>Ga0256409_1000939_pt1 | contig 11991 bp, 10 predicted proteins | sample PhySR1_FD_185981 | JGI IMG/M metagenome (GOLD analysis project Ga0256409, IMG submission 185981) | Leaf surface microbial communities from sunflower plants in UC Gill Tract Community Farm, Albany, California, United States - DLSL S.R1 | ecosystem: Host-associated > Plants > Phyllosphere >...
ACCGTCCAGGTGCGTAAACCGTCGGCCACCGAAAGTCCCAGATAACGGGTCACCACCCAGAATCCCGCATCATTGACATGCGACAATCCCAGACCACCAAAACAGGCCGCCAGGGTGACCAGTACCCGTTGCATATCCGTCACGCCGGTCACCGCCTGGGTCAGCAAACCGCTGGTGGTCAGGATCGCCACCGTGGCGGAACCCTGTGATGCACGCAGCGCCAGCGACAGGATAAATGCCGCTGGCACCAGCGGCAGATGCAGCGTTTCAAGCGTGACCGCCAGCGCTTTACCCACGCCCGACTCCACCAGCACTTTGCCGAATGCACCACCGGCCCCGGCCACCAGAATCACGCTGGCTGAGGTGGGAATGGCCCGGCCGGTCAGATCTTCCAGCTTATCTTTGCTCCAGCCACGCCGTACGCCCAGCAGCCAGGCCGCCAGCCCTAAGGCAATCAGCAGGGCAATCGGCGGTGTGCCGATCACGGTCATCACACTACGCAGCAGACTCCCTTCAGCCAGCAGTGTGTGTGACAGAGTTCCCAGCACGATCAATACAATCGGGACCACAATCAGGCCGCTGATGGTGAGCGCACCGGGTGGTGCCGGTTCATTCTTCTTTTCCTGCCCTTCCGGCCTGGCCATCTGCAACTGTTCCAGCACCTCCACCGACAGAGGGTAGTGGCGACGGTTCATGAATTTCGCTACGTAGTAGCCGATGATCCCGACCGGCACGGAAATCGCGATTCCCAGTATCATCAGCCATCCCATGTCGGTGTGCAGGATCCCGGCTGCCGCCGCTGCGCCCGGATGGGTCGGCAATGCCACATGTACCGTCAGCATCACACCCGCCATCGGCAGGCCAAACTTCAGCGGCGAGACCCGCGCCACTTTGGTAAAGCCATAAATCAGCGGAATAACAATGATAAAACCGACTTCAAAAAATACCGGGATGCCAAGGATAAAGGCCGCCATGGTCAATGCCGCAACGGTACGCTTCAGCCCCAGCGTTTTACTGAAACGCTGCGCCAGCGACTCGGCACCGCCCGAGGCTTCAATGATCGCCCCGAGCATGGCACCAAGCACGATGATGATGGTGATGTGACCAAGCAGGCCGCCCATCCCGGTGATAATCGTCTCCATGATTTTTTCAGCCGGAATGCCGGTGGCGATGGCCACCAGCAGACTGACAATTAACAGGGCGACAAAGGGATGAACTTTGGCTTTGATGACCAGCAGCAGCAGGATCACGATGCTGGCGGTCGCTATGGCTAACAGCAGTGCGGTGGACATAGTAAACCTCAGAAATTGTTATATTTTTTAGGTTATCGGCGTACAGAATAAACAGGTGCAGGGTCAGAAAAAGGACGAAAAAATCTCAACCGGTGCCGAAACACCGGTTTTTTTAGCCCGTTAAATCAGGTTTTTCTCGCCCAGGGCGCAAACCAGCCAAGACCCGCGGTAGTGCTGCCGCGCGGGATATATTCGCAGCCCACCCAGCCGGAATAGCCGACCTCATCCAGCAGTGAGTAGAGATAGGGGTAGTTGATTTCACCCTCATCCGGTTCATGACGATCCGGTGCCGAAGCAATCTGCACGTGCCGATAGCGTCCGGCATAGTGGCGAATCAGATGGCTGAGGTTGCCATCCACCCGTTGCGCATGGAACAGGTCGAGCTGAGTGAAGACATTGGGTCGATCGATCTGTTCGACCATCTCCAGCGTCTGATACTGGCTGGCATAAAGATAGTTGGGTTTGGTGGTGGGATTAAGCGCCTCAATCAGCAGGATGATGCCGTGCGGCGCAAAGCGCTCAGCCGCATAACGCATATTGCTGATAAAGGTCTCAACGTAGCGCTGACGGTCAGCGTCGGGCGGCACCGTCGCCGCCATGATGTGCACCTGCGGGCAGTTCAGCGCCAGCGCATAGCTCAGGGCGCGATCGATATCCGCCTTTGCTTCTGCTTCACGTCCGGGGATGGCCGAAACGCCCCACTCACCCGCTGCGACGTTGCCGGGTGCGGTATTGAACAGCACCAGTTGCAGCTGGTTATCATCAAGCCACTGCTTGATCTGCGTGGCGGGATAGTCATAAGGAAACAGAAATTCGACGGCGGTGAAACCGGCTTCTGCCGCTGCAGCGAAGCGTTCAGCAAACGGCAATTCAGTAAATTGCGTCGAAAGGTTAGCAGCAAACTTCGGCATTATCGGCTCCTTAATTCTGCCACTTCGGCATCATTGAGATAACGGATCGGGCGGTCGCCCAGGGTAAAGATCAGCCGGGCGGTCTCCTCCAGCTCTTCAGTGTTGTCTGCCGCTTCCTGCAACGATTTCCCCACTACTACCGGGCCATGATTCGCCAGCAGGAAGGCACGGTAACGTGGAGCCAGCGCCGCGAGATCCTCGGCCAGTCGCCCATCACCCGGCTTGTAGTAAGGCACAACCGGCACATCACCGACACGCATCACCACATAGGGGGTAAACGGACGGATGCAGTTGTCCGTGTCCAGCCCCTGTAAACAGGAGAGCGCCGTCAGGTAGTGGCTATGCAGATGCACCACCGCCCTGCAGTCGGGATTATTCAGATAGAGCGCGCGGTGAAACGCAATCTCTTTGGAGGGTTTATCGCCTGAGAGCCATTCACCGTCAGGCGTGACTTTTGCCAGCCGGTCACCCTGTAATTCACCCAGGCATGAACCGGTGGGTGTCGCCAGCAGATTGCCATCCTCCAGCAACATTGAGAGGTTGCCCGCCGAGCCGGTGGCATAGCCGCGCTGAAAGAACGAAGCGCCAAGACGCACCATCTCGTCACGCGCCTGCTGTTCCGTTAAAGAGAAAGATTCAGACATCAGTAAACTCCGTTTGCGCGCGGCGGAAGAAATCTTCATCGCCAAAATTGCCCGATTTCAGTGCCAGAGAGAGCGGCTGATGAATGTCGCGCACCCAGGGCACGCCGGGCGAAATCGTCGGACCGATGTGAAAGGCCGTCACGCCCAGGCTCTGTGCGACCACGCCGGAGGTTTCGCCACCCGCCACGATAAAGCGCTGCCATCCGCGCCGTTTCAGCTCGCGGGTGACGGCAGCAAACAGCTGCTCAACGGCTTCGCTGCTGCGTTGAGCACCATAACGCTGTTGAATCGCCTGCAATTGTTGTGCGTCAGCGGTGGCAAACAGCAGGGGTGCCAGCGTCTGATCGCTGTTCGCTTCCACCCAGTCGCATAACTGCCGGGCATAAGCCCCGGCATCGTCCAGACAGCGTTCAGTCTCAACTTCGCAGGCCGGTGCCAGCTGGCGGTACGCGGCGACCTGACGATTGGTCATCTGTGAACAGGAACCGGAAAGCACCACGGCGCGATCGCCCTGCGGACGGCCTGCCTGCTCCGCTTTTGCATCACTTTCAGCCGTCGCCCACTGCCGTGCCAGACCGATGGCCAGCCCGGAACCACCGGTGACCAGCCGCAGATCGCTCAGTGCTTCGCCCAGCGTCAACAGATGTTCCTGATGCAGGGCGTCAGTTACGACGTAGTTGATCCCCTGCACCGCCAGCTGACCCAGCGCCTGCCGTACTGACTCAGCGCCCTGATCGACCTGTGCCGCAGCGATCAGCCCGGCTTTGCCCGTCGCCTGTGATGTCATCAGGCGCAGCAGGTTACTGTCGTGCATCGGTGTGACCGGATGATGCCGCATACCGGAATCTGACAGCAGCTGATCGCCGACAAACAGGTAGCCCTGATAAACGGTGCGGCCATTCACCGGCAGCGCCGGACAGATTACCGTCTGCGTTTCACCCAGCGCCTGCAGCAGAGCGTCGGTTACCGGACCGATATTGCCCTGCGCGGTGCTGTCGAAGGTGGAACAATATTTGAAGTAGAAACGCTCACAGCCCTGCTTCTGCAGCCAGGCCAGCGCAGCCAGCGACTGAGCAACCGCCTGGTCTGCCGGACAGGAGCGGCTCTTCAGGCTGACCACAATCGCCTGCGCCTCTGTGATTTCCTCGCTGTCAGGAATGCCGTTGAACTGAATAGTGGTCAGCCCGTTCTGCACCAGAAAACTGGCGATGTCAGTCGCACCGGTAAAATCGTCCGCTATCACGCCAAGCCGCATCAGATTTTCTCCTCTGCCTGCGGCAGCGTGATGCCGCTGAAGATTTTAATTACTGCACTGTCATCTTCACGGCCGTAACCGGCGTTGCTGGCTTCGGTGAACATATTGAGGGCGGTTGAGGCCAGCGGCAGCGGGAAGTGCAAGGCTTTCGCGGTATCGGCCACCAGGTTGAGATCTTTCACAAAGATATCGACCGCCGATTTCGGGCTGTAGTCGCCATCCACCACATGCCGCATGCGGTTTTCGAACATCCATGAATTGCCTGCGGCGTTGGTGACCACTTCATACATGGTTTCCAGCGGGATGCCGGCACGCGCCGCCAGCGCCATCGCTTCTGCCCCGACCGCGATGTGAACACCTGCCAGCAGCTGATGGATAATTTTGACGGTTGATCCGAGGCCGATCTCACTGCCCACGCGATACACTTTGGCTGCCACGGCATCCAGTACAGATTGCAGTTGCGTAAAGGCCGCTTCACTGCCGGACGCCATCACCGTCATCTCACCGCTGGCCGCTTTAGCGGCACCGCCGGAGACCGGTGCATCCAGCATCAGCAGCTGATATTGCGCCAGCTGTTGTTCAATCTGCTGCGCATCCCGGGCGGACAATGTGGATGAGACCATGACCACGGTGCCGGGACGCAGTTTTGCGGCCAGGCCCTCTTCACCAAACAGAATGGCGTTAACCTGCTGCGCATTAACCACCAGCAGCAAAACGGCATCAAGCTGGTCTGCAAAGGCGGATGCTGAAGGCTGCGCATCACGCGCGCCGGCCTGGCGCAAGTTTTCAAGTGCGGCGGGATTCAAATCGACACCCCAGGTATTGAGACCGGCACGCAGACAGGATTTCGCGGCACCCATGCCCATGGAACCTAACCCGATAACGCAGATATTTTCAGCTGGCACGATACGCCTCCACTGTTAATTTAAGTGATTATTTGTTTGTTACTGTTAATCCTGCCAGTTTACTGTCGGCAAAAATGTGTTGTCGCTCACAAAAAAATATTCCCAATGTGAACCAGAACAATTTTTAACATTACCAGATTGGCAGCACTGGCACTGCCACAGTTCAGTTAGCGCCGCCGTTGCCGGGATTAAAGCTGTTATTATTTGTTCTGGTTAATCCGCAGATACTTTATAATGTGAAAAAATGGTAATCATCAGGGAGCCGATATGATTCCGGTTGAACGTCATCAACAGATTCTTGCGCTGGTGGCCGATCGTGGCGTGGTGAGCATTGCAGAACTCACTGAACGGCTGGGTGTGTCACACATGACCATACGCCGTGATGTGCAGAAACTGGAGGAGCAAGGGGCCGTGCTGTCGGTCTCCGGCGGCGTGCGCTCAGCCGACCGGCTGGCGGCTGAGCCGTCACATCTGACGAAAAGCGCCCTCTACAACGAAGAGAAGCGCGCAATTGGTCGCACCGCCGCCCGACAGATCCCACGTAACAGCTGCATCTACCTGGATGCCGGAACCACGACGTTAGCGCTGGCAAGAGAAGTGGTGGATCGCGATGATTTACTGGTGGTGACCAATGATTTTATGGTGGCGAATCTGCTGATGGAGGCCAGTCAGTGCCGGGTTATTCACACGGGCGGCACCGTATGCCGGGAGAACCGCTCCTGTGTCGGCGAGTCGGCGGCACGCAGCCTGCGTCATCTGGCCATTGATATTGCCTTTATTTCCGCCTCCTGCTGGGGGCCGCGTGGCTTGTTTACGCCGGATGAAGATAAAGTGATGGTGAAGCAGGCGGTGAGTGAGGTGAGCAGTAAGCGGGTATTGCTGAGTGACAGTTCGAAGTACAACAGGATCGCGACGTTTCTGGCTTTACCTCTGGAGAGCTTTGATCGGGTAGTGACAGACACGCATCTGAGTGAGTCGGCGCGGGAGCTGTTAAGTGCGGGGAGCTGTGAACTGGTACTGGCTGGTTAAGCTGTCGCCGCCTTCCCTGAGACCGGGAAGGCGGCAACGTGAGCGTGATTAAACTTCTTCGCTGAACTGCGGCACCGGATTACGGAAGCTGCGGGTTACGAACGCCAGGTAGATAATCCCGATGGCGGCCCAGATCAGGCCCAGCTCCATAGAACTCTCTTCCAGGTTCACCCACAGCGCACCCACCGTCAGCGCGCCAAGCAGCGGCAGCAGCAGATACTGAACGTGATCTTTCAGCGTGCGGTTACGCTTCTCACGGACCCAGAACTGCGCAATCACCGACAGGTTAACGAAGGTAAACGCCACCAGCGCACCAAAGTTAATCAGCGCAGTTGCGGTCACCAGGTCGAAGTTAATCGCCATCAGTGCAATCGCACCCACCAGCAGCACGTTGAGCGACGGAGTACGCCATTTCGGATGGATGTAACCGAAGAAACGCTCCGGGAACACACCATCACGGCCCATCACATACATCAGACGCGAGACGCCAGCGTGCGCCGCCATACCGGATGCCAGCACCGTGACCACCGAGAAGATCAGGATGCCGACCTGCAACGCTTTACCGGCCACGAACAGCATGATTTCAGGCTGCGATGAGTCCGGGTGCTGGAAGCGTGTGATGTCCGGGAAGTAGAGCTGCAGGAAGTAAGATGCCGCGATAAAGATCACCCCACCAATCAGCGCGGTCAGGAAAATAGCGCGCGGAATGGTGCGTTCTGCATCTTTGGTCTCTTCGGACAGCGAACTGATGCCATCAAAGCCGAGGAACGAGAAGCAGAGTATCGTCGCACCGGTAATCATCGGCACCACATGCGCATTCTCAGACCAGAATGGACGGCTGCTCACCAGCGTGCCGGAACCCACGCCGCTTGCCACACCGTAGATTACCATCGCGGTAATCCCGACCATGACAACCACCTGCAGCACCACAATCACACTGTTGAAGTTGGCGACGGTTTTGATGCCCTTGAGGTTAGAGAGCGTCATAAACCCGACCAGCAACACCACAAAAATCCACGACGGGATGCCCGGCACCAGCGATTCGAAATAGTTTTTAGCCAGCAGGATGTTGATCATCGGCATGAACAGGTAGTCCAGCAGTGATGACCAGCCGACCATAAAGCCGACGTGCGGACTGATCGCCTTCTGAGCGTAGGTATAAGCGGAGCCCGCAGAGGGGAAGCGGCGTACCAGCTTACCGTAACTCACGGCAGTGAACAGAATCGCAATCAGCGCGAAAGCATAAGCGGTGGCGACGTGACCTTCGGTCAGCCCGGAAACGATGCCAAAGGTATCGAACAGGGTCATAGGCTGCATGTAGGCTAAGCCCATCATGACGACCGGAAGTAACGTGAGTGTTTTTTTGAGTTGCGCACGCTGCGGTGCGGCGGAGGTATTAAGCGACATGCTTCAGTCCCCCATGTGCGACAACCTGGCTGGGCTGGGTCACAGGGCAACTGCGCATTAAGCGACAGGGAGTAAGGTTAGCGGTTAACGCGGCGCCGTAGTCATCACGAAAACGCGTACCAGCGTTGGCTGGCAGAGTGTAAAACATCCCCATCTTTGTCATCCTCAATCTCACGCTTATGCGTGTTTTCAGTGTTTATCTATCCGGGTGCGTGCCCGGCCTCGGTTAAGTCAGCAAAAAACGCTCTAATAAAACTGGATGCAAAAAAATAACCGGCGCGGTAAGCGTCGGTTATCATCTGATTTTGCAGGCCGCGTATTCTGCCCTAACCCGTGGCAGGAATACAAGCCATCGGGGCATCTTATGCAAAAAAAAGCGCGTCAGATGACAGGTAAAAAAACCTGTCAGGCATTTTTCAGCATCCAGTCAATCTCGGTAGACGTAATCAGCCGTTCAAACTGCATCAGTTCATGATGCTTACAGCTGTGCCAGACACTGGCAAAGCGTTCGCCCAGTAACTTCTGCAGCGGATAGCTGTTGTCAAACTCATACAGCGCATCGCTCTGGCGGATCGGCAGTGCCAGACCCTCGGCATGGTGACCGTTGCCGGTGACCGGATGGGGCAACGGCAACTGGGTATCCAGCCCATGCAGCATCCCGGCAAGAATAGCCGACACCACCAGGTAGGGATTAGCATCCGCGCCCGCAACCCGGTACTCAATACGATGATTGTCGATATCCCCGCACGGCACCCGCAGCGCAACGGTCCGGTTGTTATGGCCCCACGATGCCTGCAACGGCACATAGGCGTCCGGAACAAAACGGCGATAGGCATTCACATTGGGTGCCAGCAGCGCCATTGAGGCGGGCATCAGATCGATCATCCCGGCCAGCGCCCGTTTCATCAGCGGCGAATCACTGCCGTCATCGCAGGCGAAGGCGTTGTGATCGGCGGCATCCAGCATGCTGATATGCACATGCATGCCGCTGCCCGCATACTCCTCATAGGGCTTCGCCATAAACGTGGCGGTCATACCGTGATTTTCTGCCACCTGACGAATCAGGCGTTTCAGCTGCACCGCATGGTCACAGGCCCGCAGCACGTCGCGGGTATGATGCAGGTTAATTTCAAACTGTCCGGGCGAGGCTTCCGCCAGCGCACCATCGGCCGGGATGCCCTGCTGACGGGCCAGATCGTCGATGTCACGCAGCACATCGGCGAAATGATCGAGGTTATCTACCGAGTAGACCTGGCTCTGCATATTGCGTTCATCACTGCCGGGCGAACACGGCGGCTGGATAAAGCCTTCGGCATCGCGCTTTTTGTCCACCAGATAGAACTCCAGCTCTACCGCTACCACCGGGAACAGACCTCGGTTACGCAGCTGTTGCCACAGCCGGTTAAGGACATTTCGGGGTTCAACGTCAAAGGGAGTGCCATCTTGGTTGCACATGGTTAACAGCAGTTGCGCAATGTGCTGAGGGTCAGACGCGGAGGGAACTAAAGTACCGGTGACGGGCAGGCAGAGATTATCGGGTTCGCCCAGTGACTGGCCGAGTCCCGCTTCTTCTACTGTGTTGCCGAGGATATCCATGGCAAACACCGAGGCGGGGAAATAACACCCTTTTTCCAGCTTAGGCAGCGCAGAGACCGGAATACGCTTGCCGCGGAACACACCATTTAAATCATTTAACAGGATGTCGACATACTGCGTGTCAGGATGGCGCTCCAGCCAGGTTTTCACCTCAAGCTGGAACGCGCTGGTTCGTTTCTCTTCACTGTGAAGCGTGAAGTCTTCCACTTCTACCAGGTTAGTCATGATCTCACCCGCCCCTATTAGGTTTGCGTAATGCTCAAAATAACAGCCACACCACTAACATAGCGCCAACATAAAAAGTGTGCAAATGTAACAAATCTGTTTGAAGAACAAACAGCAGATTGCTAGATTGAAAAAATATTGCACACTTAACCGCCAGACGTGCCCTTTCGGTAGATATTTCGAACAGCGATGCGAGGACGTGAGATGGGCATTATTTTTGACAAGCCGTTGATTGGCGTAGTGATGTGCCAGAAGGATCTGGGCGGCCATCCGAGCCAGACGGTTCACAATAAGTATACCGATGCGGTTGTCCTTGCGGGTGGCGTACCGCTGGCCCTGCCCCACAGTCTGATGAATGCGCCTCATCTATTAGAAAACGCTATGGCTGTTCTGGATGGCCTGCTGCTGACCGGCAGCCCCAGCAATATCGAACCCTGGCATTATGGCGAGGCGGGCGAAGAGCCGCATGCCGATCCGGGCCGTGACCATCTCGCCTTTCAGCTGATCACCTGGGCCACCAGCCACAAGATGCCGATGTTCGGGATCTGCCGTGGGCTGCAGGAGCTGGTGGTGGCAAATGGCGGTGCGCTGTGGCGGGAGCTCAGCGGGCAGCCGTCGTTTCAGCGTCACCATGAAGATGAGACGCTGCCGCTGGAGCAGCAGTATGCTCAGGCGCATCCAATCACTATTGAACCCGACGGCCTGCTGGCGACGCTGCTGGACAGCAACAGTCCGCTGGCGGTCAATTCACTGCATCATCAGGGGGTACGCGAACCGGGCCCGCAGTTGCGCGTTGAAGCGCGCGCGCCGGATGGCCTGATTGAGGCGGTGAGTCTGCGCCATCATCCCTTCGCCCTGGCGGTGCAGTGGCATCCCGAGTGGCAGCCGGAACACACAGCGGGATCGCAGGCGCTCTTCAGCGGCTTTATTCAGGCCGCCATTCGTTATCACAAGGAAAAAGAAAATGAGTGATGCCACGCTGGCGCCGGGACGACGGCTGGCGCAGATCCGGCAGACACTGGGGCTGTCGCAACGCCGTGTCGCCGAACTGGCCGGACTGACCCATAGCGCCATCAGCACCATTGAACAGGATAAGGTCAGCCCGGCGGTCAGCACCCTGCAGAAGCTGCTGAAAGTCTATGGGCTCTCGCTGTCAGAGTTCTTCTCGGAACCCAAACCGGATGCGGAACCTAAGGTCATTGTCCGCGCCAGCGACCTGCTGGAGATTGGCAGTCAGGGGGTTTCGCTGAAGCTTATCGACAATGGCCGTGCACAGCGCACGCTGGGCATGCTGCTGGAAACTTATCAACCCGGTGCCAGCACCGGCGAGAAGCTGCGTCATCCGGGCGAAGAGACCGGCACGCTGCTGGAAGGAGAGATTACGCTGGTCATCAACGGAGAGCACTATCATCTCTCCGCCGGAGAGAGCTACGTCATTGATACGGGCTTACCACACAGTTTCACCAACCGTGCTGAAATCCCCTGCCGCATTGTCAGTGCCCATACGCCAGCCAACTTTTAGGCGCTTCCGGAGGTTGTTATGAATTACGTGGAGAGTTATTACGCAGCGACCGCCAATCCGCATGCGCCCTGGCCGACATTACAGGAGAGCATTCAGTGTGACGTCTGCATTATTGGCGGCGGTTTCACCGGTCTTTCGGCGGCGCTGCATCTGACCGAGGTGGGCTATGACGTGGTTGTGCTGGAAGCGGCGCGGGTCGGCTTTGGTGCCAGCGGGCGTAACGGCGGTCAGGTGGTGAACTCCTACAGCCGCGACGTGGATGTGATTGAACAGCGCTACGGTAAAGAGAGCGCCCGTATGCTGGGCAGCATGATGTTTGAAGGCGCTGAAATCATCCGCGATCGCATTAAGCGGTACGCGATCGACTGCGATTACCGGCCTGGCGGCGTTTTTGCGGCCCTGAATGCGCGCCAGATGGCGCATCTGCGAAAACAGAAAGCGTTATGGCAGCAGTATGGGAATCATGATCTGGAACTACTGGATGAGCGAGCCATCCGCCGTGAAGTCGCCACCGAACGCTACGTTGGCGGGCTGCTGGATCGGCGCGGCGGCCATCTGCATCCGCTGAACCTGGCGCTGGGGGAAGCGGAGGCGATCCGGCGACATGGCGGACGCATCTATGAACAGTCCGCGGCGACCAGTGTGGTTTATGGCACACCAAACCGGGTAAAAACCGCCCAGGGCGAGGTCAGCGCGACCTTTGTGATCTTCGCCGGGAATGCCTATCTGGCCCCGCAGCTGGAACCGCGACTGAGCAGGAAAAGCATGCCGTGCGGATCGCAGATTGTGGCAACCGAACCGCTGTCAACCGACCAGGCGTTGTCGCTGATGCCGAACAACTACTGTGTGGAAGATTGTAACTATCTGCTGGATTACTTCCGTCTGACGGCGGACAACCGGCTGCTCTATGGCGGCGGCGTGGTTTATGGCGCACGGGAACCGGCCGATATTGAAGCGTTGATCCGGCCCAAGCTGCGCCGCACTTTCCCGCAGTTGCAGAACGTGAAGCTGGACTTCAGCTGGAGCGGCAATTTCCTCCTGACGCTGTCGCGCATGCCGCAGTTTGGCCGGCTGGAGAAGAATGTCTATTTTATGCAGGGTGACAGCGGTCATGGCGTAACCAGTACGCATCTTTCCGGCAAGCTGATCAGCGAAGTGTTACGCGGCGACGCCGAGCGTTTTGATGCCTTCGCCCGCCTGCCTCA
>Ga0256409_1000960_pt1 | contig 11801 bp, 17 predicted proteins | sample PhySR1_FD_185981 | JGI IMG/M metagenome (GOLD analysis project Ga0256409, IMG submission 185981) | Leaf surface microbial communities from sunflower plants in UC Gill Tract Community Farm, Albany, California, United States - DLSL S.R1 | ecosystem: Host-associated > Plants > Phyllosphere >...
GCGTTACCGTTTGATGAGTCAAGGTATCCCATGAGTACTTTCACCGGTCGGCCTGTAACGGTCTTGATCACGGTTTTGCTGTACTGGGTTAACTCGGTATAGGCTTTACTACCAATCTGCGTACAGTCCACGCCATAAAAGCTTCTATGATCCAGTACGTATAGGGTTTTCTCAGTGAAGCCCATAGTGGTGCATTCTAGGCGGTCTTGTTGTTGGTCTACTCCTAGGACGATACCAAGTACTTCATCTGGGATTGCCAGTACTGAAATCTCTTCCCTCAAGTTCTCCAGCTCGATTAGGTTATGTTCCTTGTTCTCTTCTGGTTCATATGGCAAGCCTAATGAGTTGTTGTAGAAACTCTGAAGATCGAAGTTGTAGTGTGCGTTGCTGAAGTCCTCAACAGTACTTTCAATGGTGTTGATAGGACTGTACAGGCGGCTAACGTGATAGCTCGGATATTTACCTGATTGGTTAGTTGCTACCCAATGCCCACCAGCAATTGCCCTTACGCGTTCCCCTTCCGTAATATGATGCTCACAGTTTGGACAAAGTAACTTAGCTGTATTTGGCAGTGCTTTTCTACGTCCATTTGGCAGTACTTCCCAATCGAAACGCACGTTTTCAAATACTAATTCATGGTAGTGATTGCACTTCGGGCAAGGCACATGAAACTTTCTTTGATCCCCAGATTCATATTCTTGGCATATCGCATCAAGTTTGTTTGTTGGGGTTGAACCCATCATTATTAAACCATCATCGAATGATTTAATACGCTGGCTTGCAAGGCTTATTGGGTCGCCTTCAGAATCATCAGTACTTCCAGAGATTTCATCAAGAAAGATTCGCTTGGTTGTGATTCCGCGTAAAGTACTAGGTGCATTGAGGTTAATGAAGTAAGTATTAGTACCATCAATGTTCTGTTGAGTATTAGCATTGTTAGCGGCATTCTTATCTGACTTTAGAGTTACATAATCTTTCAGTACTGACTGATCAATACTTGGTTGCCATTTGCCAGTTTTAAATTTCTGAGTACTGGCCGCAGATTGTGAACCATAAGCCATATTAGCAGGGTCATTTACAATGAAGTACTGCATGGCTGCAAGCATTACTGTTGATTTAAGTAATTGAGCACTACTCATCATTACGATGCGATGAATATTAGGTTCAACTATCGTATCTAGTACTTGACGCTGGAATTCAAATAATCTGAGTTTTTGTCCTGCTAGGCGGCCATCTGGGAATACTAGATTATCTTCTGCAAACTTACTTGGTTTTATTCTTTCTGGAGGTAGTATCTTTTTTATTGTTCGTTGGTAGATCTTCTTGAATTTGTTCTTCTCCAGAGAGTTCAAGAGATCCAATTTCTCTGAGTGCATTATCAATTACGTCCTGTAAATTGTTCTTCAAGGTGATTGCATCCTTGCTTTCAAATAGTTTTAAATATTCGCTTGATGGAATACTACGCATGATTGTTTTGAATTGGTGAAAATACTTTGCAAGTTCGGATTCAACAATTGCAATGTTAATCAATTCACCCCTTCGCTCTTGTTCGTCTAGTTCTTTTATGTTGGCGGTTGCTGTTAATTCTCGAAGACGTTCTTTTTCAATTTGTACTTTAGTTGATTCATCACTTCGCAATGGCTTGATGATATTTTCAATAATCCATTTATTGATTTCTGCTTCCGACTTTGTAATATCAAGCCCACGATTTTTCCAATCACGGCTGACAGTACTAACATCGTAACCGTAACGATCTGCAATTGCCTGATAAGTAATTTTTGTTGTCATTTTATTTCCATTTTGTTTTGAGTCGTTGTTTAAAGCCGATATAATTTTAAAACAAGGCGGGGCGAAACTACGCTTGAGAATGGTTCTCATTGGGAGTACCTTTTATTATTTAAAATCAATCACTTACAGTACTGAAATTTATTCCTTAAAGAGTTCTGCCACGGTGTCTATCATCGATTGCAGTACTTGAAGGTGCTTATGTTCGCTGCCTGTGTAGTTCATATAGTCATACTCAATCCTGTTTCCAATCGTTGCATAGTAGCCATCGTGTATTGTTATGTATTTATATCTGGCTGTGAGTTTAGTACTGCTTATTGTTAGATAGTAGTCATTGTATTTAATGTGCAGTACTGCAATCTTGGATAATAACGCTGGCAAGCATTCATATTTATTTCCGTTATCGTCGATCCATGTTATGGTGAAGTCCTGTAATAGCATAGTAGGTTCTCCAATGCGTAGTGCTGATCAATGATGTATTGTAATACCTTGGCGTCTATTACTGTTGAGTACTGAAATAGTTCAGGTTCATCTAATGCCGTGAGTGTTCGATTGAATTTAAGTACTTTAAAGTTATCACCACTTATTAGTACTTCCCATGTGTTATTAAAGTTCAGATGTGTCTCTACCCGAATATTATCGAATGTGATTAGTTGATATAATGCGTTCTGCATTAGAAATGTTTGTGTTGTTGATAGGATCATGTTGCCCTCCTTTTGGTATTTAGGGCATAAAAAAACCCGCACTAGGCGGGCTGGGGTAATTCTAATTGTTGTTCACGTTTCCCCTATTCCTTGGTGTTGTTATATCTCGCCTACATTCATAGTTGGTTCTGCAATGTTCATTTCATTATTAGGAACATTAAATTCAGTACTGGCATTTCTTGTATGATTTCCGTGTGCGATATGTTCACGGTATGAATGCATACCAGTAATGCGTTCAGCATTTATATAACAGCCAGTACTGTTATTATCCATCTGATAGTACTTATTGTAAATCCTTCCGCAATCAGCACTTAGTTGTGGGCGGTAGTATTGTACATTATCCATTTTATATGCTGGATACATAACGACCATATGCCCATCGACACGACCGACTACTGCATTCTTCGTATAATCGTGTGTAGTACTGCAACCGGTGATCAGCATGGTGATTACCAGAGTAATTATTTTTTTCATTGTTTTATCTCCAGTGTTGTTTGTGTGGGCATTGTATCATTTTAAACCATATTGATCAATTTTAACGATCGATAATTAGATTTTGATCGCTAAAAACGATCGCAAATGTTAAATCGTGCGTATACGGGCTTATGCGGCGTTCTATGCAAAAGCCTAGGGTTTGTATTGGTAGTGTGATTTAAATTGCGTGGTGAGGCGTGTAGGAGGTTTGCTTGTCCGGTAGTACTAACATATTACTTTGGGTGACGCCCTTTATTAGTACACCGGACTTTATTATGCTATCAGACTCTAAACTTTGAGAAAAGATAGATTGTTATCCAAGAAATAAAGAGTGATAGTAATACGAGCATGACAATCAGAGAGTCAAACGTTGAACTCATTAAACCTAACGGGTTTGAGATCTTCGCCACCTTTAAGTATGTATCTTCTGATATACGCCTGAAAACTACTTCAGCCAGTACTACAAAGTAGATCAGAGTCAATACGATATATGCAATTGCTCTCTTCATTGGTCATCCTTGCATTATTTACTGTTCAATATATAATCGCCTAATGGATTCTACATCAAAGGAAGTGATAACGCATGTCCTATCTCAAGTTAAAGATGCAAGCAGACCGAGCAATAGCCCTAAGTATTGAGAAATCCCTTGTACAGATCAAGAAAGACACTAGCAGTACTGTACAGAGTGTTAGGTCTGGTGCCGAGCGAGCAAGTTGGTATGGTTCCTGTCTGTTTGATGACTACAAAGACGTATGTAAGCAGTTGAGGCAAGAAGATACCCGCATGCTGTTATCAATTCGGCAGGTGTACCAGCGAAAAGACGTAGTACTGGATATGGTGGAAATCTATTTTAATATTAAGCTTAGTAGGATCAGTGGTCCAGGTCAGCATAAAATTATGCAAACTATCACTGAAAAACTTGCTAACCATGCATCAGAAAAGTTTTCTAAATTGTCAGTTGCGTATACGCTCGCAAAACTAATTACTGAATCCCACGACTTCAAAGAATCACATATTAACATCATCAATAAAAGTAGCTTAGTTGCCGTAAGCGTTTTAAGTTTCTATGGGAAAATGCAAACAGCCGCCCTTTCCGCAAGAAAACTTCAATTTTCAGATCCTAACTATTACTCAGCTCTCTACAAAGAAAACCTAGAATTGCTGTATTTTATGATCGAACCAGAAATGAAAAAAATCATCTACCTAACTAATTCAGGCTCTAATAATGAAGAGGAAATCATTTTCCTGATGAACAAGATCCTCACAAAATGAAGTGGTTGATTGAATGGCTGGGTAACTCGTTCGCTTACCTAATCCCTATCGTACTCATTATTGTCGGCGGGGTTATTCTCGTTTCAGTGTTTCCAAAGACTGGTTTTTATCTCACCCTCATCTGGGCCATTGTCGTTTGTGTCGCCTATGTAAAGTGGTCTAAGTGGTTGTAGTTACTATAGTACACCAGTGATTGCCATCACTGAGAATGCCCCCTAACTTGTACTCCTACGCTGGTTATGGGGGCTTTCCTTTAGACATTAAGTTCTAACTCGTTACACTCTTCCTAATTAAGCGTCCCTCAAATCTCTTTTCGTATTCAGCAATAATGCTTTTCAATCGCCGGTCAATATATGAATTATGATTAGCTTTCAACCCTGTTAACTTCATAATTGCTTGTACCGTATTAAACTGCTCTTTCTTAGAGTCACAGACGTAAACTAACATTTCTAAGTTATCTTTAACTAAGAAATCATCAACTTCCTTTTCCATTTTGAAAAGTAACTTTTTAAACTCTTCTTTTTGATCTATTCTGTTGACGTATTTTTTTAGTTGCGGGGTCTTTATATCATCTACGCCTTCAGTACTTAATGTTGAAAAAGAATTATAGAATTTCTTTAACTGTATTGCTTTTTCTAACAAACTCTTTATATCTAACTCTGTAGACAAAGGCTTAACTTTTCCTAGACGTGATGCGATCCATTGTTCTTTGAAATTTTTCTCTTCACCTTCACGCTCATCGTTATCAGCATATTGAAGTTCTTTGATATACTGGACATCAACAAACACATCCCAATTACTGGTTCGCTGTGACTGGTATAAGAACGTCAATGCATCATTTGGCAGTAAGTCGTAAATCGCTGACATTCGCCGCTCAACTGCTTTGATACTCTGCTCAAGAGATACCAGTTCGGTAGCCATCCCTAACTTATCAGATAGAAAGTTTGCCATCTTGGCCAAAGCTTCCTTTCTAGCCAATTCATCGAGCACACGGTTCTTTTCTAGCTTGAATTCTGTACTAGCATTGAAGTGATTCTGTGCACACTGGCAGCCAATCAGAGCTTCAACGCCGCTCTTAGTTGTACCAAGCCATCCATTTTTGTGCTTCTGACGACATATCCCTTTGTCAGTACGCACCTGACAGATCTGATCGTCCCGGAAAAGGTAGGTTCCAATTAGTCCCTTGAAGTTACTGGGGCTTATCTCATAGGTAGGGTCGAAGGCGGGACGGCTGCATACTTCATCATAACTATGGAACTTCACAGACTGCTCGGTCATATCTGCCTCTCAGTTGATGAATGCCTGTTCATTAAAACAGCTGTTTAAACATACACCACACTGAGTGTAATAGCAACACCTAGTACTAGATAATGTGTTTAAGATAAAAAATACTACTAGTGGTAGTACATACCAACTTTTCCAGCCCTGGGCCGTATCGCCAACATCGCAGCCTTGGTGTAGAATCAGTACTTGTATCTTCCTTCCCACAGCACAGAGCCTGTATGACCAAACAAGATTGGATAATGCAACTTCGCCGTTGTATTAGTATTGAAACCCTAGAAAAAGTCATTGATAAGAACAAGTATGAACTTTCTAATGATGAGTTAGAAAGTTTCTATGCAGCGTCTGACCATCGACTAGCAGAAATCACGATGGGCAAACTGTACGATAAAATCCCGGCTAGTGTGTGGAAGTACGTGAGGTAATAACATATGGAAAAGAAGAAAAAAATAAAGAAAAGCGGAGTTTGCCAACTTACCGGTGATGTTGGTCCATTTCAAAGATCACATATACTTCCAAAGGCTGTAACAAAGCTGAGTGAGATTGGAGAACGATACATTGAAACATCATTGGAAAGTAAACCCGGCTGGCGTTCCAATAGTTGGTATGATTATAATCTAGTTACAGCTAAAGGAGAAAAGATACTCAGTGAAATAGATGATCATGCAATTAATGAGTTAAGAAAACATAAACTTATTTGGAGTGGATATGGTCCTAAATGGAGAAACCCACCAATAAGTTATCATATCAAAGAAGAAATTAGAGAACTCAACTCTATCGATAGTAATTTACTTAGATTGTTTTTTCTTAGTTTATTGTGGAGAGCAGCAGCATCAGCAAGAGAGGAAATGAATGATATTTACCTTCCTCAGAGTGAACTTGAAATTATAAGAACAATGATATTGAATAGGGATTCGGGTGAGTCATATTTCCTCCCTATGTACTTCAATCAAATTTCTGATATTGGGGTTCACCATAATAGAACCCCAATAACTGAAAAAATAAAACTACCTAGTAGTATAAAGCAAGATTCTACTATTGAGTTAGATAGTTTTAGATTTTATTTTGAGGGTTTAATATGTCATGTTGTTCACTCTTATGATAGTACGCTGACAAAAACAATGGAGCAGTGTTTTTTAGGGGCTTCGAATACACTACTTGTTATCACCCATCCATTTGAACAGTCACGCGAATATAGCGACTTAAATTTAGTAATAGCAGACTCATATAATAAAAACCCGAAATTCTCTACTTAAATCTATTATTCCATGTAAGGGCTTTAACAGCCCGATCCCTAAACAAACGAAGTGCGTTAGCTACTAACAAGGCAGTTATTTTGAGGCAGTTAGTACTTTTCATGTCGGCGAAGCAAGACTTAAAACTCCGCGTTCTTTTCGACTGAAAGGAGAAAAAACGCAAGTTTAATCCCTATTAATTTTTTCTTAGTTAAGCGAGGAACGAGCTTGACTACGACAAGTTTACTTGGCGATTCTTTATTATAAAAATTCGAATGAAGAATAATATTAATATAAGGTCGCAAGATGCGAAGCAACACTACATGCTGTGCGTAAACCATTGATATATCTACTATATTTTGTGTCATCATGCGAGATAAAAACACCATCTTGCGAAGTAAACACCTATCTTGCGAAGTAGGTGGTCGCAACATAAAGTAAATCACTTCGCATCATCGATCATTTTTTGAAGTACTTCAATCATTTCTTGAGCAGATCCACCGTTGCTGTATAGTTTGTCGAGTTGATATTTCTGTACCGTAGTGGGGTAATAGTGACCGGCTTTTGAAGTTTTGAAAAGCTTAATGCCTTTTGTATGTGCATCTACCATTGCCTCTGATAGCTGCTTGGTGATAGTCAGAAACTTGCGAACAGTGTTCTCTGATGGCATTGAATCATCACTAGTTTTCCCGTAGTAGCACTGGAGCCAGTACTTAACTCTGTCCCTGCTAATCTCAGTACAATTAAATAATACATAGTAAACCTTCTCTTTCGGATAGCCTTTCTTGCCTGCACATTTACCGATAATATCAATAACGATCGCTTTACCTTCAGTAGTAAGATCCGAGTACTTAGAATTATTACCAGCAATGCTAATAAATTTTGAGTTGTCTGATTTTTGTTGTTTCCCAGCCATTATAAATACCTTAGTTAGTTTAGATAAGCCCCACGCACGGGGCTTCTTTTATTTCGTTTCAATATTGTTGTCGTAATCAGATTGGATATTATCCCTAACTTCAATAAGACGTTGAATTACTCGCCCATCAAGACGTTGATCAAATGCAAACTCACGTAGGACATTGTTAATCTCTTGAATCTTCCAGAGCTGCCATTGTCTATGGGCATCATTTGCAGTTTTGAAGTTCTTATATTTTTGAATTCCATTAACTTTACACGTTGCTCGATAGTACTTTATTTGATGAATACTGACACCCTTCGGCAATCCATTAGTACTTCTATCGTTCATAAGATTATTAATCTTGGTTGGAATCCAAACGCATTTATCCGGGTGATATTGCTTATTACCTGCAACTAACCAGTCCTTATCGATGCACCAGCCCTCAATATGAGTCTCTAGCCACCAGCTAGCGAATTTACTATAGGTCAACCATTCAATGCAGACAGTCGCCCTTTTTCCAACTGTCTCCGCTTTTAGACGATTCTCCCACGCTTGCTTGCATTTCTCTCTAATTTCAGGTGTTAGTCCCATCTCTTGTTGTTTTTCAATATCGTTTGCTAAGTCATTCGTGCCAATCTCAGCTACTAGTTTTTTATCCTTCATTTTCAGATTCCATTCAATGTATCACCACGTGCGGGTGATACTCCCTTTACTGCCTATTACTTCTTGTCACCTCCTAGAATCGCATATTGGTTAATCAAATAAACCATCGCCCCGCTTTGTGTCTTTGCTTTACCGGCATCAACGATTTGTTGTAAGTACTTCATTTGCGTTTCATTGAGACGCACGTTAATTTGTTTGTTCTTTTCCATTGCTATACATTCCTTATGTTTTAAATGGCAAAAAATCCCCCACTGTAACAGCGGGGTAATTTGCTTCTTTGGAGATATTTATTAAATCGAATGAAATACGTTACCTAATGCAATTCCAAGCTTTTCATTTTGGAACACAAAAGCAATTGTACTTTCATCATCTGTATTTAGTATTTTCACATCATAAAGCGTGAATAATGCAAGCCAAAACACACTATTGAATTGTTCAATGTCTTCGGTTAGTTCTAAATTGTTGTCTTGCAAGAATCGTAGTATCTCATTTACCAGTACTAGATGTTCTGGTAATTCGAGAAATAGCAATTTAACTAATCCACATGCCGTTATAAGGTTAAGCTTGGACATTGAATGCCCCCAATGCCCATAAGAAGGCAATAGACCAAACAATACTAAATGGATTGGCGAGTATTAAAACTATTGCTACGAATATTGTAGATAGTACGATGAAGTCTTTTAGCAGTTGTATCATTGTGGTGTTCCCTTGAGTATTATCACTGTTTTATTTAGTGAAATACCCGTAAAACACCCGTATTACCGACAAAAAAACATTTCGTTTACACAGAAGCCTAATTTATCATTATAAACATCAAATCCGATTTCATTCATACCCTCAGAAACCTTGTACTGTTCTTTAAAATCAACCTTATCATACGAGCACATGAATGATGCTAACATACAAGTACTAATATCTTTGATTTCTTTCTCATTGTGGCAGTTTAAACAAACATACTGCACGGTATCATACTTATCTAACTCTTTTTGCATTTTGGTTATGCAACCTTCGAAAGTATCTTTTACATCGAACGCAGTATAAAAGAACACAGCAAAATCAAAAATAGTATAATCACATTTATCTTTCATAATAATCCCCCAGAATTTGAATAATAGTTTCCCCCACGCTAATTTAATAGCATGTCGAAAACAGTTTGTTTGTTTTACAGACAGGTATCCGCACACTGATATTTTAGTGTAGGATTAGATAAGATTGTTTTTCTTGCGGTATGAGTTTCTTCGGAATGAAATTTACCATGCCAATCAGGAGTTGTCAATGGATATTTTTCAATAGGGCTTAGAATCTCATTTCTTCGTCCAGAAGTGTTTACCGTCAAGTACTAGATACCCCACAACCTCAAGCATTTCTTCGGCCATCTTGATGATCTTCATTTGCCCCTCTGTAACCGTCCTGTAAGCCTCTACAAGACGTTCTAAGCCTTGGACGTATTGGTTCGTCTTTTGCATTTAAACACCTCTGCGAGCTTCCTATACTCATTTTCAGTGATTCATCGACATAGCATTACAGATATCTATTTTAGTACTGCATCCATATTATGTTGTAAATACATCACATCGACGATCCATTGTTTCTCGCGGATACTCCCAATGTAGTTTGCCAACATAAAATAGTCCGTCACACTGACATCATCTATACCGTCAAAAGTACAACCATCTTCATGCTCAATAATTTTAAATGACCCACTACTATAGTTAATAGCATCACCTTCTTTTATAATGCTAATGCTTGATACTACCCCACCGGTTTTATTATCAAGTATCAGCACATGCTTTAATACATCCGTAAAATACTTGATATCTATAATAATCACTTTATCATCTTTATTAAAACTGATTGACTTAATGCTTTTTTTAATTTGTATATTACACTTCTGTCTTAACTCTATATTGTTTTGATTGGTAATATCATCAACATTAAAATCAAAGTCTAACGGATATTCAGACGCTTTTATTGATGATATTTCCTCTTCTAATTTAGAAATTTTTTCTTCTGTAGTAATCAATGCTCGTAACACAGCAGTAGGTGGTCTTTCAGTGGTCTTTATTATTTCATCTATTTCTAATTTATAGTTAAGTAACTCAGCCAATTCCATATTTAGATCTTCAGAACGCTCATTACTACGATCACTGTCGCGATATACTTTATTCCAATCAATGTTTTTTATATGTTGCAAAATCGCTAGTTCTGCATAAGCGTACACAAAGCCGGATAAATCACATTCTTTTGTACCACGTTTTTTCCAACACCAATAATACAGTTTATTGTGTCCATTTACGCTAACACACATTGCGGCACCACATTTTCCACAGCGAGCCACCGAGTTAAATATAGACCTCTGCGAACTATTTACCTTCTGTTTATTAAGCATTACTTTAGAGTTTTTAATTTCCCTTGCCTTTTTAAAAACATCCTCACCCACTATTGCTGGATAAATTTTCATGCCACTTTTCCAGCCAATCAACCTCTCATCCGAATACATCTTAGTCAATGCGGCAGTACTCCAAGATAATCCATCTATCTTCATATCATTATTATTAAGATACTTTACGATATACGCAGTACCATACCCTTCGGTGTATAACTTGAATATTGTATTAACTGCATCTGAATATTTTTTATCAATAACATACTCGCTGTTAACTATTTTCAACCATTTTGGAGTACGTGCAGGCAAAGGTTTTCCAGTAGCGAGTACTGTTTCTCTACGGGCTTTCCATACCTTTTTTGCAATAGTTGACTTTCTTTCACTCTCCCCCCACGCTCTTTCTATTGAGTGAGATAATTTTGATAGTGTATTGGGGATTTTCTTGCTATACACCACACCTGTTTCCACTTCATGAATATCAATGCCACCAAGAATCAGATCATTGAACTCTCGGATAGCTTCATGCTCCGGTAGGCGACTGAATCTATCAACGTTTTCAATGACTAACGCACCCTCTTTAATCTCCCGGCTCAATACTTTTCGCTTGAACTCACCCAAAGCTCCTTTAGTGAAGTTGTAACCATGATATGCCGACTTACCTAGGTCTGGATCAAGCATCTCATGATCGTCTAAGCTGAGCTGATATCCTAATTTTGGATCAGGCTGATAATCATTGATGTACTCTATGACGGTGGCTTCTTGCCTTGTGATCCCAGTACCACCTTGTTGTTTTGTTTGATGTTTAGAACTAACACGGCAATATAAGAAAGCTCTCATGGTTCCCTCGACGCTAAATGTTCATGCTTCATTTTATCATGATGTTTTACAAGGAGTATTATAATATGATTGACCTGTATTACGCGCCTACTCCCAATGGTCACAAGATCACCTTGTTTTTGGAAGAGGTCGGCTTACCCTACCGTATCCATCGCGTAAACATCAGCGCCGGCGAGCAGTACAAACCGGACTTTCTGAGCATTTCTCCCAACAACAAAATCCCGGCGATCGTCGATCAGCAACCGGTGGACGGCGGCGCGCCGAT
>Ga0256409_1000965_pt1 | contig 11754 bp, 15 predicted proteins | sample PhySR1_FD_185981 | JGI IMG/M metagenome (GOLD analysis project Ga0256409, IMG submission 185981) | Leaf surface microbial communities from sunflower plants in UC Gill Tract Community Farm, Albany, California, United States - DLSL S.R1 | ecosystem: Host-associated > Plants > Phyllosphere >...
CTTTGCCCGCATGCTGACGCTGGTGTAATCCGGGCAGCGCAACGGTATATCCATCAGGGCAAAAATGGAATCAATGAAGCCCTGAGCAGCCCGAAGGGGCAGCCGGAATACGCGTTTAATCACCATGTAGTTGCACACTGAATTTGGCCACCTGAGTAGAAATGATATGCTCACCTCTACATTTTACAGGTGAACCAATGAGCAAAGCATTTACTGCTGAATTTAAAGTCGAAGCGGCAAAACTGGTCCTGGATCAGAACTACACTCACGGCAAAGCGGCTAAGGCGATGAACGTCAGCCTCTACGCCATTAACCGCTGGGTAAAATCGTTTAGCATGGAGCGCCAGGGAAAAATGCCCCCGGGGGTGCCTCTGACGCCTGAGCAGACTGAACTCAGGGAAATGAGAAAGCGAATACAACGCCCTGAAATGGAGAATTAAATCCTAAAAAAGGCTACCGCGCTCTTGATGTCGGATTCCCTGAACAGTTCACGATAATAGACAGTCTAGGAGCGCATTACCCGGCAGCGCCATTGTGCCGACTGTTCGGTGTTCACCGAAGCAGTTATCGCTACATTCGAAAAAATAGCAGTGGTCCTCACGCCAGGCGTGCCGTCAAACGGAGCCCCGTCAGTGAAGTCTGGAACGCCAGTGGTGGCTCTGCTGGTGCGAGAAGTATCGCCACGATGGTTAGCGCCAAGGGCGTCAGCCTCGGGCGATGGCTGGCAGGTAAGCTGATGAAAGAGCTGGATATCGGCAGTTGCCAGGTACCGGCGCATAAATACAAACGCGGCGGGAACGAACATGTTGAAATACCGAACCATCTCGACCGCCATTTCGCAGTTACCGCGCCGGATCAGGTCTGGTGCGGCGATGTGACCTATATCTGGACGGGAAAATGCTGGGCTTATCTGTACCGCGCCGTCGACAGCAGGAGCTGCACCATTGATTTTTACCTGACTTCACGTCGTAACACCAAAGCCGCATATCGCTTTATGGGCAAACTTCTGAACAATACGAAGCGCCGGCTAATTCCACGGTTGATCAACACGGATAAAGCCCCGACGTATGGGCGGGCGCTAGGATTGCTGAAGCGTGAAGGTAAATGTCCGCAGCATGTGCAGCACCGGCAGATAAAGTATCGAAATAATATAATCGAGTGCGATCATGGCAAACTGAAAAGAATAATCAACGCCACGCTGGGTTTCAAGTCAATGAAGACAGCTTACGCCACAATCAAAGGGATTAAAGTGATGGGTGCGCTACGGAAAGGTCAGGCAGAATCGTTATGTTTTGGGCATTACCTGGGCGAAATACGTCTGGTGAGCAGAGTCTTTGAAAGATAAGACCTTTCAATAACACGAAAGGCTAACTCATCAATATATTTGCAACAGAGTCCTATCTGAATATAAAACACTTTCGGTAAATTAGAGTCATCAACAACTCTCACGCCGAGTATGATTAATAAAAAACGATTATTTAAAATACCGCAAAAAAGCCATGCTAATACCATTATGCTTTTCGAATATGGAAAAACTGTTTGTTTTTTTTGGTTATTGAAAAAAACCCATTAATGAATAAAATCCTAAAACAATATTTTACTAGGGTTATTTAATGCAGTTTTATTTGAAAGATTTTTGTATCTTTATCAGTGTAGCCGAAACCGGTAGCCTATCGAAGACAGCTGCTATGCTGGGAATCAGTGTATCCTCAGTTAGTAAGAGACTGGTTAGGCTTGAGGAGCACTTACAGACTACACTACTTGAAAGAAATACACATGGCGTGCGTCTTTCACCAATTGGAAAAAAAGCGTATCTGAGATCAAAGGAGATTACTAACGACTTTTCTAATTTTATAGAAGAAATTAGGGGAGGGGAATCAATCCAAATAAACATTAATTTGGAAAAGGGGGTTTCATCAATGCCAATTGTGGACTGGGTATATGATTATGCAATAGCCCCGCTAAGCTTCAAATTTGAAATAAATTCTTCAGTAAGAATAAAAAGCCAGCTCCTTGATATTAATAACGTAGTTATTAGTTCCACCAAGTCAACATATCCCTATGCTATACATAGAAAACTTGAACCTATAGAAAGAACGATTTGTGTAGGAATGGGATATCAAAGCAAGGTTACAATAGATGCATTAAGTGCAGGAAAAATTGTCTTTTACTCAGGAGGTGATAACGATCTACCAATTTTGACTAACAATGTCAGTGGTGAAACAAAGACTATGCAGCCTATTATTGTGACAGACGACATTACTCAAGTTATTAGCCTTATTGAACGCAACGAGATGATTGCATTGGGAATTCCTGAGTACCTAGCCAAGAAATTTAACTCAAAAGGCATTTTGCGCACGGTGTCGTTAGATTGGTCTTTGCATACAACTCAATACTATCTTATATGGAAAAGGCGAAAATTTTATAATAAAGGGTTTCAAGATTTTCTGAATTTCATCGAACGACGATTTAATGAGTTTGTTTTAACCTAAATTAACAACCTAAGTGGTTAACAATTAATCGCCTGCGGAGTTTATTAAAAAGTCCAAAAGATACCAATTTCCCATGACTGCAGAGTGCAGTCGGTTTATGGCTCTAAATGAATCGCCACGGGTTTATCAGACACCTCAGAGTCGGCTTAAAGAGAGGTGCCAATGAGCGGTAAACGTTATCCCGAAGAGTATAAAATTTAAGCAGTCAAACAGGTTGTTGATCATGGTTATTCTGTTTCAAGCGTTGCAACACGTCTCGATATCACCACCCACAGTCTTTACGCTTGGATAAAGAAGTACGGTCCGGATTCCTCCACTCATAAAGAACAGTCAGATGCTCAGGCCGAGCTCTGCCGCCTCCAGAAAGAGCTGGAACGTGTTACCGTCGAACGGGACATACTGAAAATATCCGTGGCGTACTTCGCAAAGCTGTAGGACATAGTTACGCCTTCATTCGTGACAACGCCCGTTGCTGGCCTGTTCGCCGGCTCTATAGGACGCTGGATGTTGAGCCCAGTGGCTTTTTCACCTGGTTTCAGCAGCCGCATTCCTAACGCCATCAGTCAGACTTGAGACTAACAAGACAGGTTAAACAGCTCTACCCGGAATCGGGATGCGTCTATGGTTATCGCAAGATCCATCTGGATCTAGGGGATAGCGTTCAACAGTGCGGAGTCAGCATAGTCTGGCTATTGATGAAACGTGTCGGTATATCGGTATAAAGGCTCAGGTCGGATTGCGGAGCCCGCGGGTATATCAGATGAGGCAAGTATCGTGTCGCTCAATAGGCTACAGTGACAGTTCAATCCATGAGGGTTGGATAACGGGCATAACCTATATGAGGGCCCACGAAGGCTGGCTGTAACTTGCCGTGGTTGTTAATCTGTTCTCACGCAAAATGATCGGCTGGTCCACGCAATCCCGGATGACAAAGGACATTGTCCTGAACACCCTGCTGATGACTGTATGGCGGCGTAATCCCAAAAAAAAGGGCGCTGGTTCATTCGGGTCTGGACTGTCAGTATACAAGCCATGAGTGGCAGTCGTCCTGAAATCATACGGCTTGGAGGGCAGCATGAACCGTCGGGAAATTGTCACGTTAAAGCGGTAGCTGAAAGTTTTTTCCAGTTGTTGAAACGCTAACGCAAAAGAAAAGGATCTACGTGATTACCATTTCAATAAGTTGAAGTTATTTCTTTAACTCACGAATTTCAATTTACTCCGGCGTTGTTGGCGAGGCTTGGGGCATTTTTCCCTGATGTTCATCACGCCAGCGAGTCATGGTAGAAAGCCCTACATACATCGCTTAGCCGCTTCAGCAATGGTGTAATGCTGGTCGACAACAAGTGGGGCTGATTCGCGTTTGAAATCTGCACTAAAATTTTTTATTAGGGCACCTGTTATGTTATGAGGCAAGCATATCAGATTTGTTCAGGTGGCCAAATTCAGAGCGCCACTACATGCCCTAGTATGGCGCGGGTGGCACAGTGAAAGATGTCATTGAACAATTGATGGCCTCTACTCGGCAATCAACTGCTCAGCCCCTTTGAGGTCGCAACTATTGCAGGACCCAACTTGCTGGCTTCGCACGCCCATAGAGCATGCCAGAATAAGCTATACGGAGCTTTGATACAATCACTGAGCTGATGGCCATTCTTATCCAAGAAGCCTCCCTCGTAATATTGGACCAGAAACTTTAAGGTGGTATTATGTACATGATCCGCATTATGCAATTTGTCAAAGGACTGCAGCTGACGAGCTCATTCCTTTTGAAAAAGATCTCTACCATTCCATCTGTCAGAAATAAATTCAGAAAAATCTTTAAAAAGGGGGGTGTAGAACTTCCTTTGACGCCAAACAAGGTAGACAGGAATGGGGGGAATTTCCCATTCACCAAGGACAGTAACCACACTAGGATAATTTTTTCCATAATGAGAAAGAAACCCCGATGTTGCTAACGATATCCCCCTCCCTTGTAACATGAGATTAAAATTCCCCAAAAGATTATCAGTAGTATATCCATTTTTTTTTCTATTGGTAAACAAAAACCGCTCATTGTTATTTTTAAATGTAATTGTATTTGGGAATCCATGATGGTAAAGATTTAACAGTCTGTGGTTATGTAGATCGCGTGGGTGAATTGGCGTACCTTCTCTTTCTAAATAGGAACGAGAGGCGCAAAGTGAAATTTTAAGGGGAGATAGCTCGCGATGAACTAACTCATCACTTACTATTACGCCACTTTTTAAAACCAAGTGGTCAAATGCAGAAGACTCCTTGGTAAATTGATTACTTTCACGTGACTCGAGAAAAATAGTAACATCCTTGTTTTTATCTGAGTATTCATCCAGCCAAAAATTAGCAAGGAATTCACATACCATTGCAGGAGCTGTAAGTTTAATAGCGCCTTCTATTGAGCGTGAGGAATTTCTAAGTTTGAAAACTAAATCACTCATCATTTCCACAGCAGCCGTTGCGCTTTCATATGCCATCTTCCCTGCTTGGGTCACTTCAAAACTGTGCGTGTCGCGGTTTAAAAGCTGAGTGTTGACCCCTTCTTCAAGCTTTCTTATTTTTTTGCTTACAGAAGATATGCTGATACCCATATTTATTGCAGCTTGGGAGAAACTTCCTGCTTCAACAACATTGATAAATACTTTCCATTCACTGAGGTCACCATTTTTTTTCATTTCAACCCCTTGCTTAGTTTGGTTATTTTTACTTAAATTATTTTAACACAAAATTAATTTTTCGCCAGTTTAAAAAAATAGACGAGTTTTGTTAACTAAATGGCTTTGTTGAATAAATCGAACTTTTGCTGAATGGAAGGATAAGATCACGCATCCTCCCGACAACACAGACCGTTCCGTGGCAAAGCAAAAGTTCAGAATTACTAACTGGCCCACCTACAACAAAGCCCTTATCAACCGTGGCTCCCTTACTTTCTGGCTGGATGATGACGTTATTCAGGCCTGGTATGAATCAGCAACGCCTTCACCACTGTGAAGGCCTCAGCGCTATTCTGACCTTGCCATCACCACTGTCATGGTGATTAAACGCGTATTCCGGCTGCCCCTTCGGGCTGCTCAGGGCTTCATTGATTCCATTTTTGCCCTGATGGATATACCGTTGCGCTGCCCGGATTACACCAGCGTCAGCAGGCGGGCAAAGTCGGTTAATGTCAGTTTCAAAACGCCCACCCGGGGCGAAATCGCGCATCTGGTGATTGATTCCTCCGGGCTGAAGGTCTTTGGTGGAGGCGAATGGAAAGTCAAAAAACACGGCAAAGAACGCCGTCGTATCTGGCGTAAGCTGCATCTGGCCGTTGACAGCAAAACACGTGAAATCATCTGTGCGGACCTGTCGCTGAACAATGTGACAGACTCAGAGGCCCTCCCCGGGCTAATCCGACAGACTCATCGAAAAATCAGGTAAGTTGCAGCGGATGGCGCTTATGATACGCGTTTATGTCACGATGAACTGCGCCGGAAGAAAATCTGTGCGCTCATCCCGCCGCGAAAAGGCGCTGGCTACTGGTCCGGAGAGTACGCAGACCGTAACCGTGCTGTTGCGAACCAGTGGCTGACCGGGAGTAATGCGCGGTGGAAATGAACAACAGATTACAACCGTCGTTCAATAGCGGCAACGGCGATGTACAGGGTAAAACAGCTGTTCGGCGGTTCACTGACGCTGCGGGATTATGATGGACAGTGCGGAGGCTCTGGCCATGGCACGTACTCTGAACAAAATGACGAAGTCAGGTATGCCAGAAAGTGTGCGTATCGCCTGAAAACCCAACCCGCTCTAGAGACGCTCGCCCTGAATCTGATTTATTCAACAAAGCCTTTTGGTGACGGAATTTTCTGGGATTACGGTGTGCAACCCCGTTTTAGGTGCGTTTTATTTTCCACAATGTTCTGATTTATTAGACAAAAGTCCTTAACGTGTGAAAACGTTCCGTTGAGCGTCAAACCCCTGCAAAGGCCGGTTGCGTTTTGCCGGTGCCGTAGCGGGTGAACACGCTAATAAAATGCTCTCTGACAGACTGAATCGGATGGCGAAAAAGCGATGGCTTCAGACCCCGTTGCTGGATAAGTGCGCATGAAAAAGGCACTGTTGCAAACTTATTGATGAGTTAGCCTCTGGTGTTATTGAAAGGTCTTATCTTTCAAAGACTCTGCTCACCAGACGCATCTCGCCCAGGGGATGCCCAAAATAAAATGATTCTGCCTGACCTTTCCGTAGCGCACGCATCACTTCAATCCCTTTGATTGTGGCGTAGGCCGTCTTCATTGATTTGAAGCCCAGCGTGGCGTTGATTATCCGTTTCAGTTTGCCATGATCGCACTCGATTATATTATTCCGGTACTTTGTCTGCCGGTGCTGCACATGCTGCGGACATTTGCCTTCCCGCTTCAGCAATGCCAGCGCCCGTCCATACGTCGGGGCTTTATCCGTGTTGATCAACCGTGGAATTTGACGGCGCTTCGTATTGTTCAGAAGTTTGCCCATAAAGCGATATGCGGTTTTGGTGTTGCGACGTGAAGACAGGTAAAAGTCAATGGTGCAGCCCCTGCTGTCGACGGCGCGGTACAGATAAGTCCAGCGTCCGTTGACCTTCACGTAGGTTTCATCGAGATGCCATGAGCAAAGACAGGAAGGGTTTCGCCAGTACCAGCGCAGCCGTTTTTCCATTTCGGGCGCATAGCGCTGAACCCAGCGATAAATGGTGGTGTGATCAAAGATCACGCCGCGTTCGGCCAGCATCTCCTGCAGTTCACGATAGTTAATGCCATATTTGCAGTACCAGCGTATAGCCCAGAGGATGATGTCTCGCTGAAAATGCCGACCTCTAAATACGTTCATGAGTAACTTTCTGCTGAAAATGGAAGCAAATTTTATCAGCGCAGCTGCTCTTTGCAACAGAGCCTTTGAACGTGTTTGCCTGTGACGGCGGTAAAACTCCGTCCCGGCTTTTTACCTCAGCCTTTATCGGCAGCTGGCTGATTTCAGTATCCCCTCCCCTCTTCTAACGCAAAACCCCGCCCTCCACCCTCAGGATTTTCGTAATCGGCCCTCCTTTTTTAATTATATTTTAATTTAATTTAATTTAATTTAATTTTAATATTAAAATTAAATCATTTTGATATTGTATAGATTGTTTTATGGGTTAATTTCTTCTACAATCATGCTCAGTGAATGGAATCCGGTTTGATTTTTTTTAATATTAAAATGGTGTCTTTTTGATATGATTCTGACAATCGCGAATACCAAGGGTGGCGTGGGTAAATCGACTCTTGCCGTTAACATTGCGGTCGCCCGTGCGCATCAGGGCAAGAAGGTCTGGCTCGTTGACGGTGATAAACACGGCTCATCACAGACGGCCATTCTGGGACCCCTGTAAACTTAATATAAAAGTGATATTGTTTTGACTTTTTTTGATATCAATTCAGCATCAATTTAGTGTTGTTTTTACATCTTGCTCTTTGCCTGCCGTCTCTGGCGTCATTCATCTCAGAAACGCCTGCTCCCGCAGAGAAGATAATTAGGATCAGCCTCGCGGCATTACTGGACATTATTTCCGAATGTGCCGTTACGTCCTAGTGAAAGAGCACGTTTTGCGCGAGTGGTGGCAACAGGGTAGGGTCCTTGCGGCACCGCAGACACAATATGTGGTGTGCCGGCCAGACGCCCGAGGCACCATATGTGGGTTATCCACAGAAACGGTGGATAAGGGTGTGGGTAATGTACAGAATAACCTGAGCGTCCAAAGTGGCGAGAGAATCACGTAAAGGCGGCTGTAAATGCCAGCAGTTCAGCAACCGCATCGAGGGCGGGTTATGCCAGCAACATTGCAGCTGGCCGCGCAGCTGCAGCCGATGAAGTGCTAGTAATAGACGGAATAAGATGAGTGTCCAGAGCCGAGTGAAGATTAAACAGAATAGGTGGTTGGGATTTTGAGTATACGTCCAATCTCGGCTATGTGCTTTCCTTGCTTTTACCTTCATGTATTGATGCTATCAAATTCAAATTTTGCGCCGAACCAAGAATGTCAGGCGTTGATGGAACAAAGCGCAATCCGATATGAAATTTTTTGATATAGAAATGCAAGGCTGAATGGTTCGCCATTAACTGAGCTGTGGCATCTTTCAACTCATGGATGATTTCAGACATTTCAACAGCACAAGGGTTCGCTAGTTTAGCTTGATTAGCTAATAACAGATTTGATATTTTTCCCAATCGTTCCTTGAATGCTATATGTAGCGGCTCGCAATCGAAACCCCTCCGACTCGCAATCAGCGCATATTTCGGCTCACATTAACTGCAAATGAAAAACGCCACCGGCTCACATTAAGTGATAATGGGCTCGCATTTACCCTGCCCGGCTCGCAATCCATTCCGCCGGGCTCACAATAATTGCAAACAACATTGTGAAGTAAGTGTCAGGTGCTATTGACCCATTTTCCAGCGAGTTTGCAAGGATTCCACTCCATTATCCGTTTGTGCCCGTCAGCACCAGCCTTTCCCTTTCGGTTACGTCTGGGCCGGAGTGCTGCGATATTTTTTGATTAGTGCTCGAGCAATGGCTTCGGTTTCTGCATCAGCATTACCGCTAATATCAGCCGGCCGGAAGTGCATCTGGAACGCGCTGAGCGTTTTCCGCGTATTCTCATCCAGAATGCCATTCTGAGGGATCTGGTCATACCCGTACTGTTTCAGTAATACCTGAATGGCACCGACTTCTGCTGGAGCATGTGGGGAACGGCCGGCAAGGTATTTGTTTACTACCGGTCTGTCTGGCCAGGCACCTATACCCATTGCGGCAAGGTGTTCCCATGGGAACAGTTTTCCTGGGTCCTGCTTCCGGAGAGGGGCTATATCACTGTGCCCGAGCACGTTATCAGGCGCTATCTGGTAGCGATGAATGATGTCTTTTGCCAGTACAGTAATGGCCGCAATTTGTTTTTCGCTGTAGGGATACCAGGTACGCTGCCCCAGCATATTATCAGTGTATCCCGGGTTGACGATTTCTATTCCGATGGAGGTGTCATTCAGGTTGGCCCTGCCGTTCCAACTACTGACGCCGGCATGCCACGCCCGCTTGTTTTCGTCAACCAGTTGCAGAACAACGGGTTTACCCTGCTTTGAATCTAGCTTTTTTGGAACCAGATAATGGGCGCTTACCGCGTCTTCTGTCAGCGTTTTCAGTGATTTATTGTCATCCAGTGCAGTATAGTGCATAACAAGAAACCGTACCCTTTCATTCTGACCGTTAGCCTTAAAAACATGACTGGAAAAATAACCGTCACGCGTTTCAGTTTCAGCCGGACGTGTTGTACAACCTGACAGCACCACCGCAAAAATAGCTACCGTCATCACTTTCTTAATCATCACTGAATAGGGTGAAAATAGGACGTGTTGCATGATTTTAAGCTCCATTTAAAAATCGAAGTCGCCCCTTTCAGGCGACTCCTGTATCAGAAATAACCTTCTCTGCGAATTGCTTACCCTTATCAAGTTACCAGCTCAGCCCAAATCCCCGAGGGAACGCTACCGTACCCGTATTTGTCTTTACATCGTAATCATGCCAGGTATTGACCGGCAGTTTTCCCTACGGAATGAATTTCCCCGACAGCACTTCCGCCAGAGAGATCATCGAGTGGCCGCGCCAGATACCGTTGCCATATCCGTAATAAGAATAGGTAGCTACAGCCGCGTCTACATCCCCCGCATAGCTAACGATATCGTATGGTGCGCGTAGTGAGAGGTGAACGCGTTTTTCCCAAGACCGGCGGCATATCTTAACCAACCAGGATAAGGATTATTGTCATTATTGTCTTTTGTTCTGTCGGTAACGACGCCATCCTGTTCAACAGGTGTAAATATGTTTGACAGTGTCCCGAGCAGAAATACGTCACAGTCGCCAATATGCTCTCTGACCTGCACGTCGTTAAGCTCTGTCTCGTTTGCGGCAACGACGTTCTGGTACCCCTCCAGGGTCATCACGGTTGCAATGCCTCTGGCCTGCTCGCCCCAGGGGGTCAGGATAAAATAGCGCGGGGTTTTGTCTTTTAAGGGCAACAGCGATTGCCTGTTTATAACCGCAGTAATGGAACGATCGGCGATACCTTTTTCCAGTTCATGTCCTGACAGCGAAGCCCCGACAGTAACTGTTTCTTCTTCACTCAGCAGGTTATACCTTTTCTTGAGGTTTAAAATACGCTCGACCGATGCATCGATATCAGCTTCGCTTATACGACCTTTTCAATTTCACAATGTAGCGGATAAGGTCCGGCAGAAGACTTGCATGAGAAGGCGATGAAATGCTGACAGGCATCAGGGCAATATCCACACCAGCGGCGAATACGTTTTCAACAGCCCCTTCCTGGCTGAGATGGTAGGCAATCGCGCCCATATCCAATGCATCTGAAATCGTCAAGCCTGTATAGCCCAGCCCAGATCACCGCGTAGGATTTGGGTCTGAATTTCCCGCGACATTGTTGCAGGCACTATAATTTTTTCACCATTAAGGGTAATAACCTGACTGCTATCCAGTGCCGGGTACTGAATATGGGCTGTCATGACCATATCCGGAGCCGCCTGGTTATCAATAACCTGCTTGTAAGGCGCGATATCGATGGCAAAGGCCTCTTACCGCGTACGTTCGACGCGAGGCAAACCGGTATGTGAAAAGGTACGCACCAATATCGGTTCCATTCAACTTGCCAGTTTTGATATCACTAACAACTATCTAAACCAGGTCTTTCAATGGTTTTAAGGCTTATCTTCGGCATATTTACTACAAGCCACTTGTGCAACTGAACGGTATTCTTAACACCTATTTTTCTCATGGCATTCCTTTTATGGCAACTCACAGTTTTAATAGTTATCCCCAGAGTTGAGGCTATCTCTGCTTGTGTCATCTCGATTAATAAGCTAAGCAACACCTGCTTTTCTCTACTAGTTAGAAAATCCCCTGCGATCAATCCTGGCTTTTTATTTATTTTATTTATTGCCATTTCTTACACCCTGTTCACTTTGTTGAAATTATTTACGGCCTTAAAAAATCATTCTGGATGAGTACTAACTGCCAGCATCGTGGTTAAATTCCCCGTCGACGCATTTTTTGATAAATTTTTTTTTAAAAATAGTTAAGTGTGCTATTTTTGCATATATTCCATTGTAAAAGGATGTTTGTCAAGATTGAAACAAACCTCCTATAATAGCCTTAGCCTATCAATGGATATTGTAAGCATCCATA
>Ga0256409_1000972_pt1 | contig 11681 bp, 15 predicted proteins | sample PhySR1_FD_185981 | JGI IMG/M metagenome (GOLD analysis project Ga0256409, IMG submission 185981) | Leaf surface microbial communities from sunflower plants in UC Gill Tract Community Farm, Albany, California, United States - DLSL S.R1 | ecosystem: Host-associated > Plants > Phyllosphere >...
TTCGCTTCCTCACGCGTAAAGGTATCCTCCGGTAAGCGCACCACTGCTGACTGTTCCACTGAAATCTCCTGATTGTGTTTGCCCTTAAAACCATCACCCGTTGAGTTGCCGGGGCCGCGGTCTTGACGTTTTGCGGGGAACTGCTGCTTTCTCCCCAGGTTGTAACCTTCACCCGTTTGAGAGCCGTTCGCCGCAAAGGGCGTAACGAGCACGGGCCGGCGCAGATGTCCGGGAGCGAGCGGAAAAATTTTTGGCCACATAAAAAATTTTCCGGCGAGAGGCTTCAGCCGTCCCTGGACAGCCAGGCGGTTTGTGCTTGTCTCAGCCCCGGCGAAAGGACGCAGACGGGCGAAAAACCCATGAGGAAAGCAGGAACCCGCCGCAACGGTGTGACGCGCGGGCGCGAAACAGCGTTGCCCCTTACATCCCGCCATGTGTGGTGGCGGGATGCAGGGAGCGCCGTTTACGGCGAGACTGAGCGGCGCAGACGGAACGGCTGCTGCGAGCGGAAGGTGTTGCGTCAGGATGGAAACCCGCTGCCCCGGAAGGGGGCCGGGCAGAGACGGCCTGCCGGCTCTGTGCGAAGCATGACAGCCGACTGGACGCCCGGGGTAACGGACTTTTTATGATTAATCGGCGATACACCGAAGAAAGGATTTCAGACGCCTTCACATGAATGAATATTTATGCTACTAAATAGCATAAATAAACAATCACAGAGAACTAGACATGTCAGTCACACGTCCCGTCGCCGCTCAGTTTGAGGCTTACAATAAACACGATATAAATGCTTTCATTGATTGCTTTTCTGAAGATTTCAGAGGCTATCGTATGCCCGCTGAAGCCGCCTCAATGATTGGAAAATCAGCGCTCCGTGAGTTTTACATAAGTAATCGTTTTAATAATCCGGAACTCAGGGCAGAACTCATTTCCAGAACGGTGCTGGGTAACAAAGTGTTTGATCACGAATTCATTCATGGCCTGTCACCCGCCCCCCTCGAAAGCATTGCTGTTTTCGAAATTACAAATGACCTTATCTCCACGGCGTGGTTCTACTTTCCATAATATCAATCTCGCTGCCCTTGCAGGCCGAAAGACGGGAGTCGCGCCGTCAGGCGCGCCTCTTTCCTTTCTGCTGCCGCAGGCGCGGTTTTCGCGGGCTAAAAGGCGGCCGGAACCGCCTGACTGTGCTGATTACCCTTTTCCGCCCTGCTTAATAAAGTGGCCACCGATGTAAACGGCACTCTGACATGTCATGAAATAACAGATTTCATCCATGATCTCCTCCGTCCTCAGCTCTCTCAGGCCGTTAGTTCGTCGCTGCGCATTCACAAGGGCTTTATACTGACGCAGGATGTCGCGGGTTTGCGGTGACAGTTTCATTTTTTCTCCTTTACGGCAGGGCTTCCCCTGCCAGCGTCATCAGTTGCTGAATACAAAGCCGTCGTGCAGCACATACCCGCTGCTGAACAGGTCACGGGCATAGGCTTCATAGTTGAAATAAGAACGCAACGGCTCCGGAACGTCATTCAGGAGGCCGCTGTCTTCAATATGCTCATACGCATAATCTTCCTCACTTTCCGCCTTCCCCCTGTACGCATCATCAAATGCGTCGAAATCGCATCCGCCGGAATAATCCGCCCATGCAACAAAGGCGTCTTCCCTGCCCTCTTCTTTCGCCTGCTTCCACGCCGCGATGAAATCCCAGTCGATAAAGGATTCAGACACGAATTTAGAAGGAATGCCCTCCCAGTCCTGAAACATAAATTCAGGATCTTCTTCAGAGGCGTGGAGCTCGCGACACGCGTCGTGAAACTCGGTCTTTTCCTCAAAGTCAGTGAGATCAAACCACTTCCCGAAAATGCTGCCGCAGTTATATTTATGGTAAGTCCCGACGTATACCGCTGGTCCGCTAAATGTCATAAGAAATCCTCCGCAGTCAAAGTTGTCTCAGTTCCGGCCTGTGCCGTGACTGAATGACAGCCCGACGGAGAGACGCAGTGGTCAAGCGTGACGAGGAGGCCGCAGCGCAAGCGAGCGGAGACGTGTTTACGCACGGCGCTGACGCGAAGACTGAGCGGAAGCGCGACGGAAGTAAGCGCGGTGGAGGGAGTGCGAACGGGCGAAGGAGGCGCGCTTTACCACAAGGCGATCGGGCTACAGTGAAGTCACGGCACCGGCCGCAGCACGCACGGACCGGGTTTTCTGCCCTGTCCCGCCGCATGGCGGAATAAAGCGGCGCGCAGCAACTTCCTTATATCCATTTGTCCACAATCCGGGTGCATAGCCTGGCTATAACCCTGTGGACAAAAGTGCAGCGGCGGCTGTATCAGCGCACAGACAGCAGGCGGTCATAAAATGACCACCTGCATCCGTTACTTCAGGTGACTGCGCATTTCGGCAGCCCGCCGTTACAGCGCCACCAGTTCGGTGTCTATCTGCTCGATCAGCATTCCGGTCATTTTCTGCGCCGGCGCCGCGCCACGGTAAAGATGGCGCTTTGTCATGTCCCGTAACCGGAAGTGAAACTCGTAAAGCGATTCCTCCAGGTCGTTAATGTCGTCGGTAAGCTGCGTGATTTCGGTCGTCAGTGTCTGGTCTGTCATGTTGCTGTCCTTATGGTCCGGTCAGAGAATATGCGTTATGCGGCACGGGCGGCGCGCAGTTCACCCAGGCGGCGCAGGCCGGCTGCGTGGTACTCCTCAAGCAGTTCGATCCCTATCCAGCGGCGGCCGCACTGGTCCGCGGCGACGCAGGTCGAGCCGGACCCGGCAAACGGGTCCAGAATTAAATCCCCGGGCTTCGTGAAGGTTTCGATAAGTGGCTGCAACACACCCACCGGCTTTTCGGTCGGATGGTGCCGATTGCCCGTGTACTGCCAGGGCATGACGTCAGGTAAGGGTTTTGCCGGCAGTGGTGGGCGCCCTTTGGCCAGCAGGTAGGCGTTTTCATGCTGATAACCGACAAACGCCGATTTCGAAGCGTAGGTTTTGGTGAAGACAAGGTGCCCGACGACGCGGAAGCCCGCCGATTTCCACGCCTGCATAAAGACGTCCACGCGGTTCCAGCCGTAAAAACTCACCGCCAGGCTGTTGTTTTTCAGTACGCGAAACATTTCACGGCTGGCCGGCAGTACCCACTCGTCGCTCACGTCGCCCGCGATCGAACGGCCGGACCGGTCCTTAAAGCCGACGAGGTACGGGGGATCGGTCAGAATGAAGTCGATGCAGTTATCCGGAAAGCCGGCCATGATCTGTACGCTGTCGCCACGCATGAATCGGGACATAGTTATGCTCCTTAATGTCAGGGGCACCCCTGTGGTGCCGTGACCAACACGCAGACGGGCGAACAGCTGAGCAAACAAGAGCGGACGCGAAGCCGCACGCGCCGCCGGAGCGGACTGAATGTCCCGCGCACGGCGGGGAACGGGTGAGAAGGCCGGCGACAGCTTCGCTTGTTTGGGAAGCCGCCCGGCTACAGTAAGGGCACGGCACTTTACCTCTGCCGGTTTCCGGCCGCAGGACGGGAACCGGCCGCAGGACGGGAACCGGCAAAAGGAGCGGAGCGAAGCGAATTCCTTATCCCTTACTGAAGAGATGCCGCCGGTCGGGGCGGCATCGGATTAAAATATCAGGGTCGGTAATCTTCCCACCGGCAGTCGCTACCGTCGCAGATGACGGGTGCATCTGGCGAACCGCTCACCGGAAGCCGCACGCGCCGCCGGAGCGGACTGAATGTCGCGCGCACGGCGGGGAACGGGTGAGCAGTTGTGTTTGATGTCAACTTGGGAGGGGGGTTTAAAAGTCGTGCAGTGGTTGCAGGTGATGAACGTCCGCTATGAGCGAGAAGCGGACGTTTGATTCGCGAAGATTCCTTTTTTCTGCTTAGCTGAACATTACCTATGTGCGAAACGCCCGGACTGGCACTTTCAGAGAGGGACACTTAATATTCTGAATCTATGGATGTGAATATTTTTGGCTTTATGCCAGCACTAATCCCTGTTGCATTGTCCCCGGGCGCAAGTTTCACCCTCGTTATGAACAGTGCTCTGGCAGGTGGTCACAAAGGCCTGTTGAGAACTCTCGCCGGAACAGCTCTGGGCATATATACCCATGCATTTTTTATAGGGCTTGGTATCACAGCTGTGCTCATCTCGTCGCCAGCCGCATTTACTGTGCTTAAAGTTGCCGGAACTGCCTGGCTGCTTTGGTTAGGTGCTGTGCTCATCCGGAGCGGGATAACGGTAAGTTCAGGCGGGTCTACTGATGCAAAGCATTACGTGACTTTAAAAGAGGCCTGGCTGGCTAATCTTCTGAACCCTAAAGCCATACTTTTTTATCTGACAGTTGTTTCACAATTCGCAGGCGTTAAAGGCGGAGTTTGCAACTACCTGACGCTGGCTTCCGTTCATATTGCAGTTATGAGCGTATGGCTTTACGCGCTCACTCAAACGCTGGTATTCACATCGAAAAAAATTAATCCATTGACGCTCAAAAAATACGTCAATATTTCCGGCGGTATGTTGCTCATTGTTTTTTCTCTGCATAATCTTATTCATTAATTCTTCAGCTATAAATTTAATGATCGCTACTGCATTGTTGGCATCTGAGTCCGGCACTGTTTGCTTTAAGCGATAAGCGTATACCTGCGGTAGAACACGTTTGCTTAAATCAAAAATGAACTGGCAGGTACCAGGGGCATGCTGTGTGTACGGTTACAGCAGACAGGCCTTATTGAGCGAGCCTTACTCAGGAAATCTTTTTTTCGTCAATTTTAAGGTATATCAGGTTCTCCTCAGGAAGCTGAGGGATATGGCGATTAAGCCAGTTCAGCAGTATTTCAACATTCGGCTTTACGGGAGAATTTTCCGGCCACACTAGATAATAGCCGTCACCGGTTGCCACTGCCTCCGGGAAAGGAAGTGCAAGCAGACCACTTTTTAATGCCTCGGTGCTCAAAAGCAGGTCACCAACAGAGACGCCATGTCCGCTCAGGGCGGCAAGGTTTCCCTGCTCCAGCGTATCAAATACTTTTCCACCACTGACGCTGAGCCCCGTGAAACGCCCAGTTCTCTTCAGCCACCTCCGCCAGTCACGACGGTCCGGGGAGGGATGGATAAGGTCACAGTCAGGAAGAAACTCCCTTGCGCTGACGAGCATCGCAGGAGAACAGACCGGTATCAGCCACTCGCTGAAAAGCAGCCTGCTCTCTGTACTCTCACCAAAATGACCGTTGCCGAGCAGAATTGCACAGTCGTAAGGTTCGCGGCTGAAGTCCACCTCGTCCATATCCATCCAGACGCTGGTTATCTCGATTCCGGGAGTGGTGTGGTTTTGACGGAAATCGTTGAGCACGTCCAGAAGCCATCTCATGGTAAGCGTAGAGGGAGCTTTGAGACGCAAAAACTGACTGTGACTTCTGAAGGCATTACAGGCCCGCTCTATGCCCATGAACCCTTCGGTAAGCTGACCGGCCAGGGTACGCCCCGCCTCGCTCACTCTTACACGCGGCCCGTTTCGCCTGAAAAGTTCGCAGTCAAACCACGCCTCAAGTGTTCGGATGTGCCGGCTTACTGCACCCGGTGTAATGTTGAGTAATTCTGCGGCCTTACTGAATGAGTTCAGCCGCGCGGCAGCTTCAAAAGCCCGCAGTGCATAAAGAGGGGGTAACGACATCAGGAATCCTAATGTGAGTTTTACTCACATTAAGCGCGAGTTTTATCCGTTTTTCAACTGCCCTGTGTGGGTGAATAATCCTGCCCGAAAAGTTAACGGAGGGATTATCGTGGAAGGTACGCTTCTCAGGAACGGAGCCATCATCAGACAGTCTGACCTGATGATGATAAGCAGTGATGCCGGCGACGTCTGCCCGGTACGAGACTGGCCGGTGGACGCATTTCGTGACATCGCTGCACGGCTTAATGACAAAGAATTCCCCTGCCTGTTTGCCCGCCATGCATGGAAATCGGAAACACTGCTGTTCGGGCTCGTGAGCGAGGACGACACCACGGCTGATCTTGTGACTGTTATGCAGAGTCTTGTAACACGGACGCATCAGCTGCCCGAAGAAGAAAGGCTTTACAGTCCGCTGCTGCTGATTTTTCAGCGCCACGACCTGAATTCGCTTGAAGAAGCTCAGCGGTTTGGATGGGAGCAGCTGCAGAGCCTTAATGACAATGACACACAGGACTGGCCATCCCATATTCCGCATAGCCCTGAAGACAGTGCATGGTCATTCTGTTTTGGCGGCACAGAGTTTTTTTTCAATATCAGCAGCCCCGGCCATTCACAGCTCAGAAGCAGGAATCTGGGCAAGCGGGTCGTCTTCATCGTAAACCCCAGAGCCCATTTTGACATTCTGGCCAGTCAGAAAGATCCAAAGGGGATCAAAATCAGGGAAAAAATCCGGACACGGGTCTGTAACTACAATAACGGTTACGTGCCTTCAGAACTTGGTTTCTATGGTGATACGGGCAGTCTGGAATGGAAGCAGTATCAGCTTGGCGAACCCGGCGCTCTGAACCCATCGCAGTGTCCGCTGCGTATACATAAGGAAAAAAAACCGCAATGAATATGACCCTTCTGAGCGCATACATCCTTTCCGTCATGATGCTGCTGCTCACACCCGGACCGGTTGTGGCACTTATAACCGGCACCGCTGCACGTTACGGATACCGGAGCGCGTTTGCTACTGCAATCGGGACAAACGGAGCTTCCCTTATCCTGATTGCGGTGGCCACGCTGATGCTGAGAGGCGTGATTTCTCTGTCCCCGGTCTGGCTGAGTTTTCTCGGACTGGCGGGTTGTGTTTATATCGGATTTACGGCACTGCAGAGTCTGTTCAGTAAGCCCGGGTCCGGTACAAAGGATACCGGGACGGATACACAGCGCCGGGGAAGTTTTCTGCGTGGCTTTGTTACGGGACTCTCTAATCCAAAAGACATCCTTTTCTTTGTCTCCTTCTTTCCTCAGTTTATTGCTGTAACGCGTGATTTCACTACCAGTGTTATGACGCTGTGTCTGGTCTGGGTAATTTTTGACTTCGCCATACTCACACTCTACATTCTGACGGTGAAAAAATGGATGCCTGCCAGACATGGCAGGAAAATAGAAATGATATCGTCGCTTTTTTTGCTTGCCGTGGCGGGATGTGGGATCGTCTTTAACATCATTGAGTTAACGCACAACCGGCATTTATGAGTTATGTGACAGCACAGGAAATATAAATGGACCTTTACGTTTTTTATCTGGGTGGCAATGCCGGAAAGTCTAATATTGAAGTGCATGACATCCAGTTCGTGGCGGCCAGTCATCCTGAAGAAGCCTGGCCAGCGCTGCGGGAGGCGTGGTTTGGTGATGCGGACAAAGTCCACATTGACGGATACGGAAAGCTGACATGGGCCGACGGGCACCGAATCACCCTATGTGCCCATCCACCGGAAAACAAGGCGGACCGCCTCTGGTTTGTCAACGCAGGTGCATACGACCCGGCCTCACTGGCAGAACTGCATGCCTTCGACTTCTTTGTTGCGGACGGCATCCGCGAAGCGAAAAAACGTGCGATGCAGAGCCTTCTGAAAGGAAAACTTCATCAGCATAAAGATAACCTTAAAGACGTTGACGACTGCCTGCTTCTGGACAAAGTGGGTGACCTTTATATTCATCTGTTGCCCGATGAAACAGGTATGCCATTTATGCCTGAGTGGCAGGGTTATCAGCCGATAAGTTCTATGAACACGCCTCAATGATGAGCTTGTCAGCATGCCTCTGTAAAACAACACAGAGGGAAAACTGCTGACAGGAACATGTCTTATCCTCATCTTAAAACGTCGTATCACAGTGATGGACTTACTCCAATATTATCGGTGTGTACCGGCTAAGGGTCGATTAAATCACACTAATCGTTATATAATTCCTAATACAATGATAAGTGGCTGTACCTGCCCCGTCGACAGTGTTCTGGAAATTTCATGTTTATTAAACGTCCGACCCTGGCACGAAGCAGACATGCTCATGTGAATCCTCCGCTATGAGCGAAAAGCGGACATTGGGAATTCATAACACAGCTCTTTTTGATGCGAGGATAGCCTTTATGAACAATGCCCGTATCCATCCATATTCCATCAGTACAGCGATCGCTACACTGACAGATCCCTGTGCTCACAAGCCGTCATGATCTGGTTATCGCCTGCCTTAGCGCAGTTTTTCCAGCAGCTGCTCAGCGCCTTTGTCCACTCCTGTCTCGGCCGCACTCAATGAGCCAAACGTGGCCCCCACATTCATGGCATTAGGATACTGCTCCGCTACGTAGGCCAGCAGGAGTTCACCGGTCCCGGCATCCTGCACTTCCACAGCATAGTTGACGTAACCGCTCATCAGTCCGCGCCCGCCTCGCACAGACTGAACAATATTATAAGGGCCGCCAGCCAGGTCGAATTTCGTAAAGGTCCCCACAACCTGTGGCGTGGTATCCGCGCCGGTCAGCGTCAGCTTTAGCCGGAGAGAAGGGGCATTCCCGGTGCTGGTGTTGACAGTAAACTTCTCCCGCAGCACGTCGGCAAACTTCTTCTGCATGTAGTCTGCCAGATTGCGCCGGTCTTCCTGAGACATGTCATTAAACTGTGCGTCGCTGCCATCATAAATTTCAACAGGATCGATGGTGATGCTGCGGTATTTGCTCCAGTCAACCGGGGTGGCATAGCGGAAAGGGATCCGGTCGCTGTCATCAGCCGTGTTAGGCGTCATCCGGGATGTGGCCTGAATGCCGGAATATTTCACCGGTGACGTGGACGAACATCCTGCGGCGGCAATGACTGCGGTCAGGATAAGCGTACGGGACAGCTGTTTTGTAAGGCGAACCATAAATTATTCTCCGGTTACTTTTTGATATAATGAACTGTACGGTATAGTTAATATGGTTTATCCTGACGCTGTCAACAAAATGTTTCAGTGAGTGTCGCTGACTTTCACATGAGGAGTGCGGAATGCTTTATTTAAAACCGGAAGTTTCGTCGTCAGGTATCACCTGCCTGCCCAGCTCCATGCTGGAAATCATGCCGGTAGTGAGGGAAGTCTGGCCGGAGCGCATGCGGGAAGTGAGTGCTGAGCGCGCATGTTTTATCCTGAGCCTGCCGCTCCGCTATTCCGGTCTGCCGGTGCGGCGCCGGCTCATAAGAATGATGCTGACACTGCAAAAGTATGGCGAAGCCAGGAGCAGCCTGGACGGCCCGGGACATGATGCCTTTACACCGGCAGCGGACTATGCGCGGAGCGTTATTGATAAGGCAATGATGCGCGGAGAGTTGCGCTGCAGGCCCTCTGGCGAAATGGCCCATGCCTGGCTGAAGCTGACGGAGGAGGTGCGGAGCCTGATGACTGGCTTTCAGCAGGATAAGGCGGTGCTCCGTAAAGAAGTGAGGCGCAGTACAGCTGATTTTCTTCGGCGGTATGCGGCGGGTGCAGGAGCATGAAGGTACTGCTCATCCGGATCGTTCTGGTGTTTGTTTTTATTGCCGCCGGCATCCTCACCACATTTGATGCCCGGGTCAGCTGATGAGTGGCTGCCCGATAATCGGGGGGCTGGAAAATGTATCGCCCAGGCAATGGTTCATATATGGAGCCATGCTGCTGACCGTGGTATGTGCCCTGCTCAGAACCGCCGGCAACCTCATTGAAATACGCCATCTGCGCCGGTTCGGTCAGCGCCGGGCCGGATATTATGCCGTCAGGGTGTGGGGTGCCTCATCAGAACTGGTACAGATATTTCTGGTGGCGGAATGTCTCATTATTGATGCGCTGTCTGTGCTTGTGCTGCTGGTGCTCAGTGACGTCCCCCCCTGGTGAAAACCTCGCAATATCCAGCCCGACTCACAGGGATACGCGTTTTCAGAATTCCATAAGCGAAGACTTACATGAAGGAGAATACATTGAAGGAGAAACTGTCAGTGATTAATGGCGGGGGTTCCTGGATGGACTGGAGCATCCTGAGTATCCTGATTTTATTTGGCGCTCTTGCAGTTACCGTCATGATTATGTGGTGGCACGTCATCATTAACGTAAAAGAAATCGTTCATATCCGGCACCTGAAAGCCCGCCGCGGGAGAAAATATACAGAGGGGGCCTGGGGAGTCCACCAGAACTCGTTAATCACGCTGCTTGTTGCAGAGATTATGGTGGCTCTGGCCATAAGCACCCTGATTGTGCTCATGCTGTCGGGGGTATTATTTTAGCCGTGCGCAGACGGTATCAGAAAATTGCCCGCCTGAAGGCGGGCTGGTGAGGTTCAGATGTGGCTGCCGATAGAAAGGCATCCGGTAAGCATCAGTACGGCCATGCCAGTAATGAGGCTGTAAACAAGACGCATGTTAACTCCTCAGAACAAAGAAACGCAGCCGCTCAGCAGAAGCGAACCCACGGCCAGACCTGCCAGCAGAATGAAACGATGAAGCATAAGCGTTACCCCCTATAATTAAACTGTACGTACCAGTTTAATTATATTCAAAGATTAGTCAACCTTTAAGAGCGAATAGTCCGCCCTGCTGGCCTGGTCAGCGGGGTGCTGCACCCGATATAAATACCTCTACAGCGCTTTTCACCATAGCGATGATATCTTCGCGCTTATAAACCGGCATTTTATGGCGCAGAAAGAGCTCATCAGCCTCGGCCTTCACCAGCGCAGAAAACTGTTTCGCCCTCAGGTCGGGACGGGCGGGAACAAGGTCACCAGCCTCAATATGCTGTTTCATCAGAGTTGCCAGCGCGTTCATGCTTTCGCGGACGCCCGACTCGTAAAAAATATCACCGATGCCGGAATGTCCGGCCTCGCCGATAACCATGCGATAGAGCTGCAGTCCCTTCCAGTCCGATGTCATTGCACCCAGCATGCCTTCACCAAAGCGCTGCAGCCTGTCAGCCAGGGGCAGATGACGACTGTCCTCACTTTCAATATCGTCCGCCGCGCGCGTCAGAAAATTGGTGCCGTAGGCCCTGACGACGGCGTCAAGAAGGCTTTCCTTGGAGGAGAAATAGTTATAGAGCGTGGCTTTGGAGCACTCTGCTGCTCTGGCCACAGCATCCATGGATGCGCGTTCGTAACCCTGCTCAAGAAAGACGGTCGTGGCGGCGTTAAGGATGTCAGTTCGTTTCTTTTCAGTCAGTGTTCGCATGTGGTTTCTCCCTGTAAACCTGCCCATATTAACAGAACCAACCGGTTCATTAAAGGCACGCGTTTCTGGCATCAGTATCCGGATAGCTGACTTTAAGCTGATGCTCCACAACTGATGGATTGCAGACTCAGCAACGTCCGCTTCTGGCACAAAGTGGACATGAATCATGTATAAAATTCGTTAAGAGAGAAGTTGATATTAACCATCTTTCCTACCTCTTATGAGTTAATTGCTAACATCAGTATTTTCTGATTACTCGGTAACAGGTTAGACCTTGTTGCGATTCAACCTAAATATTCTCTTTCTTACGCCTGCTATAAAGTTAATGAATAGTTAACCGATAATGATGATTAAGATGCTTTTAATCTGCATTATTTTTGTTCTTATAAAAATTAATTCAGCAGGATGTAAAAATGAGTAATATTCTTAACAATATTAATCTTACCGCTAAGTTTGCAATTCTGGGCTTGTTTTGCCTTGTTCTTTTTTCAGTTCCTACCGTGCTTTTTGTGTCAGA
>Ga0256409_1000976_pt1 | contig 11643 bp, 8 predicted proteins | sample PhySR1_FD_185981 | JGI IMG/M metagenome (GOLD analysis project Ga0256409, IMG submission 185981) | Leaf surface microbial communities from sunflower plants in UC Gill Tract Community Farm, Albany, California, United States - DLSL S.R1 | ecosystem: Host-associated > Plants > Phyllosphere >...
ATGACGACTCTCGGAACAGCGCTGCGTCCGGCAGCAACGCGTGTGATGCTATTGGGTTCAGGTGAACTGGGTAAAGAGGTGGCGCTGGAGTGTCAGCGTCTGGGTGTGGAAGTGATCGCGGTTGATCGTTACGCCGATGCCCCGGCGATGCACGTCGCCCATCGCAGCCATGTGATTAACATGCTGGATGGCGCGGCACTGGCAGCGTTAATCGCTGAAGAGAAGCCTGATTTTGTCGTACCGGAAATCGAAGCCATCGCCACGGAGACCCTGGTTGAGCTGGAGCAGCAAGGCCAGCGCGTGGTGCCGACTGCCCGTGCCGCGCGGCTGACCATGAACCGCGAAGGCATTCGTCGGCTGGCGGCTGAAGAGCTCTCTCTGCCGACCTCCCGCTATCGCTTTGCCGATAGCAAGGCGCGCTTTGATGAAGCGGCTACCGAAATCGGCTTTCCCTGCATTGTGAAGCCGGTGATGAGTTCATCCGGCAAAGGTCAGAGCTTTATCCGCAACGCCAGCCAGCTCGATAACGCCTGGGACTATGCGCAACAGGGTGGCCGCGCGGGTGCCGGACGCGTCATTGTCGAAGGCGTTGTCGACTTCGATTTCGAGATCACCCTGCTCACCATCAGCGCAGTCGATGGCATTCATTTCTGTGCGCCGATTGGTCACCGTCAGGAGGATGGCGATTATCGTGAATCCTGGCAGCCGCAGCAGATGAGTGATGTGGCGCTGCAGCGGGCGCAGGAGGTTGCCGCGCAGGTGGTTAAGGCGCTGGGAGGCTATGGTTTGTTTGGCGTTGAGCTGTTTGTCTGCGGTGATGAGGTGATATTCAGCGAAGTTTCGCCGCGTCCTCACGACACCGGCATGGTGACGCTGATTTCGCAGGATCTGTCAGAGTTTGCGCTGCACGTGCGGGCGTTTCTCGGTCTGCCGATTGGCGCGATTCGCCAGTATGGTCCGTCAGCGTCCGCCGTTATTCTGCCGCAACTCACCAGCCAGAATGTGCAGTTTGTGAATGTCGAAGCGGCGCTGGGTGCCGGTCTGCAACTGCGCCTGTTCGGCAAGCCGGAAATCAGCGGTCAGCGTCGTCTGGGCGTGGCACTGGCCAGCGGTGACAGCACCGATCAGGCGATTGCGCGTGCCGTTGCCAGCGCAGCAGCGGTCACGGTTCAGGGGTAAAGGTGTGCGGTGAGCAGATGCTCACCGCCATAACTTACTTCGCGCCTTCAACAGCTTCGCGTGCCAGGCGGGTGATGCGATCCCAGTCGCCCGCTTCCAGCGCGTCGTTGGGCACCAGCCAGGAGCCGCCGATGCAAAGCACGCTTTTCAGCGCCAGATAGTCACGGTAGTTCGCCGGAGAGATGCCGCCGGTCGGGCAGAATCGCACCTGCGGGAAGGGTCCGCCAATCGCCTGCAGCGCTTTAACTCCGCCGTTCGCTTCTGCCGGGAAAAACTTGAACTCGCGCAGACCGTAGTCCATACCGGTCATTAACTCAGAAACGGTGCTGATGCCGGGAATCAAGGGCACCGGCCCTTCAACGGCCGCTCTCAGCAGCGACTCGGTGACGCCAGGGCTGATCACAAACTGCGCACCGGCATCGGTCACTTCCTGTAACTGCTGCGGATTAATCACCGTTCCCGCACCAACGATCGCATCCGGCACTTCTTTGATCATCGCACGTAAAGCGTCCATCGCCACTGGCGTGCGCAGCGTCACTTCCAGCACTCTGACACCGCCTGCCACCAGCGCTTTTGCCATCGGCACGGCGTGTTCCAGTTTGTTCACAACGATGACCGGCACCACAGGTCCGGTGGTCAGAATCTGTTCTGCACTCGTTTTCCAGTTTTTCATCAGTTCCCCTTGCTTGATAACACCGGGATTGCGACCCGGTCATGGAGCATCGGCTCCTGCCCTGTAAATTGCGTCACTACCATACATGATCAACTTCCTGAGCGTCTATCATCCTGCGACCATTTTGAAACGGCAGTTCAATTTTATTCGTGTTGACTGGCCCGGTTTAAGGGCGAAAAAAAAGCCCGCGTTGCGGGCTTCATCATCACTTCCGTTATTCGAACTCGTTCCACGAACGGCCATCGCGGGTAATCATCGCCACTGAGGCCACCGGGCCCCAGGTGCCCGCCTGATACGGCTTGGAAGAGTCACCATCCGCAGCCCAGGCGTCGATAATGGAATCGACATAGGTCCATGCGGCTTCCACTTCATCGCGGCGCACAAACAGCGCCTGGATACCACGCATGCTCTCCAGCAGCAGACGCTCGTAAGCATCGGCAAGGTGCGACTGGTTAAAGGTCTCGGAGTAGCTCAGATCCAGCTTGGTGGTCTGCAGTTTGTGCTTGTGATCGAGGCCCGGCACTTTGTTCAGGATCTCGATATCCACCCCTTCGTCCGGCTGCAGACGAATCGTCAGCTTGTTCTGCGGCAGCTCTGAGTAGGAGTCTTTAAACAGGTTCATTTCCGGGTTTTTGAAGTAGACCACGACTTCTGAACACTTGGTCGGCAAACGCTTACCGGTGCGCAGGTAGAACGGCACGCCCGCCCAGCGCCAGTTGTCGATATCGACACGTATTGCCACGAAGGTCTCTGTGGCGCTCGACTTATTGGCACCCTCTTCTTCCAGGTAGCCAGGCACTTTTTTGCCCTGCACAAAGCCAGCGGTGTACTGGCCGCGAACGGTTTTCTCACGCACGTTGGTCTGATCGATGCGGCGCAGCGAGCGCAGCACTTTAACTTTTTCGTCACGGATGCTGTCGGCGCTGAGATCGGACGGCGGCGACATGGCGATCATGGTCAGAATCTGCAGCAGGTGGTTCTGGATCATGTCGCGCATCTGGCCCGCTTTATCGAAGTAACCCCAGCGGCCTTCGATACCCACTTCTTCGGCCACGGTAATCTGGACGTGGTCGATGGTGCGGTTATCCCAGTTATTCACGAAGATAGAGTTAGCAAAGCGCAGCGCCAGCAGGTTAAGCACGGTCTCTTTGCCAAGATAGTGGTCAATACGGAACACCTGGCTCTCATCAAAGTACTCACCAACGCTGTCGTTGATCTCCTGCGAGGTTTCCAGTGAGGTGCCCAGCGGCTTCTCCATCACTACGCGCGCCGGTTTAGCATTCAGCTTCGCGGTGCCCAGACCCTGACAGATGGCGCCAAAGGTGCTGGGTGGCATGGCGAAGTAGTTGATGGTGGTGCGATTTTTCTGGTCCAGCATCTTGCCCAGTTTCGGGAAGTGCGTGGTGTCGTTGACATCGAGGTTGCAGAAGTCGAGACGATTGCTGAGTTTGTCCCACAGCGCTTCGTCAATCTTCTCCTTCATGAAGGTTTCCAGCGCTTCACGTACCACTTTGGTGTATTCCGCTTTATCCCACTCGGCACGGCCGACACCAATAATGCGGGTTTCCTCGTGGATCTGCCCCGCTTTCTCTAACTGGTACAGTGAAGGCAACAGTTTACGGCGTGCAAGATCGCCTTTGGCACCGAAAATCACCAGATCGCATGCCTGGGCTGTTTGTGTTACCGCCATTTTCCTCTCCTCGTTGCAGGATAGTCCGGTGGTGATGCATCCTCTGCCACCGGGTCCAGGTTATTATTTTCTTTGAGCACAATGTACTTTTTTCCCCGCGCCAGGTAAACCGACTCGCCGGGTCAACCGCATTAACTCTGTACCGGATGTGCTAAGCGCGTGTGATGACACGTGCGGATTGCCGGTTTTTTCTGTGTCTGTTGGTGTCAGGAAAATCAGGCACCGGTCAAAGTATCCCAAAAAAAAGGGCAATCGACTTGTCCGCCGTTGCGCCTGGCAGGTGCTGACACGATATAGTCTCTGTTAATCGACTCTGACGACAGGGATAATTGAAATTGGTAAAAGTGATTATGGTCATCGGCTTATGAATATGCTGGAAAAAATTGAGGCGCAGTTCGCCGCGCTCAGCAATGCGGAACAGAAAGTCGCCCGGCAGATTCTGGCTGCGCCGCAGGCGGCGATGCACTCCAGCATCGCCACCCTGGCGCGTGAAGCCTGCGTCAGTGAACCCACGGTGAATCGCTTCTGTCATCGACTGGGCGCGCGCGGCTTTCCCGACTTTAAGCTGCAACTGGCGCAGAGCCTGGTGAAAAGCAGCAACTGGGTCAGTCGAGGCGTGGAGGACGATGACAGTGTGGAGAACTACAGCCACAAAATCTTTGACTCGGCGCTGGCAGGGCTCCAGCGGGTACGGGATCAACTGGATAGCGCCCAACTGCAGCAGGCCGTCACCCTGCTTACTCAGGCTGACAAACTTGCCTTTTTCGGGCTGGGGGCTTCCGCTGTGGTAGCACATGACGCCTTTACCAAATTTCTGCGCTTTAATCTGCCGGTCATCTGGTCAGACGATATTGTGATCCAGCGCATGAGTTGCATAAATAGTCGAGCCGGTGACGTTTTTGTTCTCATTTCGCATACTGGACGCACAAAAAATATGGTAGAACTGGCTCGCCTGGCCCGTGTAAACGGTTCCACCGTTATAGCCATCACCTCTGCCGATTCTCCCCTTGCCCATGAAGCAGCGATAGCTTTAGTGCTTGATGTACCGGAAGATACGGATATCTATTTGCCGATGGTATCGCGCCTGGCGCAGTTGACCGTGATCGATGTGTTGGCGACCGGTTTCACCCTGGAACGGGGTGCGCCCTTCCGGGAAAACCTGAAACGCGTGAAAGAGGCGTTGAAAGCGTCGCGTTACGAAAAGCACACCATTCGGGAAAAGGATGATCAGCAAAAAAATTAACATCACATTTACAATGTGAGTCGTATCACAACCCGTCGATCATATAGAATAGATAACCATGCTGTGTCCACAGACCAGGGCACGCTTAAATGTTTACGGAGTCCTCGATGTCAAGACGTCTCAGAAGAACCAAAATCGTTACAACCCTCGGCCCGGCCACCGATCGTGATAATAATTTAGAAAAAATCATCGCTGCCGGCGCGAACGTTGTACGACTCAACTTCTCTCACGGCACGCCAGAAGATCACCAGATCCGCGCCGATAAAGTGCGTGAGATTGCCGCAAAACTGGGTCGCCACGTGGCCATCCTCGGTGACCTCCAGGGTCCAAAAATTCGTGTTTCAACCTTCAAAGAAGGCAAAGTTTTCCTGAATATCGGCGACCGCTTCCTGCTGGATGCCAATCTGGGTAAAGGCGAAGGCGATAAAGAACGCGTCGGTATCGACTACAAAGGCCTGCCGGCAGATGTGGTGCCGGGCGATATCCTGCTGCTGGATGATGGTCGCGTGCAGCTGAAAGTGCTGGAAGTTCAGGACATGAAGGTGTTTACCGAAGTCACCGTGGGTGGCCCGCTGTCCAACAACAAAGGCATTAACAAACTGGGCGGCGGACTCTCAGCTGAAGCCCTGACCGAAAAAGATAAAGCGGATATCATCACTGCCGCCAAAATCCGCGTCGACTATCTGGCCGTCTCTTTCCCACGCTGTGGTGAAGATATGAATCTGGCACGTCGTCTGGCGCGCGAAGCGGGTTGTGACGCCAAACTGGTCGCAAAAGTGGAACGTGCCGAAGCGGTCGCCAGCCAGGAAGCGATGGATGACATCATTCTGGCCTCTGATGTGGTGATGGTGGCGCGTGGCGATCTGGGCGTTGAGATTGGCGATCCGGAACTGGTCGGCATTCAGAAAGCATTGATTCGTCGTGCCCGCCAGCTTAACCGCACCATCATTACCGCGACCCAGATGATGGAGTCGATGATCACTAACCCGATGCCGACCCGCGCAGAAGTGATGGACGTGGCGAACGCCGTGCTGGATGGCACCGATGCCGTGATGCTCTCTGCGGAAACCGCAGCGGGTCAGTATCCGGCTGAAACTGTCTCAGCGATGGCGAAGGTCTGCCTGGGCGCGGAGAAGATCCCGAGCGTCAACGTCTCCAAGCATCGTCTGGACGTGCAGTTCGACAATGTCGAAGAAGCGATTGCTATGTCATCCATGTACGCCGCGAACCACCTGCAGGGCGTCACCGCGATCATCACCATGACCGAGTCGGGCCGTACCCCGCTGATGACCTCACGTATCACCTCAGGCCTGCCGATTTTTGCCATGTCACGCCATGAACGCACGCTGAATCTCACCGCGCTCTATCGCGGCGTGACGCCAGTGTTCTTCGACAGCAATAACGACGGTGTGGCTGCTGCACACGATGCGGTTAACCTGCTGCGCGACAAAGGCTTCCTGGTCTCTGGCGATCTGGTCATTGTGACGCAGGGCGATGTGATGGGCGCCACCGGCACCACCAATACCACACGTGTGCTGCGCGTGGATTAATTGAGCCCGGGTTTACATTGTCGGTGTAGAATAAACGACGCGACTGCCTGGCAGTCGCGTTTTCTTTTCTGACAAGGAGGCCAGATGGCCCGTTTCCACCCCATCAGCCAGCTTACCGGCCGAATTTTACTCTTTCCTCTGGCGTTAGTGCTGTTCGAGTTTGCCACCTATATTGCTCATGACATGATCCAGCCTGGCATGCTGATCGTCACCAGCGAATTTTCCGTCGGCCCTGAATGGGTCTCCACCTCCCTGACCGCCTACCTGATTGGCGGCGTGGTGCTGCAATGGCTGCTGGGTCCTCTCTCTGATAAGTTTGGCCGGCGACCGGTGATGCTCTTCGGCATCCTGTTTTTTGCCGTCGCCTGCATGCTGATGCACTGGGTCAGCTCGATTGAAGAATTTGTCAGCCTGCGCTTTATTCAGGGCATCAGCCTCTGCTTTATCGGCGCGGTCGGCTATGCCGCAATTCAGGAAGCCTTCGATGAGGCGCTGGCGGTGCGCATGATGGCGCTGATGGCCAACGTGGCGCTGCTGGCTCCGCTGGCGGGTCCGCTTGCCGGTGCAGCCTGGCTCACCATTGGCAGCTGGCGCAGCATGTTCTGGCTGTTTGCCGCCTGCAGCCTGGTCGCCTTTGTGGTGCTGTGGCGTGTGATGCCCGAAACCGCAGGTGACCGCAGTCATTCCATCGCCCTGCCCAATCTGGCACGCAACTATGGCCGGCTGATGAAAGACCGGCTGGTGATGTTTGGTTCCTTCGCTATCGGGCTGGTGTTTATCCCGATCCTCACCTGGGTTGCCCTTTCGCCGGTGATCCTGATGCACGACGAAGGTCTGTCACGCATGCAGTACGCCCTGCTGCAGCTGCCGGTGTTTCTGGCGATGATCGCCGGTAACCTGACGCTGAGTAAGCTGGCGGGACGCGTGCCGATTGAACAGCCGGTGAAGTTCGCCGCCTGGCCGATTCTGATTGGTCTGAGCCTGGCGCTGGTGGCGAGCCTGATGAACAGCCACGGCTATCTGCTGATAACCGCTGGCCTGAGTCTCTACGCCTTTGGCGCGGGCATGGTCAATGCCGGACTGTATCGCCTGACGCTCTACGCCAGCAACGAAGGCAAAGGCAGCGTGGCAGCGATGCTGGGAATGATCAGTATTATGACGCTGGCGGTGGGAATTGAGCTGGCGAAAAGTGGCTACTTCAGCGGCGGCACGCTGTGGTTCTGCCTGGTCAACTTTATCAGCGGCGTGCTCTGGTTTGGCCTGGTGATCCTGTTTATGCGCGAGCGCAAACGTCGCAGCAGGCTGGAAGCGTTATAAACAGGCAGCCCAGCCACAGGTTTGCCCTGAGCAGGCAGCTCAGAAGCTCAAAGCGACGGGAGCATAAGCCTGTAGCCAATGATTAAGAGATAAGAAAAGGCCGCTTTCGCGGCCTTTTTGCTATTTGCGCGGATAGAGATCTTTGCGCGAATAGGGCTCGATGTCACCCTCTTTACGGGTCTTCAGCAGCTTGAGGATCCAGGTGTACTGCTCGGGATGCGGGCGGACAAACACTTCCACTTCTGCATTCATCTGGCGAGCCAGCTGGTGATCGTCGGCTTCCAGCAGATCGTCCATCGGTGGACGCACATAAATCTCAAGCTTATGCGTTTTGCTGTTATAAACCGGGAACAGCGGCACCACGCGCGCGCGGCACACTTTCATCAGTCGCCCTACCGCAGGCAGCGTCGCTTTATAGGTAGCAAAGAAATCGACGAACTCACTCTGCTCCGGGCCATGATCCTGATCGGGCAGGTAGTAGCCCCAGTAGCCCTGGCGGATTGAACTGATAAAGGGTTTGATTCCGTCGTTGCGCGCATGCAGCCGTCCGCCATAACCGCGGCGTGCGGTGTTCCACGCATAGTCCATCAGCGGATCGCTCTGGTTATGGAACATCGCCGCCATCTTTTGACCTTCTGACGCCAGCAGCATGGCGGGGATATCCACCGCCCAGCCGTGCGGCACCAGGAAAATCACATTCTGCTGCTCCGCTTTCATCTGGTCGATAATTTCACGACCATGCCACTCTACACGTTCACGGATACGTGCCGGATCGCGCAGCACCAGCTCGGTCATCATTGCCATCGCCTGCGGTGCCGTCGCAAACATCTCATCGACCAGCGTTGCACGCTGCGCCTCGCTGAGTTCCGGCAGACAGTAATAGAGGTTAATCAGCGCACGGCGACGTGCACCTTTTGCCAGCTTACCGGCGAATTTGCCTAACCGACCCAGCAGCGGATCGCGCACTTTCGGCGGTAAATACGCCAGACCCGCCAACGCACCAATTGCCAGCCAGCTGCCCCAGTATTTAGGTTTGAGAAAAGAACGTTCAAAAACGGGAATAAATTCAGTGTTATTTTTTTTACGGGTTTCCATGCACTCGCCTCAAGCAATGACCGGCTAATGATAGTGACGACCTGAAAATTTGCAATCATCCTGCGCCAGATAGCAAAAAACCGACGGGGAACCCGTCGGTTTTTGCGCGATTTAACGAGATTCGCTTACTTCAGACCCAGCTGAGGCAACCAGGATTTAACCTGTGCCATGTAATCGCTGCGATCTTTACCGGTCAGGCCTTCCATACGCGGCAGTTTCGCCGTTAAGGGGTTGACCGCCTGATTATTGATCCAGATTTCGAAATGCAGATGCGGCCCGGTGGAACGTCCGGTGTTGCCTGACAGTCCAATACGGTCGCCACGCTTCACTTTCTGACCTGGCTTCACCAGCACTTTCTTCATGTGCATATAGCGCGTCATATACTGACGGCCATGACGAATGGCGACATAGTTACCCGCGGCACCGCCGTTCTTCGCCACCACTATTTCACCATCACCCACTGCCAGCACCGGCGTACCGATCGGCAGCGCAAAGTCGACGCCTTTATGAGGCGCTATGCGGCCGGTAACCGGGTTGAGACGACGCGGATTAAAGTTAGAGGAGACACGATACTGCTTAACCGTCGGGAAGCGCATAAAGCCGCGCGCCAGACCGGAGCCGCTGCGATCGTAGAACTTGCCATCTTCGGCGCGGAAAGCGTAATAGTCTTTACCCCCGCTGCGCAGGCGCACACCCAGCAACTGGCTTTGCGCACTCTTGCCATCCAGCATTTCGCGTGACATCAGTACGCTGAACTGGTCACCCGCACGCAGCTTACGGAAGTCCATCTGCCACTGCAGCGCTTTGATCACGGCGCTGGCTTCGGCACTGCTCAGCCCGGCACGCTGGGCGCTGGCGGCAAAACTGCCGCGCACTTCGCCCTGCATCACGCTGTTGCGCCATTCGCCCTTCTGCATCTCCGCATCCATCTTAAAGCCACCTTTAGGGGTGCGCTCATAGGTGCGGGTTTCACGGCGGGAAATTTCCCAGCTCAGGGTTTTCAGGCCGCCATCATCATCCAGCGTCCAGCTCAGCTGCTGACCAACCTGCAGATTACGCAGATCGCGGTCGCTCATCACCAGCGCATTAATGTCACTGATGTCGATGCCATACTGATTCAGGGCACTGCTCAGGGTATCGCCGGATGAAACGGTGTAGTCGTGAACACCGGCCGTTTCGGGCACGTCGGTGTCCACATCGTCCGCAGGCAATTCTTCTTCCGGTTCCGGTGTGCTCTGATCGATAGGCTCACTGGCTTCCGGCAACAGCGTGCGGAACGTGTTCTTATCCAGTTCAATGTTTTTGACGATGGGCGTCACATCATCCGAAGGATGATAAACGTAAGGCCGCCAGACAGCGACGGCCAGAGTGACTACAGTTAAAGAACCCAGCATTACGCGGTGGGGGCGCGGCAAATTATTAAATGCGAGGGCGACAGAGCGGGCTATCTGCTGCACTTTTACCTATTCCTCATGCTCCATTCAGGCAGCTTTCATACTGGCTCGACAGTTGTGAGAGGAATTTCACATAGCTGTCTTTGGCTAAGCTGATGTCTGTTCCCAGGGGATCGAGCGTGCCTTTACGCACCTGCGTTCCGCGGGCGACAGCATCGATGACTGCTGGCCTGAATTGTGGCTCAGCAAAGACGCAGACCGCCTTTTGCTCAACCAACTGTGTTCGTATCTGATGTAAACGCTGAGCGCCCGGTTGAATTTCAGGATTGACGGTAAAGTGCCCGGTGGGCGAGAGACCGTATTGTTTTTCAAAGTACGTGTAAGCGTCGTGAAAAACGAAATATCCTTTATTTCTGACCGGAGCGAGTTGTGCGCTAACGCGTTTGTCCGTGTCCGCCAAAGCTACCTCAAACTGCTGGAGGTTGGCGTCAAGTTTGGCTTTATCTTGCGGCATAAGTTCCAATAATTTTCCATGGATTGCAACCGCGGTCTTGCGCGCAATCTCTGGCGACAACCACAGGTGCATATTAAACTCGCCGTGATGATGGTGATGGGCATCGGCGTCCTGTTCTTCGGATTTTTCCGCTGTGTGTTCATCTTCATCTTCACCACCGCTAATCAATAACGGTTTTACCCCGTCGATGTTCACCATCGCGAGGTTTTTCTGAGCCGGAAGTTCAGCCGCAGACTTCGCCATAAAGGCTTCCATTTCAGGCCCGACCCAGACAACTAAGTCCGCGTTTTTTAAGCGTTTTGCATCTGAGGGCCGCAGGGAATAGTCGTGTTCAGAGGCACCGTCCGGTAGCAGAACGTCAACCGGTGTGACACCATCGGCAATGGCCGCAGCGATAAACCCTACCGGTTTGAGTGAAGCCACGACATTCGCCTGAGCTGGAAGGGTTAACGAAGCTGTAACGGAGAAAGCAGTTAAGGCGAAAATTGCGCCCTTTTTATTATGTAACATATTGCGTCATTCCATCGTGACCATGAGGTGGAATGTGATATTATAACATTCGAAATTCTGTGCAACCTGTAAATACTATGACCTCACTTGTCACACTCGATAATGTTTCGATAAAGTTTAACCAGCGCAATGTGTTATCCGGTGTCAGCCTGGCACTGCAGCCTGGCCGCATCCTCACCCTGCTGGGTCCTAACGGTGCCGGAAAATCAACGCTGGTGCGTGTGGTGCTGGGACTGCTCGCTCCCACCACCGGTAGCGTTAAGCGTGATCCCGGCCTGCGAATTGGCTATGTGCCACAGAAGCTGCACATCGACCCGACCCTGCCGGTGACGGTTGAACGCTTTATGCGTCTGACCCGTGGCAGCAAAAACGCCGAGATCCTGCCGGCACTGAAACGCGTGCAGGCGGGTCACCTGCTCAACGCCCCGCTGCAAAAGCTTTCCGGTGGTGAAACCCAGCGTGTGCTGCTGGCGCGCGC
>Ga0256409_1000977_pt1 | contig 11636 bp, 9 predicted proteins | sample PhySR1_FD_185981 | JGI IMG/M metagenome (GOLD analysis project Ga0256409, IMG submission 185981) | Leaf surface microbial communities from sunflower plants in UC Gill Tract Community Farm, Albany, California, United States - DLSL S.R1 | ecosystem: Host-associated > Plants > Phyllosphere >...
CTGCAGAATCTTTCAATGCGAAAATAAAAAACTTCAGATTACAGCTCAGAGGAGTAAAAGACAGAACATTTTTTCTCTTCAGATTAACCCAACTTTTTGCTTAGTCCCCAACTTTTGCGCTTGATCCACTTTTTGCTTAGTCCCCAACTTTTGCGCTTGATCCGTTATTTCTCAGATTTGGAGTCCTTGCCATGAAATAGTTCATAGTAAGACACAAAAAAAGACTTACATTTCTGTAAGTCTTTTTGCTCCTCCTGCTGGGCTCGAACCAGCGACCCTCTGATTAACAGTCAGATGCTCTAACCAACTGAGCTAAGGAGGAATGTCCTTTGTTTTAAGTGGTGCAAATATAGGACGAATATTTATACCCTACAAATATTTTTAAGAAAATTTTTCAAAAAATTATAATTTTCCAGTAAATACCTTGAAAATGTCGCTTCCGAAGATCAGTAACATCAATCCTAACAGGAAGATAACTCCAATCATTTGTGCGTTTTCCAACACTTTCTGAGGAACCGGTTTTCCTACAATAATTTCATATAAAGTAAATAAAACGTGTCCGCCATCAAGCCCCGGAATAGGGATAAGGTTCAGGAATGCCAGCCATACGGAGAACATTGCTGTGAAGCTCCAGAAAGCAACCCAGTTGATTTTAAAACTTCCGTCAGCATCTTTATCCACAGGCATATTCTTTACGATCGCAATAGGACCTCCAACGTTCTTATATCCCTGAACTTTAGAGTTGAACATAATTTTGAACTGCTTGACCTGAGTAGTCAATGCTTCAATAGTTCTTGTAAATCCTCTTGGAATAGCTTCTCCGAAAGAATATTTTTTATTCGTTACAATATCTTTTGCAATACTTTTTGTATCAATTGCGATACCCAGTTTTCCGTTTTTGTCAACAGAAACTGCCGGTAATGTCTGTAGCGTTCCATTTCTTTCAACATCTACAGTGATTGTTTTACCTTTATTTTCACTTAAAAGAGTACTTACTTCATCAAAGAATGCCGCTTTCTTACCATTGATGCCTACAATCTTATCACCTTTTGCCAAGCCTGAAGCCTGAGAAGAAGGAGTTGCCAATGAATCAACAACCATAGAAACTCTTGGAGTGATGTATAGTTTTGCTTCTCTCTGCTTAAGAACATCTGCTACCCCGTCTGCATTCACCGGGAAAGTAACTTCCTGTCCGTTTCTGTTTACCGTTACATGATCTCCCAAAAGAATATTGATAGAAGTGTTTTCAAGTCTTTCTGCCGGTTTTCCGTCTACACTGATGATTTTGTCACCATTCTGGAATCCCATTTTCTTCCCTGCAGAAGTAGCCTCAATACCGTTGTTGAATTTTGTAATATCTGTATACGTTTCTCCGTTGAAGAAAGAAAGACAGCTATAGATTAACCATGCAAGGAAAAAGTTAACCGTAACTCCTCCTAACATAATGATCAATCTCTGCCAGGCCGGTTTTGATCTGAATTCCCATGGTTCTGCCGGTTTTTTCATTTGAGCAGTATCCATGCTTTCATCCACCATTCCGGCAATTTTCACATATCCTCCGAAAGGAAGCCATCCGATACCGTATTTGGTTTGTTCAGGATGCTTTCTCCAGTCGTTGTCCGGAAGTTTTGATATATCGATAGGAACTTCTTCCTTCTTTCCGTTCACCTCTATTACTTCAGAATCCGGAAGGTTCTTTGATAAAAACTTGTACTGCCATTTTCCATTGATTTTCTTCATGGAGAATATGGAAAAGTAAGGATCAAAAAACAGAAAAAACTTCTCTGCTCTGGTCTTGAACCATATTGCCGGTAAAAAATGCCCAAGCTCATGAAGAAGCACAAGTATAGAGATGCTCAGAATGAACTGAAAAAGTTTGATTGCTATTTCCATTAATAAATTTTAGATTTTAATTTGCAAAGGTAACAATTATCAAAACTATGCCAAATAAAAAAGCTCCCCGAAACGAGAAGCTTTGTCATATTTAAAGACGATTTGATTATAAATTGAAAGAAACCCCAAGGCTGCCATTATTACCTACCTCTGCAAAGACCCCTATTTTCTCTGTGAAGAAATAACGGGCTCCGATGTGAGCTCCTACTCCAAAGTCTTTCCCAAGCACTCCAAGGTCTACTCCAGGGTAAATATCCCATTTGGAAGGCAGATTTAGCGCTTCCTGTAAATGAAAGTTCAGTCTTCCGAAAACAAAAACACGATTATCCTTATCGTTGTTTTTGTAATTATCAAAGTAACCGTTGATCCCAGCCCCTACTGAAATAAGTTGGTTGAGTCCATAGTCATAAGTTCCCGTTATTCCGGTTCCGTATCCCCACGCACTCAGCCCCAGTTGTATTTTCTGATCCCCTTTTCCTGTCCAGGCTTGAGCATTAGCCATAGCACCAAAAAAGAAGATCGCCACCATAAAAAACAATTTCTTCATAAATTTCTAATTTTAAGGATAATAATAAAAAATATCTCTATCAAAAATGAAACCGAAAGAATGTTTGTAGTATAAAAATGGGAGACTTTAATAAATTATTAAGAGGTGTAGTTCTTTTTTTGTTTGAGAAAACTGTCCTTTGAGCTGTTTAATTCTCCTTTTGTAAAGATAAAAGCTGTATTTTTATACATCACATTTGGAATAATTTAAAAAGAATAAAAGATGAAAGTTGTAGGGCTTAATTTAGATATCATCTGGAAAAATAAAACTGAAAACTTTAAACTCATAGAAAACGAACTGCAAAATGTAGAAGGAGACCTGTTTCTTCTTCCTGAAATGTTTTCAACAGGTTTTTGCATGGATGCTTCCGAAGTTTCAGACAGAAATAATGAATCACTGGAGTTTTTGAAAAAAATCTCGAAAGAGAAAAACGCAGCATTCTGTGGAAGTGTTCCTGTAGAACAGAACGGAAAGTTTTATAACAGAATGTTCTTTATAAAGCCGGATGGTGAAACCTCTTTTTATGATAAAAGACACCTGTTCTCCTTTTCCGGGGAAGATAAAGTGTATACGCCTGGGAAAGACAGAGTAATTATTGAATATAAAGGGGTACGCTTCCTGCTTCAGGTATGCTATGATCTGCGTTTTCCTGTTTTTGCAAGAAATAATGATGACTATGATGCTGTTTTGTATGTTGCCAACTGGCCTGAGAAAAGGGTAGAAGCCTGGGAACATCTGTTGAAAGCCAGAGCGATTGAAAATCTATCTTTTGTATTTGGTTTAAACAGAATCGGGACAGATGGAAATGACCTGTTTTATCAGGAAAGCTCACACTGCTTCTTTGCTGACGGAAAAGAAATTTCCCAAAAACAAGGTAATCTCGTAACTGCAGAATTGAATATGGAGGAATTGAAAGATTTCAGAACACATTTCCAGTTTTTGAATGACCGTGATTCTTTTTCTATTGAATTTTAGATTTTTCCCACAGATTTCGCAGATCTTCACAGATTTTTAATCTATATAAAGAAAAACATCTGTGAAAATCCGTGCGATCTGTGGGAGTTATAAAAAAAACTGTGAAAAATCACAGTTTTAAGCATATTCTTGTAAAAGTTGGGTGAGGGTATTCACATCATGAACACCACTTTCCTTCCATAGCATTTCTCCTTTTTTGAAAATGGCCAGTGTAGGTACTCCACGCACTCCATATTGAGCTGCCAGCGCAGGATATTGATCTACATCTACCTTTATGATTCTGGCGCCTTCGCCGATGTTTTCCTTTACCGTATTTAATACTGAAGACTGTACTTTACAAGGTTGACACCATGTTGCGAAAAAATCAATCAATACGGGTCTCTCGGAATCTATGATTTCCTGAAATTTTTGTGACATAGTTTAGTTTTTTATGGTCTTAAGATGTTTTGGATTGACATACAAAATCAGTAGTGGGAAATTTTTCCGTTTTTTTGATTCCGTTGAAGCCTCCTTCTATTTCAGTAAAATTTCTGATTCCGTGTGAGTTAAGAATGCTTGCGGCAATCATGCTTCTGTATCCGCCTGCACAGTGCAGGAAGAAATGTTCAGAATCATCAATGGTACGAGCCCAGTCACTGATGGTATCCAGTGGCTTGTTGTAAGCATTGTCAATATGTTCTGCAGAATACTCGGTAAGTTTTCTTACATCAATTACTTTAGCATCTTCTGTAAACTGTTCTGCAAATTCAGCCGGAGTGATTCTTCTGATCTCGTCAGTTTCCTTACCTGCATTTTTCCATGCTTCAAAACTTCCTTTCAGATATCCTATCACATTATCAAAGCCTACTCTGCTTAGTCTGGTGATCACTTCCTCTTCAGTGCCTTCATCAGTAACTAATAATAGAGGATGCTTTACATCTACAATAAGAGTTCCTACCCATGGGGCGAAATCTCCTTTCAGTCCTATATTGATAGAGTTGGGAACAAATCCTTTATGGAAGTCCGCAGCTCCTCTTGTATCTAAAATTAATGCTCCTGTTTCCTCTGCCAAAGCTTCGAAATCTTCAGGTGTAACGGGCTGCAACCCTTTGTTCATTACAACGTCCAGACTTTCATAGCCGCCTTTATTTAAAGCGACATTCATTCCGAAATATTTCGGTGGAGCTGTTAAACCATCAAGAACTTCTCTGATGAAAGATGCTTTATCCGGTTGATTAAGAGCGTAATTCGTTTTCTTTTGATTTCCTAAAATATCTACAGTTTCCTTCTGCATATTTTTTCCACAGGCAGAACCTGCACCGTGAGCAGGATAAACCGTGATGTTGTCATCCAATGGCATGATTTTGCTTTGAAGACTGTCATACAGAATTCCAGCAAGGTCTTCCTGGGTAAGATTCGTGGCCTTCTGTGCCAGGTCCGGTCTTCCTACGTCTCCCAGAAACAGTGTATCACCTGTAAAAATTGCAGTTTCAACACCATTTTCATCGATTAAAAGATATGTGCTGCTTTCCATCGTATGTCCAGGAGTGTGCATTACCTTTATTTTCACTTTTCCGATCTCAAAAATCTGATTGTCTTCAGCAATAATGGCTTCAAATTCCGGAGCAGCGGTAGGTCCGTATACAATCGGAGCACCTGTTTTCTTGCTTAAATCCAAATGTCCCGATACGAAATCAGCATGGAAGTGAGTTTCAAAAATATATTTTAAAGTGACATTATCTTTTTCCAGACGATCCAGGTAGGGTTTTACCTCTCTTAAAGGATCTATAATCACTGCTTCATTCTCTGATACAATATAATAGGCACCCTGAGCCAGACAGCCCGTATATATTTGTTCAATTTTCATTGGGGGTCTTTTTTTTATGAGTTAAAGATACGAAGTATTAGATAAATTCTAAATGAAATGTTAAATTCCATTGATAGTTTCTTTCAATACTTTGTTAAACGCATGTTTAGTATGTTTTGTTATTTTTCAGCAAAAAGAATGCCTTACATAAAGATAATGGCAAATGCTGTTTTATATCATGTTTATTTTTTATGGCCTTCCTGACAGTAAAAAAATAATAATCGTGGTTTAAAATTTGATTATCCAAGGACAAATTTATTTTCAAAAGAAATAGAGGGAAGTTCTTCAGAAAATATCTTACATATTTTACAAAAAATTTTATATTTATAAGTTAAAAAGCGATCAAATGGCAGACAAAACACAATTTGTTGAAGAACTCAACGGTAGATACACTCCGAAAGGAGAGCATATAATATTAGGAAAGGGAATGTTGGATGGTGAAGTAGTTACTGAGGTAAACGTAACCATTCCCCTGAAAACAATCAACCGCCACGGTCTTATTGCCGGAGCTACCGGAACCGGTAAGACAAAAACCTTACAGGTATTTGCAGAACAGCTTTCTCATGCAGGAATTCCATCTCTGGTTCTGGATATTAAAGGAGATTTCTCCGGAATTGCAGAAGCGGGGCAAATGAATCCTATCATTGAGGAAAGATATGCCAAAACCCAGCTTCCTTATAATCCTCAAGGCTTTCCGGTAGAACTGATGAGCATTTCAGGAGGAAAAGGAGTAAAACTGAGAGCTACCGTTACAGAATTCGGACCTGTTTTATTAAGCAAAATCCTTGAATTGAATGATACACAGCAAAGCATCATGTCTATTGTCTTCAAATACTGTGATGATAAAGGTCTTCCGCTGATTGATCTAAACGATTTGAAGAAAGTGCTGCAATATGTTACCGATAATGCACAAGGAAAAGCAGAACTCGCTGCCAATTACGGATCTATTGCACCAGCATCTCTCGGAGCTATTTTGAGATCTATTGTTGCCCTTGAGCAACAGGGAGCCGCAGGGTTCTTCGGGGAATTAAGTTTTGACGTTCATGACTTGTTGGAAACAAGAGATGGAAAAGGGGTTGTCAATATTTTAAGAGTAGCAGATATTCAGAATAAGCCACAGCTTTTTTCAACATTTATGCTTTCTCTTTTTGCTGAAATTTATATGACCTTTCCTGAAGAAGGAGACAGTGGAAAACCAAAGTTGGTCCTTTTCATAGACGAGGCTCACCTGATTTTTGATGAAGCTTCAAAAGCGCTTCTTTCACAAATTGAAACAATGGTAAAACTGATCCGTTCCAAAGGAGTAGGAATTTATTTTATTACTCAGATTCCCGGTGATGTCCCTGAAAATGTGCTTTCCCAATTAGGTTTGAAAATACAGCATGCATTAAGAGGTTTTACTGCAAAAGATAAAAAGGAAATTACCAAAGCCGTTGAAAACTATCCTACCACAGAATATTACAATGCTTCCAGCCTGATTCAGAATTTGGGGATTGGAGAAGCATTTATCACCGCTCTTGATGAAAAAGGGATTCCGACACCATTGGTACACACATATCTGATCTCTCCTGAATCAAGAATGGATGTTCTGAGTGAAGCGGAAATCTCTGATCTGACTTCAAGGTCAGCACTTGTAGCAAAATATGAGCAGGATATTGACAGAGAATCTGCTTATGAAATGCTTACCAACAGAATGGAACAGGCTGCACAAAACCCGGCACCTACACAAAAGACAAGACCGGTAAAAGAAGAACCTGGAATGTTTGAGCAGGTATTGCAGAGTAAAGCTGGCCGTACTTTTACCTCTACTTTAATGAGAGAAGGAGCAAAAGCTATTCTCGGCATGTTCGGTCTGGGAGGCAGAAGAAGATAATTTTGAAAGCTAACCTGCTGTATTTTGACATATTTTTTGTTATTTTAGCAGGTTATCTTTACATAACAGAAAAAATAGAACCGGATTTTATTGGGGAATAAGGTATCGGTTTTACATATAAATGACAAAACAGCAGTTAACACACATTCAATGTATTCAATTATAGATATAGAAAGTAATGGTGCAGGTTATAGAAATGAATGCATTATAGATATCGCCATTTACAGATATGACGGTCAGAAAATTATAGACCAGTTTATATCTCTGGTAAACCCTGAAGGTGATATTACCCCCTTTGTACAAAAGCTGACCAGCATTACCCCGAAAATGGTCAAAACTGCTCCGAAATTTCATGAAATTGCCAAAAGAGTGATCGAAATTACTCAAAATACAACCTTGGTAGGTCATAATATCGATTTTGATTACAGGATGCTTCGCCAGTCATTCAAAAGGCTTGGTTATGATTTTAAGATCAATACATTAGATACAATTCCGTTGGCAAAAAAACTGATTCCCGATGAGGTAAGTTATTCGTTGGGAAAACTGGTGAAATCATTGGGCATTCCTTTGACCAACCATCACAGGGCGGAGGGCGATGCCAGAGCTACATTAGAACTTTTCAAGCTTCTGATTTCAAAAGATACTGAAAATGAGATCATTCAGAAACAGCACGATGAGTCTAATGCAAAAACGTATATCAATAAGATCAAAGAACTTACCCAGGATCTTCCTAATGATAAAGGTTTTGTCTATTTTCAGGATGAAGCCGGACGTATCATGTTCTCTGATTATGTTCAGGATATCAACAAGTTTTCCAAAAAGGTTTTCAATTCCAAATCAAAAAAATGGGAACAGATTCAGAAAGATGTTGAGCAGATTAATTTTGAGCTTACCGGAACAGATATTATTGCCAAACTGATTCTGAATTCCAAGAATATTAAAAAGAAAGAAGTTTTACCTTTCGGGCTGTATTTCAGAAACAATAAATATGTGGTTGAGAAAAATACACTCAATAAAACTGAGAAACCGGTCTTGAAATTCAGATCATTTACTCAGGGTACAAAAGCCGTTCAGTTTATTGGTTCTCAGGAAGAATTTAAAGATTTTTCCGTACTGAAACAGAAAATTGAATTCAGAAAAAGAAATGAACTTTGGCTGGGACCGGGAAGGAAACTGGGAGAAAAATTATTTTTAATCATAGAAAACGGAAAAGTCATTTCCTTTGGTTTCTACGAACTGTTTACGCAGATTCAGACGCTGAGTAAACTGTCTAAGTTGAAAATTGATCTTCTGTTATCTTCCACAGATTTGAATAACGAATTGCAGCTGGCCCTGCTTCGTGGGGATTTTGAGACATTGCCACTGCCGAAGTAATAGAGTGTCTATACGTTACCAGTTTTGTCCTGAAGAGGATAGAATTCGGCTCAATTTTCAAAAAGTAAAAAATAAATAGTATTTTTGCAAAAAATAAATACAAGCAATGCAAAATTTTAAACAAAATAAAACTGGGAAAAAGGGAACTGTAAAGTTCTCTAAGGTTTGGAATATTTAAAAGAGTTGTCTTGCATAAAAAATAATCAATGTGGCAGGCTCTTTTTATAAGAATCTGCCTTTTTTTATGTTAAAATGAAATTATGAATTCAAAAGAATTATTAAAGATTGCCAATGAGTTTGGCACACCAGTGTATGTTTATGATGCTGAGTCCATCAAAGTTCAATACGAAAAACTTACATCTTCTTTTTTAAAACATACTAAGTTCTTCTATGCAGCGAAGGCTTTAACGAATATCAATATTCTTAAGTATGTCAAGAATCTGGGTGCATCTTTGGATTGTGTATCTATTAACGAAGTTAAACTAGGTTTAAAGGCAGGATTTTCGAAAGAAAAAATATTATTTACTCCAAACTGTGTTGACCTGGCCGAAATAGAAGAAGCAATGACTTTCGGAGTTCATATTAACATTGATAACATTTCTATTCTTGAACAATTCGGGAATAAATACGGAAACACATATCCGATTTTAGTAAGAATCAATCCGCATATTTTTGCCGGAGGTAACTATAAGATTTCAACAGGGCATATCGACAGTAAGTTCGGTATTTCCATTCACCAGGTTCGCCACATCGAAAGAGTGATGAAAAGTACCAACCTGAATGTTGAAGGTCTTCACATGCATACAGGAAGCGAAATTAAAGATCCGGATGTTTTCCTTCAGGCTTTGGAGATCATGCTGGAGCTTTCTGAGCATTTCCCGAACCTGAAATATCTGGATATGGGAAGCGGTTTCAAAATCCCTTATCAGGACAGTGAAGAAGAAACTGATGTGAGAACATTAGGTAAGAAAGTAGAAAAAGTAATTTCTGAATTTTCAAAATCTACAGGAAAAAAATTCGAATTATGGTTTGAGCCTGGAAAATTTTTAGTGGGAAAAAGCGGTTATTTATTGGTGAAAGCGAATGTAATCAAGCAGACAACAGCTACCGTTTTTGTTGGGGTGAATTCAGGATTTAATCACCTAATCCGCCCAATGTTCTATGATTCTTACCATATGATTGAAAACCTGTCCAATCCAAAAGGCGCTGAAAGAATTTATACTGTAGTAGGAAACATTTGTGAAACAGATACGTTTGCCTGGGACAGAAAACTGAATGAAGTAAGAGAAGGAGACATTCTTGCCTTCCATAACGCAGGAGCTTACGGTTTTGAAATGAGTTCAAACTTTAATTCAAGATTAAAGCCTGCTGAAGTACTGTTCTTAGATGGGAAAGCTCATTTGATCCGTAAAAGAGATGAGTTTGAAGATCTGTTGAGAAATCAGATCGAAGTCGTGATGTAAAATCCTAAACATATAATATAAACAGCCGCCTTTTTGGGGGGCTGTTTTGTTTTACAGGGGAATTAAACCTCACGGGTTTTCAAAACCCGTGAGGTTTCAAAAGAAAAAAATCAAAATTAAATTACAAGTTTTTAACATTGAGTTAGGGATGGAGTCTCAACTTTATTAGTTAAATTTGATAGAGATAGGAAGATTTTCTTCTTCTCGAATACTATTTCCACCAAAAAACAACCACCAAAATAAAGTAATTATGGCTAAAAACATAGCAGAGCAAATTGTTGAAATGCTCGAAAATGCCAATGTGAAAAGAATTTATGCAGTAACCGGTGACAGTCTTAATCACCTGAATATAGCGGTTAAAAAAAGCAGTATCCAATGGATTCACGTAAGACACGAAGAAGTAGGAGCTTATGCTGCTGCTGCGGAGGCTGAGCTTGATGGGTTGGCAGTATGTGCCGGAAGCTGTGGTCCCGGACATGTCCATCTGATCAATGGAGTGTATGAAGCACACCGTTCCCATGTTCCCATGTTGGTCATTGCTTCCACAATTCCCAGTGATGAAATGGGAATGGATTATTTTCAGGAAACCAATACAATAAAACTCTTTGATGACTGCAGCTACTACAATCAGATGATTACCCGGCCGGAGCAGGTGCAGAGAACCGTACAGACAGCTATTCAACATGCGATCTCCAAAAAAGGAGTTGCGGTGATAGGTCTTCCGGGAGATGTTTCTGAATTAGATGCCGAAGAAGGCTCTACTTCCACTCAAATCTTTAAAACCAATCCTGTCATAAGACCTTCGGATGCCGAGTTGAAAAGCTTGTCAACACTGATAAATAATAGTAAAAAAGTAACAATCTATTGCGGAATCGGAGCAGCAGAAGCCCGTGATGAAGTGATCACTTTGTCCAATCTGTTAAAGGCGCCCGTAGGATATTCATTTCGTGGGAAGATGGCTATCCAGCCCAATAACCCAAATGAAATAGGACTTACAGGTTTATTAGGATTTCCTTCCGCCTATCACGCCATGCATGAAGCTGATCTCGTAATTCTTTTGGGGACGGATTTTCCCTATCAGAAATTCATGCCCGTAAAAAATAAAATAGTGCAGATTGATGAAAGCCCTGAAAGATTAGGAAGAAGAGCCAAACTGGAGCTGGGTCTTGCAGGAGACGTCAAAGAAACCATTAAAGCATTGCTTCCCTTATTGGAAGAAAAAACGGATGTCCATTTTCTGAATGAACAGCTGGCATTTTATGATAAAGTAAAAGAAAACCAGTTGGAGTATGTAAAAGATTTTGGAAAAGAGAATGCTGTTCAGCCGGAATATGTAGCCTACACCTTAGATAAACTTGCTAAACACGATGCTATTTTTACGGTAGACACGGGAATGTGCTGTGTTTGGGGAGCTAGATTTATTACAGGAACAGGCGAAAGAAAAATGCTGGGATCATTTAACCACGGATCTATGGCTAATGCAATGCCAATGGCTATCGGGGCTGCTTTGGCTCATCCTGAAAAACAGGTGATTGCCCTGTGTGGAGACGGAGGATTATCTATGCTGTTAGGAGATATGGCCACTATTTTTCAGTATAAACTCCCTGTAAAACTGATTGTTTTTAACAACAGAACCCTGGGAATGGTAAAACTGGAAATGGAAGT
>Ga0256409_1000986_pt1 | contig 11483 bp, 2 predicted proteins | sample PhySR1_FD_185981 | JGI IMG/M metagenome (GOLD analysis project Ga0256409, IMG submission 185981) | Leaf surface microbial communities from sunflower plants in UC Gill Tract Community Farm, Albany, California, United States - DLSL S.R1 | ecosystem: Host-associated > Plants > Phyllosphere >...
TCGTTTTTTCTCAAGAGATGTGATGGATGTCTGGTTATTTGTAGTCATAAATTTAAGTTCCCACTTGTTTTTAAGTGAGGACTAAATTAAGGCTTATAGGACGAATTCATAAGGTGTGTTCAGCGGACGCTTACGATGCTTACAACATATTTCCAGATTGATAATTAGATCTATCAAAAAAGCAAAAATCGAGCTAATGACTTAACTCGATTTTTAATCATAAAAAAATCAACTTATCGTTAATATAGTACAAAAACTTTATAATTTAAATTATTTAATCAAATCAGTGTTAACCAATTTCACTAAGTCATTCAAATCTACATCCACATTCGGTTGGTTAAAAATAGAACTATATTGTTGCTGCATAAATAAATCTGACATAAATTTACGGCTATTAGATAGACTTCCTCCAATAACTTGATAATTTAGTCGAATCAATACAGATTCAAGAAGTTTCTCTGCAATCAATTGTTCGGTTAAATTACGATCAAGTGCTGGTGATTTAATATCGATAAACGACCCTTCCAGATTGGTCGCATTCGCTATTTTATCCTCAATCTTTTGAGCAGAAACCTTAACTGATCCTCCGAATTCAGTCGCCTGTAAATAACTTAGACCTAAATTATTACCAGCACTATAATTGATCGTGCCTGAGCCAGTAGTAGCTCGAACACCATCTGTATGGTCTGCATTTGTCAACATGTTAATGTTGGCATCACTTTGAACATTAATGTTGCCTTGCGCATGTGTCGTGATATTTGCATTTTGATTAATATCACCTTGTGCAGACACATTAATATTGCCATTATTCACGTGCTCAATCGCGTTTTGAATGTTTAGTCGACCAGCAGTTCGAACAGAAATATCCCCTGTTTGTGCACTTAATGCCGGTTGTCCAGCAGCAGAAATCAGGTTTAAGTCACTCGAATTTAATTTGTTGAAATAAATTCCACCAGTTTGAGTTTGCGCTGTAAGGTTATTGACATCAATCTCGATATTGTTACTTGCAAGACCTATACCTGTATTCGCTGTCGCAGTCAGAGATTGCCCAATAATATTGATAACAGGAAGGTTATCATCAGAGTATGCATCTCTGATTGCTCCCTGCGTCGCTTTCACATTGACTTGTCCTAAATGCGTCGCTGTTGTGGTATTCGATGTATCAGCTGCCTGAATGACCCCCAGACCGATATCACCAGCATCACTGCTTAATTGAATATTACCCTTAAGTGTCTTCGCATCTACGCGGCTCAAACCATCTACTTCACGTACTATAATATCACCTTGAGTAGTTGCAACATTCAAACGATCTACAAGGGTATTTAAATTGCTAATCGAACCTTGTGCATTTACTGTCGCCTGATTGGCTTTTAATAATGCAGCGTTGGCTCCAACAAGACCGCCATTAGTAATATTTAATTTAATCTCAGCTGGCGTAATCACATCTTTTAATGTGAGATTACCGTGCTGATTCAAATAAATACCCTTCGAAGATGAAGATGCTGCTAAGTCATTAATTTGAGTCGATATAGCTTGATTAGATGAGCCTATTCCAGTTGCAGCATTTAAAGTGAGATATTTAGCTACAATATTGTGATCAGCCTGACTGCTGCCTGAACGCTGAATATCTGCTTTCTCTGAATTTAACTGAACTTGTCCAGCCAATGCACCTGCTGCACTGATCTGATCAACAGTAATCACATCCTGAGCTTTAATATTGATATTACCGTTTGAAGTCACCAAGCGAGTTAGGTTAATACCATCCTGTTCATTCAGTGTAATGTTTCCAGCATTTTTCAAACCGATGTTAGCATCATTCACTTGGGTTTTCAGAGCTACTAACTGATCTGCCGAAACAATTAAGTGATCAGCTTTGATTAGACCTGCTGCTTCCGTTACTGTTGACGGTACGGTAGTCGTAAATTGACCATTTGTATTAACAGTCAAATCACCTTGCAGATTAAGGTCTCTCGCCGAAACATTTCCACCAGAATTTAGGTTGAAGTGACCACGTTGAGTATTAATCTGAGCCAGTTCCAGACCATCTTGCTCATCAATATATATGTTCGACAAATCTGCTGGGTTAGTGCTAGTAGTTTTGGCAAACAAACGATTAATCTTAGTTTTTAATGGCGAGATTAAGCTACCTATGTTGTTTTTCGCTGATAAAATTAAATCACCAGTACTGACATTTGTCTGCACTGGTGCAGCACTTGTCTGTACTGTAATACTACCATTCTCTGAATTCAAACTAGCTTGGTGATTATTTAGCGTACTTAACTCATTGATAATAATATCTTGATTCGCCTGGTACTTGATATCTCCTGCTTTTGCTACAGAGGTTGATGTATTTGCAGCCATCGTTATACCGCCAGCTTTGGCTGTATAGCTGATGTTACCTGCTTCAGTCGTGGTATTGGCATTCTGTACAAGATCACCTGCTGTGGTGCTATAGGTAATCTCGCCCTGGCCTGTGCTACTTACTGCCGCATTCTGCTCAATCCCCGTAGCTGCAGTCAGGGTGATATCACCTCTGACCTCTGTATTGCCCACTGCGCTGATCGGTGCATCAGATTCAGTCGTGATACTGCCAGTTCTTGCAGTCAACTGGACCTGACCCAGATTGGTGCCAATGGCATTACCCGCATTGATGCTGTTTTCAGCAGTAAAGTTTACATTGCCTTTTGAGGTTTGAACGATCTGGCTCTCAATGTCCTGACCCGCTGTATAAAGGATATCACCCTGACCGGTAGAGGTCTTTTGGGTTTCCGTCATGCGGATATTACCAGCAGTCGCGGTATAGCCGATGTTGCCCACTTCAGTCGTGGTATTGGCATTCTGTACAAGATCACCTGCTGTGGTGCTATAGGTAATCTCGCCCTGGCCTGTGCTACTTACTGCCGCATTCTGCTCAATCCCTGTAGCTGCAGTCAGGGTGATATCACCTCTGACCTCTGTATTGCCCACTGCGCTGATCGGTGCATCAGATTCAGTCGTGATACTGCCAGTTCTTGCAGTCAACTGGACCTGACCCAGATTGGTGCCAATGGCATTACCCGCATTGATGCTGTTTTCAGCAGTAAAGTTTACATTGCCTTTTGAGGTTTGAACGATCTGGCTCTCAATGTCCTGACCCGCTGTATAAAGGATATCACCCTGACCGGTAGAGGTCTTTTGGGTTTCCGTCATGCGGATATTACCAGCAGTCGCGGTATAGCCGATGTTGCCCACTTCAGTCGTGGTATTGGCATTCTGTACAAGATCACCTGCTGTGGTGCTATAGGTAATCTCGCCCTGGCCTGTGCTACTTACTGCCGCATTCTGCTCAATCCCTGTAGCTGCAGTCAGGGTGATATCACCTCTGACCTCTGTATTGCCCACTGCGCTGATCGGTGCATCAGATTCAGTCGTGATACTGCCAGTTACAGCTTGGACGTCAATAGAACCCGCAGATGTTTTAAGCTCTTGTCCAATGTTTACATTATTTTGAGCAAGAAAGCGAACATTACCGTTAAAGGTAGAAACCTGATTCACTTGTTGTAATGAACCGTTTGCAACAGTTATTTCAATATTTCCTGAATCAGAAACTCTGAGGCCATTTAAATCATCTAAACCTAACCCTGGAGTAACATTATCAATCTGAAGATCACCAGTATGATCGGTGAGATAAATTCCACCTGTCTGAGTTTCAGCTTCTAATTGATCCACTTCAACATGAAGGTTATTATCTCTTGTTCCTACACCACTTTCAGCTTTAAGAGCTAAATTATTCGCTACGATATTTGATTGAATTGGCGCGACATAAGGCGTATTTATATTATTAAGACTTAAATTTAATGGCTGTAGTAATGTTAAATTATTACGAATTGCACCTTGTTTAGCAAATAACGTCACTGTCGTTGGCTGGCTGGCATCAGTCTTAGTCACAATACGACCAATATTCAGATCGCCTGTTAAACTTTGTAAAGTAACATCAGCCGTTGTTTGAATTTTTTCAACATTTAAATCATCAGTATCTGTAACATTGACTACACCTTGTGCAGTGATGTCTAACGTATCTACTTTTGTATCCAATGGACGATTTGATGTGGACTGATTTGGATCACCACCAACATCTGCACCTGCTTGAATCGTTAATTTTTTACCTTCAATAAAGGTTAAATCATTACCATCATCACGAACGTAGCTGTCATTACGTGCCTTTAAGAAAATATTTCCTGTTTCATTATCATTTAAAGCACCATCTGCTTTAATCTTTTCGACAACTAAATTTGACCCCAGAATATCAATGTTACCATTACCAGCATTTACATCATGAATATTCAAATCATCTAGTTCACGAACTTTAATATCGCCTTGACCTGTTGCATCAGTTTTCGCTATCAGACCATCAACTTGTGTATCAACATTAATAGCGTTATGTGCATTAGCAATTAATTGACTGCTTTGGACATTAAGACTCGATAAATTATCATCAACAATTGAACCTTTAGCACTGGTCAATTGTATAGTATTGGCACTACTTAAATTGGTATCTTTGATTAACTGCTTAAGAACTAGATCACCTTCAGTTTTGAGGTTAATATCGCCCTCACCCGATACACCAACGATTGTTCCTATAGTCGTGATATTGAGAGAATTGTCACTGCTATTATAGATATTGACACCTTTGCCACCATCTACACTTAAATTTTGTACTTCAGTGTTAATAACACTGTTTAATCCAACACCATTTTGAGCCTTGATCGACAGATCATCAGCTACAAATATTCCAGTTGTATTGACTGGTGAGCCTTCCAAAGCCCCTTTGGTTTCAATTGAAATCAAGCCACGGTTAATATTTGATGGATTACTTATGTCAGAACTGACTTCTACACGACCGACCTGAGCAACATCCCCCTCTGTTTTGACAATCAGATCTTCACCTGCTTTAAGTTTGATATTTCCTAAACCGATATTGCCAGTTGAATCCAAATAAACACTGGTATTAACTGTACCACCATCATTAATATCCAAGCGGTTTGCAGTAATACCTAATGGTTTGGTTGTACTACTGTCAATATCTTTGTTTAGCTCATATGCTGTAATCGCTTGTCGGCGAATCTGCAAACTTGCATCTCTGGCATGAGTCGATTTGGTTAAATCATCTGTAGTGATTGCAAGATTAGCTTCAGATGATTCACGGTATATTTGCGCAAGACTAAGATCTGACTGTGCGGATTGGACATTGGCATTATATTCAGCCAATTGATTTCTGAGTTCTTCAACATCAGCTTCTTTTGGACCTAAATAACGTTTATCAAACTCATCTGCTGCCAATTCAGCAATAGCAGCTGCAATTTCTAAAGCTTTTGCTGTCGCTTCTGAACCACCATCACCAGTAAACGGAATGGCTTGTGCAATAGCAGCAGGTAATCCAACAGCATCTGCGACAATCTTGGCAACGTTATATGCTGTCATCAAGTTATCATAAATCGTACGAATAGCATCCGCTTCAGCACTTTGCGTATCATAGTCATTCTGTGTACTTTGTTGGACAGCCTCTGCCAATTTTAATATGGTTTGAGCGAGTTGCTCTGCACGTTTGTCACTGTTTAAGCTTTGTTCATTATTTTTCTTTAATGTGGTTAATGAACTGACCAACGCTTCTTTGGCAGCAAGCTCACTGATAGCTGTTTCACGGTTAATTAATGCTGTGTTCTGATCAGGTGTTTTTGCTGATAAACTCACCACATTACCGCGAATATTTTGTGCTATGCCATTACCATCAACGATAATACCATTATGAGAGATGACCGTGACATTACCCTGAGTTCCAGCATCTAACATACCAATAGTAATGTTACTTGCAGCCTCAAGTTTGATGTTCCCGCCATTATTAGTGGTCAGGTTACCTGCTACGATGGCACCATTGTAACCTTTATCAGAACTTACATAATTAGCAACAAAAGTAATGTTTCCTCCGCCACCCAATGACAGCGTATCGTTTTGATTAAGGAATACAATATTACCACCTGTTGCATTTAAGCTAAGTGTTCCACCATTTTGCAGATTAATGACACGACCGCCATTATCTAAAATGATAATATCAGAGGCTGAAATTGAGACAGATTTATTACTGAGTGTACTTTCATCTAGCGCAATTGCACTTGCGTTGCTCGCCTTAACTGAACCAGTTCCACCTGCTGCCGCGACATAGCTGACATCGAGTGCCAAATCACCCTGTGTACCAATACCAGAAGCTGCATTCAACTCTAGTGACTTGGCTTTGACATTTGGTGATGTTTCACCAGGTGTGCGGGCATCCTCGATTTTTCCGCCACTCTTTAAACTAACTGAATTACCACGTGACTCAACTACACCGAGATTAAGGTCTTTATCAGTTTCAATATTAATGTTACTACCAGAACCTGAAGCAACAGCGCGAACTAGACTAAAACCGGTACCGTTACTATTTACTGCGTAGATACCACCTGAATTGGTATCGATTAATAGTTTTTGGACTTTGAGTTCCAGCTTGTTACTTTCTGTACCCATGGATTTTGCAGCATAGCGCAGCCCCTCAGCACTATTTACCACAAAGTTGACGATATCACCGTTGGCATCTGTACCTTCTCCACTAAGACTAATCACCATTTTGCCTGTAGAAGATAAGGTGCCAAATGCCACATTGCCCGTATTGCTAATGTTCATATCACCGGCAGCGGTTGCATTCAAACCTGTACCGGTAATATTGCCAGTATTGCTGTAGTTAATTGAACCTGATGTTGCATTCAACTGAACGTTATCCCCTTGAATTTTGGTATCAAAGGCATTTTCTTCCGAACCGATTGATATCCCTTTTGCATCAAGCGCATTACCTTGAATAATGGCATTAGCGCTATCATTCAACGTACCGTTATTGGCATGCAGGATAACTTTTCCACTACCTTGTGCTGCATTTACCAGTAGATTACCACTTTGCTCAACACTGATCTGAGCATTATTTCCTAGGGCTTTGGCATTTACCTGCAAGTCTGAAGAATCATTGCTGATCTGGATATTGCCTTTAGTAGTTTTTAAAGTTGTCTTGCTGGTTTTGGTTTGTAAAGGTTGATCAACACCGATACCAGTGCCTGCGGTAATGTTGATTTCTTTTGCAATGGCTGGGTTGGTTCCTGTCTGGTTAACGTAACCAGTTGCGGAGAGTGTAAGCGTTTGATCTGTACCTAGACTTAGGCCATCAAGTAGAATATTTTGAGTGGCAGCGATGCTGCTATCATTGGTAAAGTTAAGAGATTCACTCAAACCACCTACCAAATTGAGTTTTCCAGTTACAGCATCAAAAGTTAACTGTCCATTATTTATAAATTTAAATGTTGCATTGGTACCGCGCACATTTGCTTTAAGGCTTTTTAAAGCTAAAGCATTGTCAATGTGCGATCCTGTTGCACTATTGGTACTAGTATTTGTTAAGTCAATCCGTTCTACAGACGTTTTCAGATTTTTATTATTGGTTCCAATTGAACCTGCCGCAGATAAAGTTAATTCACCTGCCTGTAAATTAACCAATGGCGAATTGTTGATTGCAGCAAGAATCGATCCTTTTTTGCTTGTCACATTAATATTAGTAGAACTCGTAACCGAGTTTACTGTTTTTTGATTTTGTGTCTCAAGTTTTCCTAAAACCAGATCACCACTTTCAGCACTCAAACCAATATCTTTCGTCGCAACAATATCAGCTCGTTTTAAGCCATTTTGCTCAGATAAGAATACACCACCATCTGTAGTCGTTACATTTACCGTTTCAGCATTGGTCTGTAATGCCTGACTCATTAAACCAATATCCCCCACAGCTGTTGCGCTAAATTTTACTGCGGTAAGTGTTGGGAATATAGTTGCTCCATTGATTGAACGACCGACTGTCTGGATTCCCCCTCCTGCAAGAAGCGTTAAATCACGTGTTGCATTGATCGAATCTGTGACTGCTAGTGTTCCAGTAGTTGCAATTGAAATATCTTTTGTACCCGCAGACCCATCGCTAAAACGGATATTGCCATTTCCATCATCAATTGCCTGAACCAGAATATTATTAACTGTTTGTTCAGTCTTGATATTACCAAGAATTAGAGCCAAAGGTGTAGTAGGCGAACTAAAGCTCGCATTTGAAATATTAATTCCACCATTTTTTGCATAGGCACTTAAAACACTGGTTTCAAGTCTCAATGGATTTGAACTTAGACCAATATTCCCTTCTTCTGTTAATGAGTTGCTTCCTGCTGTTAAGTTAAAGGAAAAAGCACGGCGTACATCAGTGGCGTTATTACTTGCTTCAATCGCTCCACCGACTGCATTGGCAATTACGGATGTTTTAAAGTTGGCATTTGGATCTGGAAGGTTTGCACCAGTATCAATGGTTCCGAGCTTGACACCACCTGAGGTGTCTTTTAGATAAATATTACCTTTATTGGTTTGAGCATTTACCAGATCTGCATCAAAACTGACAGGAGTTGTGTCTGTACCATCATTAACACCAAATACTCCACCAATTCCCGCTTCTGCTTTAGTGGTTTTCAGGTTGAGTGTGTTAGCAGCTGTCTTACTGCTATCATTGGTTGAAATTGATTCAGCAGCTGTCAGATTAATCACAGAGGTCTTAAAGTCAGAAGTGCTGTTTGCATCTTTAAGTAATTGACCACTTTGCTGGATTTTAGCCCCTGAAAGATCAATCAGGCTGGTAGCTTCTACTACACCACTATTATTCACTACTGTACTTTCAAGCGCTGCAGATTGAGACGCTGTCATGAATACGCTTTCTGCATGAATAGTTCCCGTCTGGCTATTTTTGACAGAATTGACTGTGGTGGTTGAGTTCGATTGCGTGATGTTATTAATTTGAAAGCCAACCAAATTGGTTGAGTCAAATTTGACATCAAACTTGTCGCCAGCCCCCAATACCACCTTACCAACACGACTGGCGACAGCCGTTCCAGTGATTGTTCCTTGGTTGTCAACTTCAGGAGCAATCAGGTAAACTGCACCACCCGCCTTGATTTCACCCATATTTTTAATGCTGCTTGCTGAATTGCTTGCACCTGCAAACCCTACAGTATTGTTATTCATAAAGGTGGCATCATCCACATTCAATGTGGTTGCAAGCAAGCCGTTGACATTGACCTGAGCTCCATTATTAAAAACAATTCCTGCTGGGTTGATCAGGAACAGATTTCCATTCGCATTTAGAGCACCAGAAATTTGAGTAGCAGCATTCCCTCCAATTCGATTCAATGTAACTGAATTATTGCCAGCAGTTTGAATGAATTTCACTAGTTCGCTTTGATTAATATCAAAATTGTTCCAGTTAATGATGGCACGGCCCGCAGATTGTGTAATTTGTAATGTATTTGCAGTATTTCGATCAAAACTTAATGTGCCACCACCATTATTAATCACTTGCTCGCCTGTTGGTAATGCAAGTGCCAATGATGAATAACATGCACTGACCAAACTTGTCAGCGCAGCACCTTTGAGTTTTTTACTGCGTGAACGCATGGTTTTTTTTGCCATTTCGGCTGATTGATCTGTATTTGACATCGTATAGTCCCTCAATTTTTTTAAATTTTTCCAATTTCTTTAGATAGTTGTGTTAGTACGTATATCGTGCTTGTAAGTAGGCATAATCATCTCTATCCGTACGGTCACCTAATGGTCTGCCGTAATCAAGGCGCAAGCTGATATTTTTAGTAGGATTAAGCAGGAAGCCTAAAGAGATTCCTGTCAGTGAGTTACTTTTATCCTGATTGATCAGTCTATCTTTAACAGAGACCCAGCCATAATCTATGCGAGTCGATAACTGATATTTGTCATTTTGAGGAAGTAATGCGTAGCGACCTTCCAAATTTAAGTTAAAGCCACTATCACCTGAATATTCCGATGGACTTTGACCTACCACTGAGTTGTACCCACCAATAGAAATTTGCTCTCCAGATACGACTGAATCAAAAGCATATTGTGCGGTCAATCGTGGCAATAAACTAAAGCGAGGAGTGATTTTCTGAATTCTGGTCCAATCAAAATTGATCTTGGTGAAATTGTTATCACCTCCCGCAACACTGCGTGTAGACATGATAGAGTTGTTTGGCATTGCGCCCAGTATTTCGCCCAACCCCTGATGCAAGCTTAAAGTATAAATAGAACGACTATTTTCATTCAAATGTTCATAATTACCAACTAATCTAATTTTTCTAATTTTATCGTTTGCATATTCTTCATCTAGTATCGTCTGTTTTAAATCATAGGATTCAAACCACGATTCAATTTGAAAAAAATTGAAAGGATCCTTAACAAAATCATGCTGTAAACCAAGTCCATAGCCGCTATTATCCCCCTTAATATCAAGGACGGCCAACTGTTCACCTACACGAACATTACCTTTATAAGCATAAACTGCAGCTTTGGTACCCAAAGAATTAATCGGTGTGTTATAGGCTAACCTTGCAAAGTAACTCCCTTCACCATCAATCGAATGCATTCCCATCAATGACAAGTTATCTCCACGGCCTGTCAGATTAAAAACATCTATATAAGGTTGTGCACGGTATTCACCAGTACTTTTTGAACCATAGTTATTTAATTCTAAAGCAGCAATGACACGAGGATTTTCATTGACGTGAATACTAATATCAGTTGTACCTTGTTCTGTACCTGGTTTTAATACAGATACTACCTTGACTCCTGACTGACGATTAATACGGGCTAAAGTATTTTCAAGTTGTCCAAGTGTAAAAGCACGGCCAGATACAATATCCGAAGCTGATAACGATTGAGTTATAAACTTAGTGTTATAGTGATTATTACCACTATATTCAATTTTACCTAATTTACCCTCAAGCACTAAAATTTGGACAGGCTGATTGTCCTTAAAATTTTGTTCAGGTATTACAACTCTGGTAAGACTATATCCTTCTTTATGATAGGAATTTTGAATTTTTTTAGCTAATTGCTTTATTTGAGCCAAAGTCATCGCCTGACCAAGATCTTTATCGAGGAGACCTTTTAGTTGTTGATTCGTAAAAATAGTATTTCCAGAAAATACAACATCTTTAACTTGCAATACTGGCTCATTTGTTTGTAAAGTTTCGTCGACTGAGTTTTGTTTATTTTCATTGATATTTACATCTGCATATGCGAAAACAGTATGGGTTATCATTGTAATACTCAGAAAAATTACAGATTTTGAAAAAATCATTTTATGCCCCTATCTTGAACCGAATAGTTCACGGTTACTTGCTGTTCTGACAATAAATTTGTTTTCCAAATCAATTATCAATTTTTAATAAAATCCTAAAAGCTAATTTTTCATTCTTACTACCTATATCAAAAGTCAGAATTTATTCGATATAGATTCAGTTGGTTAGTCTTTGCTTAAAACCTAACTAGACATAGTCTGAGATATGGTTCTTAAACTTCAAACCAATTCACGTAAAATTTAAAAAATTAGCTCT
>Ga0256409_1000989_pt1 | contig 11438 bp, 9 predicted proteins | sample PhySR1_FD_185981 | JGI IMG/M metagenome (GOLD analysis project Ga0256409, IMG submission 185981) | Leaf surface microbial communities from sunflower plants in UC Gill Tract Community Farm, Albany, California, United States - DLSL S.R1 | ecosystem: Host-associated > Plants > Phyllosphere >...
TAACGGCCCTTCTTCACCAGGAAGCCACGACGAAACAGTAATTCGATAATGCCGGCGCGTGTGGCTTCCGTTCCTAAACCATCGGTCGCACGCAGCACTTTCTTTAATTCTTTATCCTGAACGAAACGGGCAATGCCGGTCATTGCAGAAAGAATGGTGGCATCGGTAAACGGGCGTGGCGGCTGGGTTTGCTTCGCCAGCACCTCTCCGCGCTCACACAGCAGCTCATCCCCTTTCGCTACCACCGGCAACGGCATGCCGTCGTTCTCTTCATCACGCTCTTTGTTGCCCAGCAGCGCACGCCAGCCCGCTTCCGCCAGGAAGCGCGCTTTCGCCACGAATTTTCCGCCGGCAATATCGAGATCGATGACACATTTGCGGAATACCGCATCCGGGCAGAACTGCATCAGATACTGGCGCGCCACCAGTTCATAGATATGCTGCTCGTTTTCACTGAGTTTCACCGCGCTGGCACGGGCCGTTGGAATAATGGCGTGGTGGGCATCCACTTTTTTATCATCCCAGCAGCGATTTCTGCGATCGGCATCGAAATCTGCCGGTGGGGTCAGCTGTGACTGATGCGCCTGTATCGCCTTTAACACCGCATGACGACCGGCAAAATGCTCTTCAGGCAGATAGCGGCTGTCCGAACGGGGATAGGTAATCAGTTTATGGGTTTCGTAAAGCCGCTGGCAGGTATCCAGCACCGTCTGCGCACTCAGCCCGTAACGTTTAGCGGCCTCGATCTGCAGGCTGGATAAGGAAAAGGGCAGCGGCGCCACCTCATTTTCGCGCTTATCGCTGTAAGCAGTGACGATCGCCGGCTGGCCCGTAATACGCGCCACCACATGCTCCGCCAGGGCGCGTTTGAGCAGGCGGCCCTCTTCATCCTGCCACGGTTCACAGGCTTCACTGGGGATCCAGCTGGCGATAAATCGGGCGCCGTCAGGCGTGAGGATGTGCGCTTTCACTTCGAAGTAATCTTTCGGCACGAAGTTCTCGATCTCTTCATCGCGCCGGACCACCAGCCCAAGCACCGGCGTCTGCACCCGGCCCACCGACAGTACGCCATCATAGCCTGCATTGCGTCCCAGCAGCGTCCAGGCGCGGGTCATGTTAATGCCATAGAGCCAGTCCGCCCGGGCGCGGGCCAGCGCCGAGACGCACAACGGAATAAACTCGCGATTTTCACGCAGGCGGTTCACTGCCCGGTCCACCGCCTGAGGATTGAGATCGTTAATCAGACAGCGCTGCACCTTGCTGCGTTTTTCAGCCGGCAGGTTCAGGTAGTCGAGCACCTCATCCACCAGCAACTGCCCTTCCCGATCCGGGTCACCGGCGTGCACCACTTCATTCGCCTGCGCCAGCAAGCCCTCAACCACTTTCAGTTGCTTAGCGACCGAGGGACGCGGTTTTAGCTGCCATTTTTCCGGAATGATGGGTAAATCCGCCAGCGACCAGCGCGCATAACGGCTGTCATAACTGTCGGGTTGCGCCTGCTCCAGAAGATGGCCTACACACCAGGTGACGATCTGATCGTTGCCGCAGGCAATGAATCCATCACCGCGTCGATGCGGTTTCGGCAGCACATCTGCGATAGCACGCCCCAGGCTCGGTTTTTCCGCAATAAACAAACGCATTGAATCAGGTAATCCTTAACATCAGGGGGAACGCAGTGATAACCGGTTGTCCGCTGTCGGTTTGAATACTGGGGCTATGTTAGCCTGGCAGGCCCGCTGGCGTAAGTGTGATGCGCGGCGTTAGCGATCGTTCGCACAGGAACCGTGCAAAAAGCAGGGCTGAAATGCACCCTGCCGGAACCGGACAAGCATTGTAGTCAGAAGTAACGGACGAAAGGCGCCGTGTCAGGTGGGAGCACCGTGGTGCTGGATTTCAGTTGCGGGGTGCCCAGATAGAGAAAGCCGACGATGGCATCCTGTTCGCGGCAGCCAAACCCCTGGCGTACCTGCTCGTCATCGGTCCAGGGACCACTGCGCCAGATACCGTTGTAACCCTGAGCGACGGCCGCCATCTGCATGGCCATCACTGCACAGCTTGCCGAGGCGATCTGCTCCCAGCGCGGCACTTTGTGGTGCTCTTCACAATGTGCCACCACCGTAATGATCATCGGTGCGCGAAACGGTGACTGGCTCGCTTTGTTAATCGCCTTTTCATCCAGCTGTTTATCGCGTGCTGCCTGCTCCAGCAGCTGGCTCAGCCGGTCGCGACCCTCATTTTCCACAATGATAAAGCGCCAGGGTTGCAGCGTGCCGTGATCCGGGGCGCGCATGCCAGCCCGCAGGATATTTTCCAGTGCGTCACCCGCAGGTGCCGGCTCAGTCAGGCGTGAGGCCGAACGTCGGTTGACCAGTAACTCCAGTGCGTCCATGTTTCTCTCCCGATCTCTGTAATGTTGCAGTTATCCTGGCACAGGCAGATTTTTTGTAACAGTGCGCAGTGATTTCCTGCTGACTTTTAACACGCCGCTCTTTAGGATGAGCTCGTCGGGGAAGTCTGGTCCGCGCGGCGGCCACTTCCTGCTACATATTTATGGAGAGTCTGATGCGCACATTGTGGCGAATAATTGCAGGTCTGTTCCGCTGGAGCTGGCGGGTACTGAATTTTATCAGGGAATTTATTCTGAATATTTTCCTGATTTTGTTGATTGTGGTGGGTGTAGGGATCTGGCTGCAGGTCAGCGGGTCGGGCGGCAGTTCAGCGCCGATTCAGCAAGGCGCACTGAAAGTGGATCTCAGCGGCGTGCTGGTGGATAAACCGTCGGTAAGCAATCGTCTGAGCAAAATTGGCCGCCAGCTGCTGGGTGCCAGCAGTGACCGTTTACAGGAAAATTCGCTGTTTGATGTGGTCGACGCTATTCGTCAGGCAAAAGATGACAGCAACATTAAAGGCATGGTGCTCGATTTACGCGAATTTGCCGGTGGCGATCAGCCTTCACTGCAATATGTGGGTAAAGCGCTGCGCGAATTCCGCGACAGCGGCAAGCCGATTTATGCACTCGGCGACAGCTACAGCCAGGCGCAGTATTACCTTGCCAGCTACGCCACCAAAATCTATCTGTCGCCACAGGGCACCGTAGATCTGCATGGTTTCGCCACCAACGGACTCTATTACAAAACCTTGCTGGAGAAGCTGAAAGTCACCTCACACGTCTTCCGTGTCGGGACTTACAAATCAGCGGTTGAGCCGTTCCTGCGTGACGACATGTCCCCTGCCGCACGGGATGCAGACAGCCGCTGGGTCGGTCAGCTGTGGCAGAACTACCTGAACACCGTGGCAGCGAACCGCCAGATTACGCCGGAGCAACTCTTCCCCGGTGCTGCTGCGATTATTGCCGGATTAAACGCCGTGAAAGGCGATACCGCGCAATATGCGCTGGATAACAAGCTGGTCGATGCCCTGGGTTCACGTGCGGCAGCCGATCAGGAGCTGGTAAAAACCTTTGGTCTGGATAAGCAGAGCAACGATTACCGTAGCGTCAGCATCTATGACTACAGCGTGAAAACCACCTCCACGCAGCAGGATGGCAACATCGCGGTAGTCATGGCCAGCGGTGCCATCATGGATGGTGAAGAGACGCCGGGCAACGTCGGTGGCGACACGACGGCGGCGCAGATCCGCGATGCGCGTCTCGATCCGAAAATCAAAGCGATTATTCTGCGGGTGAACAGCCCGGGTGGCAGCGTCACCGCCTCGGAAGCGATTCGTGAAGAGCTGGCGGCAGCGCAGGCGGCCGGTAAGCCGATTGTGGTCTCGATGGGAGGCATGGCGGCGTCTGGCGGTTACTGGATCTCAACGCCTGCCAGCTACATTGTGGCGAACCCCAGCACGCTGACTGGCTCGATTGGCATCTTCGGCGTGATCAATACGCTGGAGAACAGCCTGGACAGTATTGGCGTGCACACCGACGGTGTTGCGACCTCACCGCTGGCGGATATCTCAACCACCAAAGCGCTGCCAACAGAAGTTCAGCAGCTGATGCAGCTGACCATCGAAAATGGCTACCGCAACTTTGTCGGTCTGGTGGCGAAGTCACGTCATAAAACGCCAGAGCAGATTGATGCCATTGCACAGGGCCACGTCTGGACCGGCAGCGATGCGAAAGCCAATGGTCTGGTTGATGCACTGGGTGACTTCGATGATGCCGTGAAGAAGGCGGGCGAGCTGGCGAAAGTCAGTAATCCGCAGCTGAGCTGGTATCAGGATGACCCGAGCTTCCTGGATATGATGCTGAGCCAGATGAACGCGTCGGTGCAGGCTGTCCTGCCTGATACGCTGAAAGCCTGGCTGCCAGCACCGATGCTGGATGTGATGAGTGCTATGAAAGCCCAGCCTGGTCTGTTCGACAAGCAGAACGATCCTCAGAACCGTTATGCATTCTGCCTGAACTGCGGCGAAGTGCGATAAACCTCGCAGCCCGGCCGCTGGTCGGGCTGCTTTTCCCCGCTATTCCCCTTATACTGCGCGTTTTATGGCGAGTCTGAGTTCTCTAATGCAAAAGAAAAACATCTACGTAGCCTACACTGGCGGGACGATCGGTATGCAGCGTTCGGCGCAGGGTTATATTCCCGTCTCCGGACACCTGCAGCAACAGCTGGCTAACATGCCGGAGTTCCACCGCCCTGAGATGCCTGATTTCACCATTCATGAGTATCAGCCGCTGATCGACTCTTCCGACATGACCCCGCAGGACTGGCAGTCTATCGCAGAAGATATCCGTCAGAACTACGATCGCTATGATGGTTTTGTGATCCTGCATGGCACCGACACCATGGCATTTACCGCCTCAGCACTCTCCTTTATGCTGGAAAATCTGGCCAAGCCGGTTATCGTCACGGGCTCGCAGATTCCGTTAGCGGAATTACGTTCAGATGGTCAGCAGAATCTCTTAAATTCGCTCTATGTGGCGGCCAACTATCCGATCAGCGAAGTGTCGCTGTTTTTCAATAACACGCTCTATCGCGGTAACCGGACCACCAAGGCACATGCAGACGGCTTCAACGCCTTTGCTTCGCCCAACCTCTCTGCGCTGCTGGAAGCGGGCATTCATATTCGTCGCCTCAATACACCGCCAGCCCCAGCCGGTCAGGGCGAACTGAAGGTTCACACCATTACGCCTCAGCCCATTGGCGTGGTCACCATCTATCCCGGCATTTCAGCCGACGTTGTACGTAACTTTCTGCGTCAGCCAGTCAAAGCATTGATCCTGCGCTCCTATGGTGTGGGTAATGCACCGCAGAACAAGGAATTTCTGGCAGAATTGCAGCAGGCCAGCGAGCGTGGCATCGTGGTGGTAAATCTCACCCAGTGTATTTCCGGCAAAGTGAATATGGGCGGATACGCTACCGGCAATGCGCTGGAACATGCTGGTGTCATCAGCGGATTTGACCTCACCGTGGAAGCGGCGCTGACAAAGCTACACTTTTTACTCAGCCAGGATCTTTCGGCCGATCAAATCCGAGCCAGAATGCAGCAGAATTTGCGCGGCGAACTGACTGAAGACTGAAACGGAGCGATATGTAATGAAGCGGGCACTCATCATTATTGATATTCAGAACGATTTTTGCCCCGGCGGCCCGATGGCAGTCCATGAGGGCGACCATACGGTCAAGGTGGCGAATCGTTATGCGCGACTGTTCCGTGAAAACGGTGAATGCGTACTGGCGCTGCAGGACTGGCACCCGGCCGATCACGGCAGCTTTGCCTCGGTTTCCGGCGAGCCGGTCTACACGCTGGGCGAGTTAAATGGTCTGGCCCAGATCTGGTGGCCCGATCACGGCATTCAGGGCTCGACTGGCGCTGATTTTCATCCGGGTCTCGATCGCTCACTGTTCGATGCGACGTTCCATAAGGGCCAGGATCAGGATGTCGACAGCTATAGCGCCTTTTTTGACAATGGCCATCGCCGTAAGACCGAGCTGGACAGCTGGCTGCGTGAGCGTGGGATCACCCATCTGGTGATGCTGGGACTGGCGACGGATTACTGCGTAAAATATAGCGTGCTGGATGCGCTGGAGCTGGGTTATCACGTTGAGGTGGTTAAAGAGGGCTGCCGGGGCGTCAATCTGAATCCCGAGGACAGCGAAATTGCCTTTGCCCAGATGACCGCTCAGGGCGCGATTCTGATTTAAAATGGAGCTGGCATGACGCCAGCTTTTTTTTAATGCAGATGGATGCGGGTCACGTCAGGGTCAATTCCAAACTCTTCTTTGAGCTCTTTTTTCGACTTCATCACCATTTCGCCACCTTTGCCGATGGTCATGTGCTGCGGCGCGTCGTTGTGCCGCGCCTGCCACATCATGACCAGCTGCAGGCAATTGTCGCGCTGCTCCTGGGTCAGTGCCACGCCATCCGGCCATTTACCAATCTCAACCGCCGTGGCAAGACGCTGATAGACTTCAGGCGTCATCGATGCAAGCATTGCTTCAAGCTGTTCCTTCATCGCCATTACCCTTTGGTCTGTTCGCCCTGCTCGTCGGTGAAATTCAGCGAGGCGGAGTTAACACAATAGCGTTCGCCGGTCGGCTGCGGGCCGTCAGGGAAGACATGTCCCAGGTGCGCATCGCAACTGCCACAGCGGATCTCAATACGCTGCATGCCGTGTGAATCATCTTCAATATAGCGAATCGCATCATCACTGACCGGCTGGTAGAAACTGGGCCAGCCACAGCCAGAGTCATACTTCGTCTCGGAGAGAAAAAGTGGCGCCTCACAGATCAGACAGTGGTAGATCCCTTCCTGCTTGTTGTGCAGCAGTGCGCCGCTGTAAGGCGGTTCCGTTCCGCGTTGCTGAGTGACGTAGCGTTGCATTTCAGTCAACTGTGCAATTTTTGCTTCGGGTGCGGTGTCTTTAGCCATTTTAGGATTCCGGGCAGTGCCATTCTGAAAAATTCGACTATTATTCTAACAAATGATCAACATAACCCGGGTCTTTTTTTGTGCTCACCCTTTCAGCCTGCTCTCTGCTAAGCGGATTTGTGACATCGATCACCTTTTATCCGGAGCATCCCTATATATTCGGCGATTGATTCAACGAAGCGCGATATCATTGGCGGCGCGCAAGCGGTTGCGCATCGAATAATTCCTTTCAGGCGAATTGATTTGTCGCAACAATTGACACGATTCCGCTTGACGCCTGGTAAGGTTTTTGTAATTTTACAGGCAACCTTTTATTCACTAACCAATAGCTGGTGGAATATATGACTATCAAAGTAGGTATCAACGGTTTCGGCCGTATCGGTCGCATCGTTTTCCGTGCTGCTCAAAAGCGTTCTGACATCGAAATCGTTGCTATCAACGACCTGCTGGACGCGGATTACATGGCGTACATGCTGAAGTATGACTCTACTCACGGTCGTTTCGACGGCACCGTAGAAGTTCAGGATGGCGCACTGGTGGTTAACGGTAAAAAAATCCGTGTTACCGCTGAACGTGATCCGGCCAACCTGAAGTGGGATGAAGTGGGCGTTGACGTTGTTGCTGAAGCAACCGGTATCTTCCTGACCGACGAAACCGCGCGTAAACACATCACCGCAGGTGCTAAGAAAGTCGTTCTGACCGGTCCATCTAAAGATGACACCCCAATGTTTGTTCGTGGTGCAAACTTCGACAAATATGATGGCCAGGATATCGTGTCTAACGCATCCTGTACCACTAACTGCCTGGCACCGCTGGCAAAAGTGATCAACGACAAGTTTGGCATCGTTGAAGGTCTGATGACGACCGTTCACGCCACCACTGCTACCCAGAAAACCGTTGATGGCCCGTCTCATAAAGACTGGCGCGGCGGCCGCGGCGCATCGCAGAACATCATTCCTTCATCAACTGGCGCAGCTAAAGCCGTTGGTAAAGTTCTGCCAGAGCTGAACGGCAAACTGACCGGTATGGCATTCCGCGTACCAACCCCTAACGTTTCCGTTGTTGACCTGACCGTGCGTCTGGAAAAAGCGGCTTCTTACAAAGAAATCTGTGCTGCAATTAAAGCGGCTGCAGAAGGTGAGATGAAAGACGTTCTGGGCTACGTTGAAGATGACGTGGTTTCTACCGACTTCAACGGCGAAATCCTGACTTCAGTGTTTGACGCTAAAGCCGGTATCGCGCTGAACGACAACTTTGTGAAACTGGTTTCCTGGTACGACAACGAAACTGGCTACTCAAACAAAGTTCTCGACCTGATTGCACTGGTTTCTGCTAAATAAGGCAGCCAGACATCATTGAGAATAAGGGCGACTTCGGTCGCCCTTTTTTTGATCCGCACAGGAAGGAATCGAACATGCAAGATAAACTGTTTTCTCTGCCGGTGGTCACGCAGATCTCCCCTTACCTCACCCAGCGCCAGATAGGTGAACTCCCCGCCATTGTTGTGAGTCACCCTAAAGTGCGGGCAGCCATTACGCTTCAGGGCGCGCACCTCATCGCCTGGCAACCCAGCGGCGAAAAGCCGGTACTCTGGCTGAGTGATAAGAGTCTCTTTGCACCGGGTAAGGCGATTCGTGGCGGCGTTCCGATCTGCTGGCCGTGGTTCGGCCCGGCGGGCGAACCGGCACACGGCTTTGCGCGGGTTCAGCCGTGGAAGCTCACGGCGCATGATGAAAATGAAGAGGGCGTCATGCTGACGCTGGTGCTGGAGAGCAACCCTCAGACGCTGAAGCTCTGGCCGCATGAATTCACCCTGATTGCCCGCTTCCGGCTGGGCCAGCATTGTGAGATTGAGCTGGAAGCCTATGGTGACTTTGAAGCGACGGCGGCTCTGCACAGCTACTTTACCGTCAGCGACATCAACGGTGTGGAAGTCTCGGGTCTGGGCAATAGCTATATCGACAAAGTCAATAACGGCGAGGTGGCCAGCAGCGACGGCAAACAGCGTTATCCTGGACGCATCGACCGTATCTTTACCGCAGCAGAAGATTGCTCAGTGATTAATGATACTGCGGGCGAGCGGCAGATCGAGGTGTACCACCATCATCATAGTGACGTTGTCACGTGGAATCCGGGTGTGGAACTCTCCTGCAGCATGACGGATATGGCGAATGAGGGCTATAAGACCATGGTCTGTGTGGAGACGGCGCGTATCAGCAAACCGTTACGCAGCGCGGGAGAAAAACCGGCACGACTGGCCACGACGTTCCGCCTCAAAAAGAAAGCCGCAGCCAGCAACAACGTTAACGGCTAAACAATATCCAGCGGCAACTTATGCTGTGGCGCTGGCCAGGCGCGATCGATGAGCTGCAAATCCTCATCGGTCAGTTCCACCTCCAGCGCCGCCGCATTTTCCTGAACGTGGGCCACGGAACTGGCTTTAGGAATGGCAATCACCCCTGGCTGACGAATCACCCAGGCCAGCAGTAATTGCGCCACGCTGATGCCCTTCTGCTGTGCAATCTGAGTCAGCTGAGGATCGGTAAAGAGTGAGTCACGTAGCCGTCCGGCCTGGGCCAGCGGACAGTAGGCCATGACCGGTACGCCACGCTGCTGACATGCCGGCAGCAGATCAAATTCAATGCCGCGTGAAGCCAGATGATAGAGCACCTGATTGGTCGCGCAGGCCTCGCCCTTCTCTTCATCCCACAGTTCGGCCATATCATCGGTGTCAAAATTCGATACGCCCCAGTGACGAATTTTGCCCTGCTGCTGCAGGCGTTCCATGGCGCGCAGTGTCTCTTCCAGCGGAATATTGCCGCGCCAGTGCAACAGGTAGAGATCGAGATAATCGGTTTGCAGACGGCGCAGGCTGCGCTCACAGGCTGCAATGGCATCCACTTCGCCCGCATTCCACGGATAAACTTTGGAGACCAGCAGCGCCCGGTCGCGACGGCCCAGCAGTGCCTGCCCGACCACCTCTTCGGCTCCGCCATCTGCATACATTTCGGCGGTATCGATAAGCTTCAAGCCGCACTCAAGACCCGCCTGCAATGCAGCGACTTCATCAGCACGCTGCGCCGGGTTTTCACCCATATACCAGGTGCCCTGACCGATCACCGGCAGATCGCCAAAACCGGCAAAGTTAATCGTGTTACGCATTCTGCTCTCCCGCCCCATTCTGAGGCCCTGTAAAAGAACAGAGGGCATTAAATGCCCTCTTTTGGTGCGTTATCAGAAGGTATAGCTGACACCCGTCCAGATTAACGCCTGCCCGCTTTTATCAATCATCGGGCTGTCTTTGATTTCGCTGTCGAAGCGGACGTAACGTCCCATGACGCTGGCATTCCACTGTGGCGCAATCTGATAGCTGGCGCTCAGTTCCACATAAGGTGACCAGCTATCATCCGGATTGTAACGGCTGATGCCGGTACGGGCGCTTTCATGCCCGGATACCCCATAGTAATAACGGTTTTGATTGGCGCTGTTCCACGTGGCCCCGATGCCCGGCGTCAGGCTGAAGTCACCCATCTGGAAGCGATAGAGGTATGTCAGGTCCCAGATCATCCCGTTGCTGTTATTGAGCACATCCCCCAGCAATGAGGTACGGACAATCCCCCAGTCAGCGGTGTGACGATAGGTTGCGCCACCCATCAGCGTCATGCGGCGTTTATCCAGCCCTTTCATGTCGCCCAGGTCGTTGTCGCTGGGTTTGTACTCCTGCGGTGAACCCAGCAGCGTCAGTGACAGCTGGTTCTGAGGATCTTTCCACAGGTAGTAGCCGCCCTGCAGGCTGCGGAACCAGAAGTCTTCACCCTCATAATTGATAACCGGAACGGGGATATACCGGTCCTGGCCGCCGCGATAAGGTGATTCGGCATAGATGACCGATGCGCCAATGGAAAGCGGTGCGGCATTCGCGTGCGTGGCCAGTAAATAACAGGGCAGAAGTGCAACAAGCGTCTTAAATTTGAATTGGTTCACAATTTATTCATTCCATAAATATAACAATCAAACAGGAAGTCTAACGTTTTTTCACGGCTGGATTAACTTATATCGAAATCCTTTAAGTGACTGATCGATGAAAGTGGCATTAAAGGTTAAAAACACGTTAAGTTAAAGCATCACCCATAAGAACGCATCTCACAACAGACCCGCTGTACAGTTGATCTTCCCCTCATTAACCCAAACCCGTGGAGGAAATTTCCTAGAAGCCATCTACAGTTAGAAGTAACAGCAGACATTTTGTACGAGCAGAGTAACCACAAAAGTTGTGTATCCCGATAAGAAAGATCAGGTTGGCATAAGGGTTGCTGTACTCAACAGAGAATATCTTCCGGGAGCTGCTATAAGCCTCTAATTACGCTCCTTACCTGTGCTAAAAACGAAAGGACGGGCATCGCTATGAATATATTCGATCACTATCGTCAGCGTTATGAAGCTGCCAAGGACGAAGAGTTCACACTGCAGGAATTTCTTGCTATCTGTAAGCAGGATCGCAGTGCATACGCCAACGCTGCAGAGCGACTGTTAATGGCTATCGGAGAGCCGGTAATGGTCGA
>Ga0256409_1001007_pt1 | contig 11238 bp, 8 predicted proteins | sample PhySR1_FD_185981 | JGI IMG/M metagenome (GOLD analysis project Ga0256409, IMG submission 185981) | Leaf surface microbial communities from sunflower plants in UC Gill Tract Community Farm, Albany, California, United States - DLSL S.R1 | ecosystem: Host-associated > Plants > Phyllosphere >...
TCCGCGCCCATCGCGATCATCTGACCGCCATCGAGCGTAGTGTTAATTAATACTTGTTTACCGGAGACGGTTTCAAAATTAATCTGAACAATGGCACCGGAATAAGGCACGACCTGCTGACTCCCACCCTGAATATCCACACTGGAATTTAGCCCTCTGGGGTCAAGGCTGACGGTATTATATTGATAAGGCGATAACGAAGGCATAATAGCATACCCGAAGCTATCTATTTTCGCGCCCTGCCCGTTTTTAATCTCTGCCCCTTTGGCGCCTTTGGCTTTCACCAGCGCAAACGTATCACTGACATAAGGTCCGTAGGTCACTCCCCCCGGATGAATAAGCAGCGTACCCGATGTGCCCAATCCATACTGTTTATAACCCGTGCCCTGCGAATAAGATCCCCGGAACGTTCCTTTAGAGGTATTTTGTTGCAGTGAACCACCCCAGGTCATTTTATTACCGTTTTCCTGGTAATTTTCTACACCGCTGTATACAGAATAAGAAGAATTACTCTTCTCACCGAAGCTGCCCGATACACTGGTGGTCGCGGACTCAGAGCTTTTATTTTTCGCCACGTTGAATGCCACATTCGACCGTGAATCCCCCCAGTCCAGCGGCATTGAGAAGCCGATTGAAATGGTGTTCTCTGTATATTTCTGACGATTATCACTATTATCCGCGTCGCTGTAGTAGTTGCTGCGGGTACTGTAACTGGTGCGCTGTCTGCCAACGTTGATGTTATAGCTGATCTTTTTATAGCTATTGCTGTAGCCCAGCTGCATCTGAGTAATACGTGAATTATTACTGTAATAATCTGAAGTACTGGCATTCAGCGAAAGTGACCCGAACGTATTAAAACTTTGGGCGATGGTCGCGCTGAACTGATTTTTCTGATTCAACGTATCCGAATAGTAAGTGGTGGTATTTTCAGCGGCCCGCCTTACACCCAGCACATCCTGCAAATCCCGGAAACCTTTAGTCGAGTAGCGGTATGCCGCCAGCGTCAGGTTAGTGCCGGTTGTAAAGGTTTTGCTGTAACTGGCTTCAGCCCGCCATCCTGACTGGGTTTTATTATTTTCAGCCACGGCATGTGAATAAGTGGTATTGAGTCCAACAGCCCCAAATTGTGTAGCCATGACGCCACCCAGCAAATACGCCTCGTAGTCTTTCGCCAGACGGATACCGGCATTACCGGTGAAACGATTGCTTATCCCGCGCTGCAGGACACCTTCTACAAATTCGTTATCCACACTGTAATACTGCCGCACTTTTCCCAGTGCCAGTTCATAGTTCCATGAGCCAGGGCGAATAGAATCTGGCACCGCAGAATAGGGAACGGTAAAAGAGGATCTCTGCCCGTTAGCTTCAATGACCGTAACCTGAAGATCGCCCTGACCTTTGGTATTAGATAAATCGTCGATAACAAAGGGACCTGGCGATACCACGGTTTCATAAATGGTTTTACCGAGCTGGCTGACCACAACGCGCGCAGTGGTACTGGCAACGCCGCGAACTTCTGGCGCATAACCGCGTTTACCCTGAGGCATCATTCGGGTATCGCTGGCGAGTTTGACGCCATTGAAAGACAGGCTGCCAAACAGGCTGCTGTTGGTATAACTGTCACCCAGCGTCACCAGGGAATTAATTGATGGCAGAGGTCGCTGTGCATTGGTGCGCACGCTGGTCCATTTATGACTGGTGCGCCCGTTATTATCGGTATAGCGCAGATTTGACTGATTTCTTAACTGCCAAAGACCAATATTGGTGCCGCTGTTCAGCGCGCTCCACAGATTTTTGGTTTTATAACCGCCGGTGTTGCTGGTCTCATAATAATTCGTGTTGTGCTTAACAAATAAGCCCAGGCCGCCGCTGTCCCACTGAGAGACAGGAATATAACCCCGTGGCTGACGGTAAAGTAAGCTCTGCGGGATCAGCAGTTTCAGTTTCTGCGTTGACTGTTCCAGTTCCCATGATGAGGCTTTTGAGAGATCGGAAAACCACATACATTGTTTATCAACAGGTATTAAGCTGACTGCATCCACTTTTAGCTGGATCAGTTTTATAACTTCAGCATTCAGGCAAGGCTGAACAGCGACATTATCACCCTCAGATTTACGGCTAAAGGTGATCTCAGTATTTTCTTTAACAAGCTTATTATTGACATAGAGATCTACGCGATAGGTTCCCGCATCCGCCGAGACAACCTTTTCGTTAAGTTTATCCAGATTCACTGATACGCCAGAACCCTGCAGCATGCTGGGATCAAAATAGAAATCTTCCGCTAACGCCACGGGACTGTAATTAGAGAGAATACATAAAGTTAATAGCGATGGCGTCAGTATTTTATGATTAGTAACTAATTTCATATTCGTGGCTCATCCTTGCACCCTGATCATTGAGATAATCAACAATAACTGTCGCACCTTTAATATCCTGGATTTTTTTGAACAGAACGCTTCCTTTAGAAAACGGCGCAATCATTTCCGTTTTTTGTTTGTAAACCTGTTTTCCGTGTTTAATTCTCACATCAATCACTGATGCATAAAATGGGGAGTTATTTTCAATGTTGATAACTGTTCCACCATTTTTTAACTGAGAAGTGACATTAATTTTATCAAAAAATGTTTTACTTCCGGAGGCAATGGCAACGGGTCTGTAAAAAACCTTCACACGGTTTTTTAACATGATTAGCATTTTATTCTTTTGCTGAGCACTTTCTTCACCCACATTCACCGGGGGTATTTGCAGAAAATTAAAGTAAAAAACAGATTCCCGATCCTGCGGCAAATTTACGCTGCCATTAAAGGCAATACGAAGCACCTGTCCGCCGTTGGCCGCAATTCGAAAGAGTGCCGGCGAAGCATTAAACGGAGCCTTAGCTGTTGCGGGTGTTGACTCAGTGTCTCCATCATCCAGCCAAGTTTGCACGGCATAAGGAATGATATCTTTATTACGAAATTCAACGTCTACTGAAGCGTTATCTGAGGGATAAATAATCCGGTTGCCAATCATAGTGACACTGGCAGATGCCATTACAGAGAGTAGTGATAATATTAACAACAGAAATAGACCAGTTGTTTTTCTAATCAGATTGCGATTATTAAACATATGAACATTAAACTCATAATTTTTTCGGATATCAGTGGCACGCCGCATGATATAAAATAAGATGGCAGCGTTCTGCCATCTTGCGATTATTTAACGCTTACTGATAAGTCACTGCATATTGCAGTGAAGCCGCAACAGTACCTGCTGTAGCAGCATCAGACGCATAATATTGAGCGGTATATGTCGCGGTCGAAGCAGTGTCACCTGCAGCTAAAGTCAGATCGCCTTCGGCCGTATAGGTTGAACTTAAGTCAATCTCAGTGCCTTTTGTATCCAGAATTTGAACTGTTACGTTTTCTGCTGTACCAGTATTACCTAAAGTGCCATTTGTCGTTTCAACCAAATTGCCGACAAATACCGTGCTAATAGCTGTTGAGTCAGTACTACCTGTGCAACCGCTCACACCCATTTCGAACGTCGTCGCGCCCGCTACGTCACCTGACGCAGATAAATCAGACGTTGAGACAGTAGGTAATAAAATAATTGGCGCAGTGTCATTACCATTTACGGTCAATGAACAGGTTTCATCGGTGACTTCGCCCTGAAACGAAATAGTGTTATCAGATACAGCAGACGCCGTCATTGAATAACCCGCTACCAGCAAACCACAAGCCACTAAAATTTTCTTATTCACGTCTTTTCTCCGTTAGATTAATTTCCTTCTGGCAGGTCCCATAGCGGGTTGCGCTGCCAGTGCCAGTCACTATAAAGTCACGAGCTTTTTCGGCAATCAATCTCGTCAAAAACGCATAAATTAGTGAATTATTCTTCTGATGTGAGTTATTTAAAACACTAACTCACTAAATTGATGTAGATCCGTTTTCCTGCCAGAGAAATAATCTGCAATTTTAATTAACATCTCGAAAACATATTCCTTCCTTACGATTTCTTAACTAGGAATATTCTAAATATAATTAAACGCCCGCCTATAAACTGCGTCATTAAGATGATTAACAGATCGCAAAATAATCATTCGGCGTGTTATTTAACCGGAAGATATCAATGACAACCAGATTGAATATTTTCAGAATGAAATTTATGTCAGGACTGCGTAAATATTGATGTCGCTCAAGAATCACTAAAAACGCTCAAATGGGAAAACCATGGCGACATTGATGTGCTTTAGACAAGCAGATGCGAGATAGGAGATGGAAATCATGAGAGATGAAAATAAAGCGGATTGAACAGATGATGGAGGTACAAAGATAAAAGGGGCACAAGGCCCCTGTCTGACACGCTCAGGAAGTGATTTTATCAATATCCACCGGCCTGCCGTAAAACCAGCCCTGTCCGACAATGCGTGGATATTCTTTCAGGAAGAAGTCCGCCTGATGCTGTTCTTCTATTCCTTCCACAATAATGGTCGCACCGGTCTGGGCGAGCATTTCCAGCATCAATTTCAACATTTTGAAACTGACTGACTGGCTGCCAACAGAATCGGTGAAGATCTTGTCAATCTTAATAAAATCAAACGATAACTTGCTCAGATAATCCAGATTGGAATAACCGGTACCGAAATCATCCAGCGCAATGCGGTAGCCGTAATCTCTCAGCCGGGCTAATGACTCTTTGAGCAGCCGATGGTCGGCTGTCGAACGTTCCGTGATTTCTAAGACGATTTGCTTACGGTGAAGCCTGCTTTTATCGACCTCTTCTTCGAGAAACACCCTGAAATCCGCCTCAGTCACATCCGCGGTAGTGATGTTAATACTCACAAATAAAGCGTTATTCTCCCGTAAGAGTGGTGCGATTTCTGTCAGCGTCCGCTTGACGACAGACCGGGTGAGCGCCTTAATCTGATGTGTCGACTCAGCCAGTTTGATAAATACATCCGGTGGTATATTGTCGCCGTTTACCTCTTTCCAGCGGGCCAGCGCTTCGTACCCAATCACCCTGCCGGTATCAATATCCACAAAGGGTTGATAGTTGATATAAATGTCATCCCGGCTGATCGCCATCCTGAGTTTATTCTGTAATGAACGGGTATTACTGATGTATTGGAGGAGTGCGAAAGTAAACATTCCACCGGCTGCTAATGCTGCAAGAATAATAAATACTGTCGCCGTGGCTGAAAGGGAAAAAAGTCCGATCTGAGTGTTTCTGGCCATCACGCAAATATCATATCGTTTACTGCATTCCGTGAACCGGGCTTTGTGCCACCACGCAAAACCTTGCATTTCGTTAACATCCCGCACCAGTCCGGCGGTGTCGCCAAACAGCCTGAAAACATGGTCGTGCCGGTGGTTGATCAGCACGGCACCGAAGCCGTTGTATGGAACATAAATGTCACGAAATGCGGCCGGTGTCGGAAAAAGCAGAACGTTCTTCGATTCCATCATATCGGCGGTGATCCGCGGGTCTACAATGCCGCTGAAGGATGTCCATATGCGCTGACCATAACGGGTGATGGCATCGGGGACCGACATCGTCACCGGCTCCGGTAAACGGCCGCGCATCGCCGTACATTTCAGCTGGTGATCACGGATGTAGCCAATGTCTGAGATAAATACCGAGGTAAATGAGAGATAACGAATTTCATCGAGAAATTTATCACTGCATGTTTCATCGCGTATGGCATTCACTTTACTGACGATTTTACCGGACTCATCAGCAACTTCCAGTCCGCGCGTCATGATGTGTCGGGCATAGGAAGCCAGATAGTCACGATCATACGTCGCGATGACGAGATGTGTGACAATCAGGATAAATGTGGCTACCAGCAAGGTACCTGACAGAAATAATAAAGGCCGGCCAACAGATTTTGCGGTTTTCATGGTGTGCCTGAAATGAAAGTATTGATGCAATATTATTTTAAAGAAACCGGCGGATACTCGCCAAACTTGCTTCCGGCAAGTGCCATGAACTGACTGAATGCCACATTATTACTCACTTTCAGTTTATCCATAATGATGTGCTTCACCCGGCTGATGCGTCGATATTGGGTTTTCATTTTCGTCGCAATTTCAGTAATGCTCATTTGCTGGCTGAACATAATCAGCACTTCCCATTCATAATCGCTCAGTATTTCGAAATCGTAACGAAGTTTCCTGTCTTCGTAAAAGAGTACGCTCACCATGCTCGTTGCATTAAGGATTTGCGCTGCGGAAGCACGGCAGCCCTCAATGCCTAATTGTTTCATATAGATAGCATCTGCATTACTCTGAATCAGTAAAGCAGGAATTTCTATTTCAGTATGAATAATCATATCAATGGCGGGGAATTGTGCTTTAAGTTTTCTTAAGAAATCCAGGCCTTCAATAATAGACGTATTGACATCATAAACCTCACTGAAAACCACATCCAATTTTCGCAATTCCAGCAAAGACTTGAGGGATATGAAATTAGAAAGTGTGCCTTCAATAATAATGTCACTCTCTTCTCTCAGGATCTGCGACATTACATCACTGACCATCGAAAGTGGTTCCATAATTGCCACTTTCTCTCTTCTTTTCCACGCCATTAATTATTCCTTACTTTGATTAAATCCTCGCTTTATTTTATCAAGCCAATTTTGGAATTTTGATCTGGGAATAAATTTTAAGATTAGGTTAATAATTTCGAAAAAACCAGCGAGCGTGGGCAATATCCCAAATAATGTCAGATGTTTGTATTATTTCAGGATAAAAATCTGCCGGGGTCCTGACTAAACAAAGTTTAAACAAGATCGTAATAGAATAGCAACTAGGAATATTCTTATTGAAATTAAACCGGGTGGAATTTTTTTTGCTGCCAAAGCTGGCCTCAGCAGGCCAGTTTGGGTGTGAATTTTGACAGTGAGCAGCCCGGCTGGCCCCTCAGCGAATTAACTCAGAACAACTCCTTTTGCCATATGTACGGCTCTGTCGCACATATGGTCAATCACGTCCGCATCGTGGCTCACCAGAATCATGGTCAGGTCACTGCTGGCTTTAAGATCGTTGAGCAGGTTAAGGATTTCCGCCTGCACTGACATATCGAGCGCAGACGTGGGTTCATCGAGCAATAACAGCTTAGGCTTAAGCAACAGCGCGCGCACAATCGCCACGCGCTGGCGCTGGCCGCCGGAAAGCTGATGCGGATAACGGTGCATCAGCGCCGGATCCAGCCCGACCTGACGGAATCCTTCAGCAACCTTTTGTTCGATATCCTGCTCTTTAAGGATTTTTAACGGTTCAGCCAGCGTGCGCAGCAACTTGTGTTTCGGGTGCAGCGAGGCATACGGATCCTGAAACACCATCTGTACGTCACGGCGCAGACTGCCGGTGAACGGCTTGCCGGGTTTTACTTTATGATCGAGCAGCGTCAGGCCGCCGTCCCAGTGACCGTTCAGCCCTGCCAGTACCCACAAAAGAGAAGATTTACCGCAACCGGACGGCCCGACCAGCCCGAAGCACTCACCTTTATTAATCGTCAGATTAACGTTATGTACCACGGTGCGGACTTCAACGCCCTGACGGTGGGACACGCTCAGCTGATGCAGCTCAGCAATTGCCTCACTCATGATTCGGCTCCTGTTTTTAAAGAGGCCAGCAGCGCACGATCCAGCACCGGCAGGCGTTCGCCGTGGGTAAATTTGCTCGGTCTGCACGACCATAACGTGTGGGTATACGGATGCGTGGCATGTGCCAGCTGATCCGCAGGCAATTCATCGAGCAGTTCGCCTTTGTACATCACCAGTACGCGCTCGCAGTAGTGCGCCACCTGTTGCAGGTCGTGGCTGATCAGGATCAGCCCCATATTGCGCTGTTCGACCAGACGTTCGATTAAGCCCAGCACCTGTTCACGCATGTCAAAATCCAGGGCCGACGTCGGTTCATCGGCGATCAGCCACTGCGGATCGTTGATCAACGCAATCGCCAGCATCACGCGCTGGCCCATCCCGCCGGAAAGCTGATGCGGATATTGCTGTTGCAGAAAAGCCGGATTGGGCAAACCGACGGCATTCAGCATGTCGGCTACTTTTTCCTGACGCTCTTTACGCCCGAGACGCGTATGCAAACGCAGCGGCTCTTCGACCTGTTTGCCGATTTTTTGCGTCGGATTCAGCGCATGTTTCGGATCCTGCATGACCATCGAAACACGATTGCCGCGCAGTTTGTTCCATTCGCGTTCCTTTAACGTCGTCAGGTCGTGATCGCCCAGCGTCAGTTGCGAAGCGCGCAGCTGGCACGGATGCGGCAGCAGCCCCATCAGCGCACGGGCGGTCAGGGATTTACCGGAACCGGATTCGCCAACCAGCGCCACGCGTTCCTGCCCGACGCAGAGTGAAAGGGATTTCACCAGTTCCAGCGGACGTTCGCCCGGCAGATAAATGGTGAGATCTTTCGCGACAAGTTTGTCGGTATTTAAGGAATCAGTTGCCATGTCGTGGATCCATTTTGTCACGCAGGCCATCGCCCAGCAGGTTGAAAGCCAGGCTGGCAAACAGAATTGCCCCACCCGGTGCAGCGGCGACCCACCACTGGTCGAAAATCACTTTACTGCCTTCGGCAACCATCGAGCCCCACTCCGCGGTCGGCGGCTGAATACCCATGCCGAGAAAGCCCAGACCGGCGGACGCCAGAATAATGCCGCCGAGGCTGAGTGCGGCCCGCACCACGGCGCTCGGTAAACACAGCGGGAGGATGTGACCAAACATCAGGCGCAATCCGCCGATGCCCTGCATACGCGCCGCGGCCAGATAATCACTGCGGCGCAGTGCCAGCGTTTCCGCCCTCGCCTGACGGGCAAACGGCGGCCAGCTGGTAAAGGCCAGCGCCAGCGCCCCGTTCATCAGGCCGGGACCGAGAATAGCCACCAGCGCCAGCGCCATCACCAGACTTGGCAATGACATCACGATGTCGGTCAGACGCATCAGAATGCGCTCGAACCAGCCACCGATATAACCGGCGCTGATGCCGATCAGCAGGCCGACCGGAATGGTGAGCACCAGGATCAGTGACACCAGCAGCAGCGTCGGACGCGCGCCGTAAATCACACGGGACAGCAGGTCGCGGCCAAAACCGTCGGTGCCCAGCCAGTGCTGATGTGAAGGCGGCAGTAAGCGCAATTCGATGTGCTGAATGTTCGGATCAAACGGTGCCAGTAAAGGTGCGAGCAGCGCGGTAAGCACCAGAATGGCGACCAGCACCAGACCGACGCTCAGCGTGGTAATGCGTCGCGCAGGCTTCCAGACGTTAGTCTCGACTTCGACCTGCGCAGGTTGTTCAGGGATCATTTGTTGTGTCATAAGCGAAAACTACCGGGTCCGCGGATCGAGCAAATAAGTAAGGGCGTCAGCCAGTGCGTTCAGCAGCACGAAACAGGTACCGATCAGCAGCGTCGCGCCAAGGATAGCTGGGGTATCTGCCGCGAACAGCGCGGTAGTCAGATAACGTCCGACGCCCGGCCAGGCGAATACGGTTTCGGTCAGTACTGCGCCTTCGAGCAGGCTGGCGTAGGAAAGCGAAAGCACGGTGATCAGTGTTCCGAGCACATTCGGGAAGACGTGGCAGAGTAAAACCCTCGCCCTGCCCGCGCCTTTGGAACGCGCCAGAATCACGTATTCTTTGTTCATTTCACCGAGCATCGAGGCGCGCAGAAGACGGGTAATGCCCGCCATCGACAACATCGCCAGCACGGTTACCGGCAGCCACAAATGGCTGATGGCGTTATAGAACATGTCGCGGTCGCCGGAAAGCCAGGTATCAATCAGCACAAATCCGGTGCGCGGCGTCATGGTGTACATATACAAGTCGTCCAGTCGTCCCGGACCGCCCGCCCAGTGCAGCACCGCGTAAAACAGCAAAAGACCGAGCAGGCTCAGCCAGAATATCGGCACGGAATACCCGAGCAGCGACACCATTCTGGCGACGTTATCCAGCCAGCTGCCTGGTTTCCAGACCGCCAGCAGCGCCAGCAAAATGCCGAGCGATCCGCCAAGCAGAATGGCACAGGTGGCCAGTTCGACGGTCGCCGGGAAAGTACGCATTAAATCGCTGGCGACCGGCTGCGCGGTGATGCGGGAAATCCCCATATCGCCGTGCGCCAGATGATCCAGATAACGGGCGAACTGCACCGGTACCGACTGGTCGAGACCTAAATCACGACGCACCTGCGCATAGGTCGCTTCACTGGCGTGATCGCCCGCCACCTGAAGTGTCGGGTCAATCGGGGCAAGATGGGAAAGCGTAAAGGTGAACGCCAGCAGGCCGAGCAACGTCAGCGCCAGCGAAATCACGCCGGTCAGCAGACGGCCTGACCAGCGCCAACCCTGCCGGACAAATCCGGCGGGTGTTGAACTGTCTGTCATTACTTGGTGACCTTGCTGTAGAAGACCATGTCAGGGTTGATGCCCTGCACGTAGCCCTTAATGTTGTCACGCACGGCGATCAGGCTTTTAGCCTGTAAGCCGATGACAAACGGAGAGTTTTTCTGCACTTCCAGTTGCAGCTGACGGTAATCCGCCACGCGTTTAGCCTGATCCGGCTCAGCAATCGCCGCCAGCGTCAGTTTATTGAGCGCAGGAATCGACCAGTTGGCGCGCCATGCCAGCGTTTTGCTGCCATCTTCCGGATTGAAAGCAAACGCGGAAGCATTGGTGTTCGGGTCAAAATAGTCCGGGCCCCATGAAGACATATAGGCGTCGTATTCATGCGCTTTCACTTTAGTGGAAATCTGCGAGCTTAAACCCGGATCGAGTTTAACGGTCACGCCGCCCTGCGCGAAGCTGGCCTGCAACGCCTGAGCGATGTCCAGATACGGCGGCTGGTTGGCGGTAGACAAAGTAAAGCTGACGTTGGTCAGCCCGGCTTTCGCCAGAATCGCTTTGGCTTTGGCCGGATCGTAAGTGTATGGCGTATCGTTCAGCGCCCCCAGATAACCTTCCGGCAGGAAGGCCTGATGCACCTGGAACTGGTTTTTCATCAGGTCATGCGCGATGTGGTTGTAGTCGAACAGGTAACGCGCCGCTTCCCAGAAGGCCGGATTGCCCAGCGCCGGAGACGCTTTGGCGTTGAACTGCATGAAGTACAGTGACGCATATGGCACGGCCAGCGGTTTTACGCCTTTTTTGCCTTCGAGCGCCGCCATCTGATCCGAACCGAGGTTACGTGCCATATCCGCATCGCCCTGCTCAATCAGCAGACGGCGAGCAGCCGGATCCGGTACGTT
>Ga0256409_1001009_pt1 | contig 11225 bp, 15 predicted proteins | sample PhySR1_FD_185981 | JGI IMG/M metagenome (GOLD analysis project Ga0256409, IMG submission 185981) | Leaf surface microbial communities from sunflower plants in UC Gill Tract Community Farm, Albany, California, United States - DLSL S.R1 | ecosystem: Host-associated > Plants > Phyllosphere >...
GTGCTATTATTGTTGGCGCAGGATCACCTAATACTACCCACTCGAAATTAAGTTTCAGTACTTATGGAAACAGAGTGGATGTTCAGGGTTGGGGAAGCAGTGTGCTGGCAGCAGGTTATGGCTCGTATGCGAAATATGACAATGACAACAACAGAACTTATAATTATTTCAGCGGTACAAGTTCTGCAACACCAGTAGTTTCTTCTGCAGCTATTTTAATCCAGTCTTACTATCGTCAGACTACAGGTCAGTATTTAACACCTTCAGCGATGAAAAACCTTTTAATTTCAACGGGAATTCCTCAGGGAGGAACTGTAACGGGTCAAAAGATTGGACCACTTCCCAATGTGAAGAATGCTATCCTTCAACTGGAAAGCAAATTTGCAACACCTGTGAAAACTTTATCTGCCTTAGAGGTTAAAATTTATCCTAATCCATCCAGCAGTTCCATTGCTCTTAAAAGCAGTGAAAATAAAAAACTGGATGTAGAGATTATTAACCTTCAGGGCCGTACTGTTATCAAAAATTCGGTTTTACCGAATGAAAAAATTGATATTTCACAACTTCCGACAGGTCAGTATATCATCAATATCAATGAAGGTCAGAGAAGAGTTGTTGAGAAATTAACAAAACTTTAAAATACAAGATTTTTTATACATTTTACTTCACATTAAACCCTCTTTCAGTTTCCTGAAAGAGGGTTTTTTATCATATTTTTTATACCATTATTTTGCAGGAACGCTGCTGAAATTAAGCGCCACTTTGATGTTCATATCTGAAGAAGTCTGATTCTTCAATTCATAAACGGTTCTTACCGTTAAACCTGAACTTTTTACAATTTCATCAAGAAATCCGGTATCATTAAGATCAAGATTTAAGCTGGAAGAATTGGTGGAGATATTGGAACGTGATGCCACCAATCTTTCTCCTGTTCCATTAGATGAAACGTATATTTTTACAGTTTTGAATGCGCTTAGATTTCCTCCTGAAGGGGATGTTACGGAGATTTTCGCATCTGAAATTCTTACGTCCTTAATTTTTGCATTGTTATTTCCTCCGAACCATGTCTGTACATTGGTAGCTGTTGCAGTGGAAGAAACTTCTTTATCTGCAGGAACTCCTGTAGATACCAAAACATTCGTTGTGTATGGAAATGTATTCTGAACCAGCGACTGTACGGTTCCGCAACTTACGAGTACAGCTGAGGCGGCCATTGCTGTTAGAACTATATTTTTCATAATTTTAAATTTTAAACTTCACGTTTAGTTTGCAGAAATTGTACCAAATTGTTTCGGTCTTATTCTACAGTTACCGTAAAACTTCCTTTGGTATTTCCCGAAGCCATGTTACTTTTTCCGATAATCAGCCATACTTCACCTTTTTCGGGAGTGTCATAAGTAATTTCTCTACCAAAAGGTCCGTCATAATTCCCGTTAGGAAGTCTGATCTGATTGAAACGGATATTGAAATCTTTCTCTTTGGTTGAAATTTTAGCTTTAATATTGGGACGGTCGAAACGGGTCAGTTTTAAAATCAAATCCTGATCATCTTTTGTAAATTCTTCCCCTATTGTAAAAGGTAGCTGGTTAGCGTCTGCAGTTCTTATGATCTGACCATCTTTTTCATCTCTCATTACCCCTTTTCGTAACACTTCCTTAGTGGCCGGAGCATTGTTAATAATTGAATCTTTTTTTCTTAATGCTGTAGAATCTGCTTTTACCACAGAATCCGGCATTTCTGTTACCACTGTAGAATCTTTATCCGGAACGTTTGTCACAGCAGGTTCTTTTTTACAGGCAACAATAATCAAAGGAATTAACAATAATCTTTTTTTCATAATATTAATTTTAAAAATGGATCAACATTTATTATGCTGAGCTCATTTAAATGCTAAAATTGTTCCAATCCGTTCAATGATTTATTTTCCCGCAGCAATTCTTTTTCATCATTGGTTTCCGCCCATTTAAATGTAAAGTACATAAAGTTGAGCATAATACCCATTAAAAGGGTGACACCCCATGTTTTGGTATATTCCATGGGATAAATAAATCTTACCACAATATCTGAAAACAGACCAAAAGGATTATTGAGCACATCCCAGCTGTTCCATCTCAAAAACCGGCCAAGGTAAACTCCAAAGCTGCTCATAAAAAGGAAAAATACAATCACTCCATTGATGATATTTCTTTTTCCATACTCAGAAAGCTGCTTTTCAATATCATTAAGACTTATAAAACCGCAGATCAACCCTGTCCATGCATAGGAAAGAATCACAATCAGGTCATACCAGATCGGTATCTCATTTCTTGCTCTGAGGTGAAAAAGATCTGTAAGAATGTAGGGAGAATTGGGAAAGAACAATATCCAGACTACTATAATAAAGAGGAGTGAAATTGTACTTCTGATCTTAAAGGCAAGAATGAAAGAACTCAGTAATAAGGGAATCCAAGCCAGAAAAAGATTCCAGTTGAGAAACAAAAACACTTTTGTATCACTTATATAATATCTGAAAGCAGAGAGACTGAAACAGAATAGGGTCATCAGTATCAACAAAATATTAACTTTACATCTTGAGGATTCAACAAAGCTTTTCATGATCTTTTATTGTATGGTCTGATAATACATAATCTTCGAAAGGAACGTTTTGGAGGTCTCATTTTTCACTTTAGCCTGCAGAGACTTTTTAAGTTTCTGATCATTTTTTTCATCAGCATATTTCAGGAGTGCTTTTTCACTAAAGTTGATGGAAGTTAAGTGATAATTGACCGCAAAATCTTTTCGTTTCATATTCTGGGAAGTGATAAAACCGCCCCAATTGAAATAACTGCATACCAGAATGGTTCCGTAAAAATACCAGATCATGGTATTGACAAGGAATATATTTCTTTTCTGTTTCTGAATTTTTATAAACGTCAAAGCCAAACCAATTAATGATAAAAGAAGGAATGCAAAAACTCCTAATCTTTTATAAGTAAATGCATAATTCACGATATACTCATAATTTTTAAGGGCAGCGGAAACTACAAGAATAGCATTGAGGAATATCCAGATTTTGGCTAAAATTTTCAACAAACCTGCTTTAGGATCAAAATTAAATCCGGATTTAAAATAAAACATGATTACCAGTATAGCCATCACAATAGACATGATCACGGCATTCACTCTTTCATGGGTTTCTTCGGAAAGCTGGACCGGTGTTTTTACTGCTTCGTAAAATTGTTCATAATTGTAGGTAATAATAAAGAAGATCAGTAAAATATTCAATAAGACAAAAGAGATAATTCCACTCATCCTTTCTGCGTCAAGATCAAGAAAAGAATAAGTTGCCTTTGGAATCCGGGAGTCTTTATGAAATTCGTTATCCAGAAAATGATTGTTTTTATAGATGAGTTTTTCCACCGCATAGTTCCAGTAATTAAAGGCAATAAAAAATCCTAAAACCGAGAGACAGAATACCTGCCAAATATTAAGGTCCAACTCATAATCTGTGAAAAGGGCGGCAAAATGGTTGCTTCCTGCGGAATAAATTCCAAAGAACACAGAAACCAGCACCAATGGAATCAAAATGAAAGCCAATGTCTTCTGCCACAATCCGGGAATATTCTTTTTAGGCAGCCATTCATCAAAATTGAAAAAGCGGCAGAAGGAAGTACAGCAGTTCACAATAAAAACCGGGATTAGAAAAAGAATTTTCAATCTTCTGTTCTTCGATGTATACCCCAATAAAAGAAGCGAGCTCACCACCGCAATAAAGGATGGAAAATCTCCGAACCAGGTAAATGCAACACTGGAGAGAATGCTTGTTGCAAAAAGTACATACAATGTTCTTGTTTTATTTTTTTCTGGTGTTCTAAACAACGTTAATACGGCATAGACAATTCCCAGAATTCCCAGATTCAGCCCTACCTCCTGATCATAAAAAACGATGACAAAGAGAAGGGCTGTAAGAAATATATAATGATGTGTTTTCATGAGGTTTATTATTTAAAAGTTAATATGTCTAAGTATAGGGATCAGCAAAATTAAAGAACAGAGTGAGGTATAAAAAAGCAATAGGAATATTAAGCAGCAATAGAACGACAGAGTTTCCGTTTCTCTTCTTTTCGGAAACATCACTCAGATATTCCATCAGTTCATATAAAGTAATCAATAGATTTACCACAGCAGCAATCACTACATAATAAAATCCGAATACCACGAGAAATTCAGCTCTTGTAATCCAAAATAGAAGCAGCAAAGATCTCCCCAACAAAAAGGAGATTAAGAATGTCTTCTCCCCCAGCGGACTGAATTTTATTTTTCCCATTATCTTTAATTTTAATGAAGAACTATTGTTTCTTTTTGTTGAATAAAGTCTTTCACATGATCATAATTCTGCCACAGCAGCTCTTCAAAATCCCAGTGATGAAAGGCTCTCATATTTTGTCCCTTTTTATAGGCTTTGATATAAATCTTCCCATATTCCGGAAGGATAATGGTTCCTAAAACGATTGCTGCCAAAAGGTGCGCATTGAGCTTGCCATTTCCGAGGAGCAAATACTGCATGGCAATTTCATCTTCGAAGTTGGTTCCGCAGCCGGTAATCAGGTGATGTACGTCATGGTTTTCCATTTTGGGGATCATAGAAAAACCGTGTTTCCTGTAAAATTCTCCCAGTTTTCGGCCTAGAGAATCCTCCTGAAAATCCAACAGCTGTTTTTCATTGAACTGCCACTGTCTTTTTTTCTTTTTGAAATATTTCCTGTATAATTTCTGGGTTTTATCGTATACAAAAAGCAGAAACTGAACGCGTATTTTTTTCATGTTGTATTTATTTAAAAAGCAAATTCCATCCTATTATAGTATAAAGTATAGCAAAAGGTATATTGAGTAAGAGTATTGCTGCGGAATGTAAACAGGCTTTACGCACAGACCGGTCTGCAGCAGCATATATCAACAAAACTGATAGAACAAAAACATTGAATACAGTTCCATAGGTAATCAGTAGAAATCCTGAGTCAGCAAACCAATATTCTTTCGTTAGAATGTATCCAAAAAGACAGATATTTCCGGTTAAAAAGAATAATCCAAATATGAATCTTCCGAAGTATACGATGTTTTGATCTTTCATCATCATTAAGCTCGGGTTAAAGTGAAAACAGTAATCTCGGGACGGACCATAAATCTTACCTGAAAAGAATGTCCTAAAGCACGATTGATGTAAAGCATCCTTCCATCTCCTAGATCTATTTCTCCTGATACATATTTTCTATTTATGACAGGGAGAACCGGAGTAATAATACCTGGAATCCGGCATTGTCCGCCATGGGTATGCCCACTCAAAATCCATCCCCGGTAGCCATTCCAGATATCGAGATCACAGGCATCAGGATTGTGGCATAATACAATATTAGCTTTTGAGGATTGATATTCACCCATCAGATTTGATGAATGAAAGTTGGGTGACCACAGATCTTCAAACCCTATAAAATTTAATCCCAGAACTTCTTTCTGAGCATTTCTAAGCATCGTAACACCATTATCCTGAAGAATTTCACATATGTTATTGGAGCACTCAATGTCTTTCCAATTTTCTCCATAGTCATGGTTTCCAAGGATTCCGAAGGTAGCAGAAGTTCCTAAAACACAGTTTTCCATTACAGTTGCAAGTGCATTTTGATCCTCAACTGTTCCATGATTTACAAAATCTCCAGTATATACCACGAAATCCGGTTTAAATTGTTTTGCTTTCATAAAAGACTCAATCAGAAAATTCCAATCAAAACGATTTCCCACATGCAGGTCTGATATTTGCATCAATATCTTCCCTTCCAAAAATTCAGGAAGACTTTTAACAGGAAGCTTTCTTTCAACAAATTCTAACCAAAAAGGTTCCACCTGCCACGAATACAATGCAGGTAAGACTCCTGCTGCTGAAATCCACATCATCCTTTTAATAAATTCTTTTCTCGTCATCATAACCAATTAAAACCAATGGTTAATTTCCTGCAAACGGACTTCCGAAAACGCCGACTGCCAATTCCATCCAGATCAGTACCAGAGTCAGCAAAATGAAAATGCAGATCATAATTCTCTGATTTTGCTTTTTGATTTTATTTCTAACCATATTGATCAGAAAAGCGGTTGTAAAAAGCAAAGCTCCTGCGATCAGAAAATCTGATGCTGACCAGTTTACTTCGTTAGAAACTATATTTCCCAAGAATGGAATACTTAATAATGCCACTGGAAGGGCATAAATTGTGAGTGTTGTTTGTTTTTGTGTCATGATTTAATTTAATTTTTAATTATAAAGTACTTTGTAATTCAAAGTAAAATTTCAAAAAAATATTGGACTACCGTCCCAATAATTTTTCAAGAGCATCCAAATGTTCGGTAAACGCCTGTCTTCCACTTTGTGTAACACGATAAGAGGTTTTAGGCTTCTTCCCTACAAATTCTTTTTTCACTTCAATGTATCCTGCTTTTTCCAGCGCGTTGCTGTGGCTGGCCAGATTTCCATCTGTAATTTCGAGCAGGTTTTTCATTTCGGAAAAATCAACCCAGTCGTTGACCATAAGAACGGACATAATGCCCAGTCTTACACGGCTTTCGAATTCTTTATTGAGCTGACTTATCTTGATCATAATTTTTAATTCTTATCAGGAAAACACTGATTTCCAATTGCTCCTCCCCCATATTGAAGAGCTAAATATTTATTTAACAGAATGTATTCACACCCATCATTGTATTCCTCCCTATTTGTAGTAGTTTTTTGAAAAATATTAAAAGAAAACATCCCCATTCCACTTCTCTTAAAACCAATTTTTAGAGGTTCTCTACCTTCTACAGATATACAGTTAGCCTTATCTAATTTATTTTTTAAAATTCTAACTTCTCTCTCTTCCCATCCTACTAAATCTCTAATTTTTTTTGTTTGTAAAACATTGGAACTTACATCCCAATTTTGATACATAACTTTTGTTGAATCTTTAGTTGTTATCCTTAACCGATTCAACATTTTATCATTCCTAAATTCAATATCTACAGAATAGTTTTCAGGCTTAATTGTATTATAATATTTAATTAAATCTGCGATTTCAACTTCTCTCAAGTAATATTCTTCTTTCAGCTCAGAAACTGAATAAGTTTTATCAAAACTTCCAAAAGCATAACCAATCATTAAAGTCACTACAATAAAACCGATCAAGAATAAACCTCCAATTGCACAAAGTATTATAATGAAATACGTGAATACTTTATTCATTTTACTATTTATACTTCCTATGCATTATCAATCCATACACTATATGCAAAACTCCGAAACCAATTGCCCAGAACAACAATCCCCACCCTAAAAAGAATAAAGAAATAAGTCCTAACAGGATTTCAAGATATCCTAAATACTTTACATCCGTTAATGTATATCGTTCTGCAGCTACCAGCGCTAATCCATAAAAAATCAAAGTAGCTGGAGCAATGAAAACGAAAAGATGATGATAAATAAGCGCGAGGCAAAAGACTCCTCCTGCTACCAAAGGCACTGCAAAGGTAATCAAAAGTCGCTTTGTAGTGGCATCCCAGATCTTCAAACCTTTCTTCTTGCTTTTATGAGCCGTAAAAATATACCCACTAAGGACTGCAACAATCAAAATGACAATCCCAATCAGGACAAGTTCTTTCACCAGGGCAGGCCCCAGAATATTCCGATCTCCATCTAAATAACTGATTCCCTCTCTCTGAAATACAAAATATACATATACAGCTCCAATAATTGCCGTTAAACCTGCAACCACTCCGGATAAACCACTTAGAGAAATAAATCTGGAAGATCGTTCCATCATAGAACGGATATGGGATAAGTCTTCGTGATAGTTTTTTGAATCCATAAAAAGAACTTTGAATTACAAAGTTAAAATTTATTTTCAATTCGGCAAGTTTTTATTTTAAATTTTGGAAATAATTCTCACTACGATATATTAGAATTATTTATCAGCATCGGAAAATCTAAAAACTGTATCCATTTTTAAAACACAATAAGACATAAAAAATCCGTAGAAAACAAATATTTCTACGGATAACATCTGGATCAGAATCCAATTATTTTCTAACCATTAAAAACAAATTATTTCACTCTTAATCTTTCTTTAATAGCCTCAATATTTTTCTTTGCAGAATCTTCAAGGATAAGACTGGCACTCATATGAATTCTTGCCGGCATTAATTCATTGAAATGGTCTGTTCCTTCCCATGAAACCTTTTTAATTAATGCCAAAGCATCGCTGCTTCTTGATGCTAAAGTCTCTAAAAACTTCTCTAGTTTTTTATCCATTTCCTCAATAGTATCTGAAACGGAATGATAAACATTATGCTGCTCAGCCCATTCTGCAGATCTGAAGTCTGCATCAATGGCCATTGCGGAGAATTGCGATTTCCCGATTTTTCTTTCCACATAAGGTCCAATCACAAAAGGTCCGATTCCAAGATTGATTTCAGTAAGTGCCAGAGCTGAGTCTTTAGTGGCAAAACAATAATCTGCTCCACAAGCAATTCCGACTCCTCCACCGGTAGTTTTCCCCTGAACTCTTACCACAACAATTTTTCCGCAGTTTCTCATGGCATTTAAAACTTTAGCAAAACCTCCGAAAAATTTCGTGGAAGCTTCCAGTTCCTCAATGGCTAAGAGCTCATCAAAACTTGCTCCTGCACAAAACGCTTTCTCACCTGCACTTTTTACTAAAATAGCTTTCACCTCTTCTTTTGCTCCTTCTTCAAGGATGGTTGCTGCCAGTTTTTCTAAAATTGCTCCCGGAAGAGAGTTACTTTTGGGGGTTCCGAAACTGATTTCGGCAATATTATTTTTAATTTCCGATACTACAAATTCGCTCATTTTTATTTTTATTGGATTCTTACAAAAATACGAAATACGGCTCGTTCAGAGAAACTTAAAGTATAAATTTTCTCTTTCGAATCTGCCTTCTTCAAGACATTATTACGTAGAAATACGGAGTTTTTAATTTGGTATTTTCTACTCTAGTTCCTCCCTGTTATTAATTGTTCCTTTGAACTGAGAATTAACAACCAAAAGGCGGAGTCTGAAAAGCCTGTAAAAAGAGTAAGAAATCTAAAACTAAAAAACATATTATCATGGACGAGTACATTGGAATTGTAAAATTATTTGCAGGAAATTTTGCGCCTAGAGGCTGGATGTTTTGCGATGGAAGCTTAATAAGCATCTCAAGAAATTCTGCCTTATTCTCTATTTTAGGAACAACTTACGGTGGAGATGGTATCACTACTTTTGCTCTGCCCAACTTAAAAGGGCGTATGGCTTTAGGTGCAGGAAATGTAAATGCCAACGAATATTATCCTTTGGGTGTAGTGTCAGGTACTACACAAAATACACTTTTATCATCAAACCTTCCAAGTGTAGGTGCGGGATTTCAGCTTAAAGTAGCTAATAAAAATGCCAATTCATCTACTCCTACAGCTACTTCAACCATTGCTATCTCAGGAACACAAGTGGGAAGAGATTTCAATGCAGTACCAAGTTTCGTGAATGATGCTAACCCTGATACGGTTATTAATAATCAAAGCATTGCTTTCATCGGTCAAAATCTGCCTGTGAATAATATGCCGCCTTATCTTGGTTTAAATTATATCATTTGTGTGGAAGGTATTTACCCACCAAGGGATTAATATCCATACAACAACCTAACATTTAAAACAAAAATCATGAAAAGCACTACTTTTTTAACAATCTGTAGTCTGCTCATTTCAATTTTTTCATTCGGGCAGACCAGTACAGAGCAATTTGAGACAGAATCGAACGGAAGTACAAGCTTCACCGATAATGGAGTCATTTTCAATATCATTTCGCATGTAAGCGTTTTTGATATTCAGGGAAACTTCCCTGGAACGGGCTGGAGTGGAACAGCTAATGATAACAGATACATTGATAATTCCAACGACACTCAATCTCCGCCATCATTCAGTATTAAAACCACGTCTAATCTATTTAAAGTAAACAGATTCTGGATGTATCTTTCGGCATTGAACCTGGATCTTAATGTAGCAGGAACACTTACTGTAACCGGAAAATTAAGTGGAGTAACAAAATTTACTCAAACAAAAAGTAGCGGGTTTGCAACAAGCTTAGGAAGTACAAACGGATATACTCTGATTGATCTTACCAACTTAAACGGTCAGAATTACTCAAACATTGTAATTGACGAATTGCAGATCACCGCGAACGGAGCCTTCCGATATGTAGGTTTGGATGCTTTCACCTGGGTAAAAGATAGCAATCTGGTATTGGGAACTTCGGAATCTAAAAGCATTAAAAAAGACTTGACTGTTTATCCTAATCCAACCAACGGACCTATTTCTATCACTACAGAAAAAGCGAGTGAAGCTAAAATCTACAGCCTGGACGGAAAAATGATGAAAGCTGTACAAACTCAGAAGGGGAATAATGAAATCAATATTTCAGAGCTTCCAAAAGGAGTGTATATTATTAAAACAGCAACAGAATCTACCAAAGTTATTAAAAACTAATATCAAGAATTTCACAAGTTCCATATTCCCATAAAGATTCTAATTCATGAATGACAAATCCCTTTCGACGAAGGGATTTTGTCATTTTATCGGGTCCATTTGTGGAGATGTTCTATCCTCCCGTTTCTGTTGAGTAAAGCCTGGAATCTCAATTTTAATAAAATTTTACGCCCCTCGATGTTTCTTGTGAAAACCAAGTCAGATTTTCCAATCATTTTATCCCATAATTTTTTAAAAAATTCTGCATTTTTTTTATTCTTTGCAAAAATTTCAGGTATTGGATAATACATATCTTTTTTCAAAAACAATAAACTTCTTTTTTGTTTCAATAAGTACCTTGGATTATCTATTTGTGATACCAATTCTTGTAAAGTTTGTATAAACTGGGCATTCTCATATTGACTTCCTCCGTCCAGATAGCAAAATGCATTTTTATCTTTATCTGATGAACTTACAATTTTAAGTTTTTCAATAGAGGTACGGATTACTTTTTCATGGAGCAAACCATATAAAACTATTCCGGCAAGGGAAGTCAGCTGCCTTCCAACATCTTTACATCTTAAATATTGTTTTGTGGATCTATATAGTTTCCCACCATACACTACAACACCTGCAATCCCAAATAAAGAAACCAGTAATGAAAAACTTTTTATAGAATTAATTTCATCAATATTTCGGAGAAGCCCCATCAG
>Ga0256409_1001013_pt1 | contig 11153 bp, 12 predicted proteins | sample PhySR1_FD_185981 | JGI IMG/M metagenome (GOLD analysis project Ga0256409, IMG submission 185981) | Leaf surface microbial communities from sunflower plants in UC Gill Tract Community Farm, Albany, California, United States - DLSL S.R1 | ecosystem: Host-associated > Plants > Phyllosphere >...
TCATATTTGCTTTCAATTTTTTAAAAAAGCTCATCAGATCAGTTCTCATCTAAAAATATAATTTCATATTAATTCAATTAAAAAATTAATAAATGTCTTACTTGAATAATTACCTATTTAACATAATAGAGCTTATACGAAATGCTTTTTTAAATATCTTTGTTTTTCATATAGTTAAAAAATTTTCATCCCCCTAAAAAACCACAAAAAACCGACTTGGAAACAAGTCGGTTTCTTTTTAAGCAAATCTGTAACTTTTAGCCAATAAAATTGATCAAAAAACATTCGTTTTTGCATTTTTTCCTGATTTCTCAAGGGTCACAGTTCAGAAATAATCCCCAATTTCTGCGGACAACTCTTGGGATAAAAATCTTGCATTATGTATTCGATCGAATACAATATACTGAGAAGAAAAGGAATCCTCATGATTGAAATTAAACGTCTACCAGAATTTGATTAATGGTTGGATGGCATTAAAGACAATATGACCCGCATTCGCTTGAATCGCCGATTAGATAAGGTTCAACGTGGGAACTGGGGAGACATTAAACCTCTCCAAGATGGTGTTTGGGAAATGAGAGAGTTCTTCGGTTCAGGATGGAGGATGTATTACATCCAACATGATGACGTAGTTATTGTAATGCTTGGTGGCAGAGATAAATCAACTCAACAACAAGACATCAATCGTGCAGTCAAATTATCAAAAACGTTGGAGGATTAAAATGGTTAAAGTAGCTGATTTACCAAGTTTTGATATGGCTGAGTCACTCAAAACTGAAGAAGATATTGTAATATACCTCAATATGGTTCTTGAAGAAAATGATCCTGCTGAATTAGCGCACGCACTTGGTGTAATTGCTAAAGTAAGAGGTATGACCCAAATTGCGAAAGAAGCAGGTATTGGACGAGAAGCCCTTTACAAAGCACTTCGTCAAGATTCAACGCCTCGTTTTGATACGATCAACCGTGTTGTGAATGCTTTAGGTTTAAAATTGACAGTTCAACATGCTTAAAATTTAAAAAATATAATAGAAAAATGGGATTTTAAGGCTCCCATTTTTTATTATATAACGCCCATTCCATTGAATCAAAAAACTTAATTTCAATATGCCTCATTATTTTATAAAAAGTAGAGTAATGACGAATACATTTAATAATGCTGAATGGCTGGTTAAAAAAAAACTTGAAAAAAATATAAAAAGTGATAAATTTCACACTTATTTTTATAGACGTGATTTTAGTACCTATAAAAAATAAAAGGTGAAAGCAATGCTATTTATGACGATTGCTTTTGGGCTATCGGATTTAATACTTGGAATTCTTAAATGAAAAAATTTATCACTACTGCATTATTAGTATCTACTAACTTACTTTTAGCTGGACAAGCAAGTGCTGAAACACCAGCAGCAGGCACACAGCAGGCACAAACAACTTTTGATGTAAAAATTGAAGTTCTTTCTACATGTTCTATCAATGCAACAGAGATTGATTTTGGTAAAGTAAATAGCGGTAGTGTTGCAAGTGATAAAACAGGAACCCTAAATGTAACTTGTACAAATCAGACACCCTACCGTGTAGGTCTTTCAGGTAGTGGTGAGATGAAAAATGAAACAGATGAATCATCAATTATTGCTTATGAGTTATTCCAAGATGGCAATAAGCCATGGGATAACGATGAAAATAAATATTCAAACAGTGGTTCAGGTAACGTAGAAGCAATCCCTGTAATTGCTAAAGTCGTTGGCTCAACAAATGTTCGTGCAGGCAACTATAAAGATACAGTTACAGCCACGGTAACATATTAATATTTGTTATCGTAAAGATATTCTTCATTTAAAGGATATCAATATGAGAAATACGATACGTTGCTCTAATCTACTACGTAAGTACAGTTTAGTTTGTTTAGTAACGAGTATTTTTATGATACAGGCGCATGCTGCAAGCTTGCAGGTTGCGCCTATTTTATTAGAGTTTTCCCCTCAGGAAAAAGTTAAAGAGCTTTGGTTAACCAATACAGGAAGTGACGAAATTCGGGGCCAAGTCCGAGTAAATTATTGGACACAAAATAATAATCAAGATGTTATTACACCTACAAAAGATCTGATAGCAAGCCCCATGGTATTGACTATACCTGCTGGGCAAAGACAATTAGTTCGCTTGATTCGTAGCGCAAATAGCAATCTTTCATCTGAACAAGCCTATCGACTCATCGTTGATGAATTACCTAATCCAAAAACTGAAGAGAAAAGCGGGTTGCAGCTTTTGCTGAAATATTCGATCCCAGTTTTCTTTAAAACATCACATATAAATGCTGTAGATCAAGGCTTAACTTCTTTAAAAGGCATGACATTTAAATATACGGATCATCAATTACTGGTCATCAATCAAACTACAAGTTATAAGCGTTTTAGCCAGTTTGCTTATGTAGATTCTCAAGGTAAAAAGACACCAATTCAAATGGGACTGATGGGCTATGTTCTAAATGGTCAGAGTATGCAATGGCCTATCCCTAAACAACTGAATATTCAACCGACTGGAAAATTTGTTGCTGTTGTGAACATGGATGTAAGTGAACAAATACTTCAATTAGCACATTGATGTATTCATCAATTTTGGAGTGGTTTTTGTGAGTGTGCAGATTAGTGATTTGCTATTTGCAGGAGCAATCATTGCAGTGGCACCTAATACACTTGCACAAGTCAACGATCCAAAACTGATTCAAGATATGCAGCAAGATTTATATTTAGATGTCGAACTAAATCAATCAGCACAACCAGAAATAGGACATTTTTTACAACAAGATAAACAGCTTTATATAGATGTGACATCATTAGACAAACTCTCAATTCAAAGTAGTGCTCCTCAAATCTTGGTTGACCAAACAAACTATATTTCTTTAGATGCTATTAACGGGCTAAGTTATCAATATGACAATCTAAACCAGAAAATCACCATACAAGTCCCTATTGAATTATTAAGTGCAAAAAACCAATATAGTTATCAAGCTAAACCTTTAGCAACGGTTAATCCCCAGCAAGAAAGACAAGGCTTACTTTTAAACTATACGGCTTTTGCACAACAAACTGATGATCATTTTTCATTTAATGGATGGAATGAACTTCGTTATTTTGGTCTATTCAATGGTGTACTGAGTATTTCAGGTAATTATCAATATCAAGATAATCAGTTTACTGATCGTCAAATTCTAGATACGTATTGGGAGAAAGACTTCCCAGAGCAAATGCTTCGTTTACGTTTGGGCGATGCGCAAAGTGATGCTTTAACGTGGACACGCTCTACTCGGATTAGTGGTCTAAGTTTGGCTAAAAATTTCGCATTACAGCCTTATACGGTTACAACCCCATTAATGAGTTTTAAAGGGCAGGTTGCACTCCCTTCACAGATTGACCTTATCATTAATGGTATCAAGCAATCATCACAGAATGTAGTGCCAGGGCAGTTTGATATTCAAACTACACCGAGTATTACAGGTGCTGGCAATGCACAAATGGTCATCACTGACATCAATGGCCAACAACAAGTCCAAAATTTTTCACTCTATCGCGCAAATCACTTACTGGCACGGGGTCTAAATGATTGGTCATTTAACCTTGGTTACCCTAAATTAAATTATGGCATATCTTCATTTGATTATGCTGATGATTTAGCATTAAGTGGTAGTTATCGTTATGGATTAAGCAATACATTGACTGTTGAGACCCATACTGAGTTGACTGAAAAGTTACAGCAAGTGGGGCTAGGTGGTGTTTACCAATTAGGGAGACAAGCTGGTCAATTCAATGTCTCTTATGCCCATAGTTATACACCTGAAAACACGGGACAGTTGCTTGGATTTGGTTATAGTTGGAGCTCAGCATTGTTTAGCTTAAATTATAATGGATTACGTCAATATGGGCAGTTCAGTGATATCGCTAGTTTAAATGATGCTTCATATGCAACCCAATCAAATCAATTTTACATGGGCTTAAATACGAAGTTTGGTCAGTTAGGAGGGAGCTATATTCAACAAGAATATAAGGGTCAGTCCAGCAACGAATATGTTCTATTGAACTGGTCTTATATTTTCCCTCGACGAATGAATCTGAATTTAAGTTATAGCAGGGACTTACTAAATAAAGAAAATAGTTACTACCTGTCCTTTAATATTCCATGGGCGAAACGGAATTCAGCAACTATCACAGCTCAACGCAGTAATGATCAAAATCAACTTAGCCTGAACGTCTTACATTCTGTGGATCAAGACCAAGGTGGTTTCGGTTGGCAAGCAAGGGCCAATCATACTGAGTTATACTCACAATTTCAGGGGCAACTGGATTATTTAAGTCGTTATGGCTTGGCCCAACTTAACGTTCAACATACGACCTCAGACCAAAGTAATACCAGTATTTATGCTTCAGTGAATGGCGGGGTTGTACTATTGAAAGATGCTATCTTACCTAAACGCCTAAGCAGTGGTTCATTTGCTATCGTTTCAACAGATCAAATACCTGATGTGCCTGTACGACTAGAGAATCGTTTAATTGGTAAAACTAATAAAAAAGGTTATCTACTACTCGATTATTTGAACCCTTATCAGAATAATAGTATCGCTATAGATACGCTTGATTTGCCAATTAATCTAAAAATTGAAAAAACGCAACAAAATGCTGTACCACGCCAATCGAGTGGTGTTTTTGTACAATTCCCGATGTATCAAGTGAAATCTGTGCAACTTCAAGTAGTAGATTTACAGGGACAAAATGTGAACGTGGGAACTTCTGTATGGCAAGAAGAACCGATTCAGCAACAACAACCCACAACTATTGTGGCTCACGATGGAGTTGTGTATATCGATAACCTAAAAAATAATACACTTTACATAGGCAATCAACTTAAGCAGTGCAGAGTGATACTGCCTGAACTTACAACATTAAAAGGTTTTAGTGACTTGGGGCGAATGGTATGTCAATAAACTGCAATGACTTGTTTAAAATGAGTGATTCAACGAAATATTTTATTTATGCAAGTTTATTCTTTCTAGTATCTAGTCTTTTTTGTTTACCTGCTTATGCTAGTAGCTGTTGGTTGGGGCAGTCTGCAACGTTAAGTTTAGGAACATCAAATGCTCAAGGCTCAGCACTTGTTTCAACAGATGTTATTGCTGACTGTTACTTTAATTCAAACCAACCTGTAACGTATAAGCTATGTTTAGTGGCTGATAGTTTTGATCCCGTAGGTAGTACTCCTAGAAGTATGATTATTTATAATCCTGTAAGAGCATTACTCAATTATGAATTATATTCTGATGCAGCAAGAACATTTAAGATTCCTGATTCAGAACGTAAAAACCAAGCACAATGCCAAACTTTCCAGTTTGAAGCAGGAACTGGAAATGTCAGTAATCGGCTTAAACTATATGGTCAGGTGTTGCCTGGACAGAACGTACCAGCAGCATACTATCAAACGAATAGTATTGGATTGAAACTTTATTCTGCATACAAGGTTGGATCAGAAGTACCAACGGATACAGAAGCCCTTGCAAATTCGAATACTGGTAATAATAATTTAATTGTTAACTCATATTATGAAAATAGTTGCTTAATTCAGTCGACAACAGATATTAACTTTGGTGCGGTTGACCAACTGAAGATACCGTTAATAAGCTCAGGAAATATACAGTTAGCCTGTCCCGTTGGCACTATTATGCAAGTCAGTTTAAATAATGGCATCAATGCGCAGGGCACACAAAGAAGAATGAGAAATGCTTTAGGAAACTATATCCGATACAACCTTTCTAGGAACGCACACGATGATCAACCTTGGCAAGGTAATACTTTTTACTCTGTAGATAATCATAATATACCTGTATATGCAACGGTTCCAGCTCAACCCATCAGTAGTACTGGGCAATACTCTGACACGATTACAGTAACTCTAACTTATTGATTTTTATTTTTAAAATTAATAGGTAATCGTCGCAGTTACTGTGTCACTATATTTCCCAGCAGGAACATTAGCATTGGGAACATTACCCCAAATCTTAATATTTTGTGTTTCCCCTGTCCCCTGTTGTGACAAACGATTGTCTGCAATATTGCCCCATTCTTTGCTCATGGCATGATCTTGATAAAGCTGATAAGGAATTTGTATAGAAATATCATTGGCATGCTTCAAACGACCATCACTATTTAAAGCAATATTATAGGGAGTACCATTAGTACAATGAACATTTAAGCTCCCTGTCGCTTGAACATTCTGTGCATTACGAGTCACAGTCCCAAAATCAATATCCGAAGAGCCTCCTGCTCCAATCTCACAAATTTCTATAACTTGCATTTTGATTTGAAACTGTGTGGATTGACGATCACTCATGGTATATGCGGAAACAGAGACTACGGCTAAAATTACAAAAGAATATTTAAAAATTTTCACTTGACTCATTTACCATAATTTCAACCTATTAACTCCATTAAATATTACATAGTTTTTTAAGAAATAATATATAGTTAATAGACTTCCGTCATAAATCAAAAAACGTACAATTTATTTGATCTTAAATTAATCAGCAAACTTATTTAATTCAAAGGATAATCCTTGGATGAAATTCAAAGATATTCAAAAATTATCAGACGTTAAGTTTCGTAGGCTTACCGGTGTTAGTTGGGCTACATTTAACCTCATGTTGGCCGAGCTAAATAAGCAGTTACCTCGTCATATTGGTAAAGGACGACCGCATAAATTACCGTTGGAAGATCGTTTGCTCTTATGTATAGGCTTTGTTGCATAAATATTTTGCAAAATACTGATTTTTAAGGAGTTTAAGAAAATTTTAATAAAAAATAAGTATAATAAAATCATAGTGTTAGGTATTTTTGCAACAAAGCCTTTTAGAAATAAAAGAGCATGATGTTTTAAGTATTTAACATAAAATCTCTTATGCGCAGTTCATCTGTAAGCCCCAAGTAGAAATGTCCGCTGTTAAAATTTTCTTACTAGTTGCATATGAGATTACACTCATGAAAGGCCGTATCAGGCTAAAAAATGTAAGTCATCTCTATGCTTGTTAGCCGCTACTTTTCACTTCGATTATGGTTAGGAAGTTTATCTTTTAACTTTAAAATCGCTTCAGCTACCAATATTTTTTGATTTAATCTTTTAATTTTCTTAGTTTTTTTATTTATATCATCTTTAAGCATTTCTACAGTTGTAGAATCCTCATTCGCAATTTTATTAAGTATTTCGCTTTTCCAAACACCTAAAGTGGCGTGATGGACACGATATTTTTGAAAAATCTCTGTCAGAGGTTTTCCTTTTAAAATTTCAAGGAGACACTTTTCCTTGATTTCTTTAGAATATTTCATTTTTACTCACACCAATCAACATAAAATAGGTTCAATCAAAAGTTGGATTTTACAAAAAAGGTAAAAACAACGCAAATTATTGATTTTTATGTATAAAAGAACAATTTATTGATATAATATTTTCAAAATTTGAATCGTTTTTTGCTTAAAAATTTGTATTCAACCAAAATAGAAAATCCCATAAAAACTCTTTTTTTGAGGAACAGGACGTTCCGAAATATAAAACAATAATGAAAAGTTCCAGCACCAGAACCGTGAGGTAGTACAGCAGACCTACCTAGCAGCCAAACACGAAAAACCCCGGAATCCTTCCGGGGTTTTTATTAGAGGCTTACAAAATTTTGTAAGCCCCAAGTAGAAATGTTGAAGTCAGTTTATTCAGGTAGGTATGAGGTGACAAATTGCCTTACATCTATCTTTAAAAATGTGTTTCCTGATGTCGGCTTTCATCAAATTTATATTCAAATCTTTCATTTCATTAATCCCTCTTTACATTTCAGAATCCAGTCCTGAACTGCGCTCAGCAGCCCGTTGCTTTGCTTGTAGCTCTTTGCGCTTATCTAGCTCATCTAGAGCCTTGAAGATAGGTTCTGGATTAAACCCGCTAACTTTTGTTGATACTGCTCGACTGAGTTCATTCTCTCGCTGATTTGGTTCGCCAGTGGCTTCGTTTGCTTCTCTATTTCTGCTTGCACCAGGCTCGGTAAAATCTCCCTTAGCAAGCTTCTCAACTCTTCTTGTACGTCTAAAGAATTCACCAAGTTCGTTACATGCGTCTTTAAAATTGTCGCCAATTCGTTTTGTAAAGCTTCTGAAAAATGCTCTGAGACTGTTTGCTCTGATAGCTTTTTCACTATCCCCCGATAGGTGGTTATCTGCTCCACTAACAGATTGTTCCTCTCGATTAGCTTGCTGTTCCTGTTTTTCAAAGTCTCTGTGTAGCTCTCTAGCTCTTCGATAGTCCGTGCTTGAGCCTGAATGAGCTTCAAGTCTTCTTGCTGCTGCTTCAGTTGCTGCTCTAGCTGCTGCTGTTGCTCTTCTATGATCTTCAATAACTGCGTTTCTAAACTCATTTACTTCTCCGCTACTATTCTGTAATTGCCCTCGTACTGCGGTGCTTTCGGGTCTATCTGTACGCATAATCGGCTGTCGCAGTTCGATAGCTTCAGGCTCCCTCCTTGGTGTCTCAGGGCTTCCACTTGGCTGTGCAGTTCGGCTATGTGATCTTTTTGGCTTTTTAAGTAAAACCCTGCTCCGATGCTGCATGTAGCTAAAAAACAGACTAGCAAGATCAAGGGATAGATCGATTTGGAAAGGGTTCTTTTCAAGCTCGCTGCCTGTACTAGCTCTTCTTGTAAGCGGTTCGACTCTTGCAAGCTCTCCTGTAAGCTCTCGACTTGCTTCTGGTGGGCTGCCTGAAGTTCGTTGATTGCTTGTGTATGTACTTTTTGCAACGTCTTCTTGTCTGTTGTAATCTGCTCGATAATCTCGCTCGTTGCTTCGCTCTGCTGTTTTATCAGAGACTCTTTGTTGCTCAAAATTTGGGTCGTCAGATCTTTCGTAGCTTTGTTGTCCTCCTTTCGGAGCTTCAGGGTCAATTGACTGATACTTCTGCTCAAATTCTCGGATCTTGCCGTCAATTTGTTCTGCGTATCGCTGAAGATTTTCTCCATACCTCTTTCGAGCTTCTCTTCTGTATCGTTCTGACGCTTCTGCTGTAAGGCTATCGCCCTCTGCTCCAAATCTAAAATTCTGCTCATAAATAGCACCTTCTAAGCGAATAGGGCGTGAGTTTTCATCGCCATAAGGATTTTTAATGGAAATGGCTTTTGCTGTTTCTTTAGTGATTTCCAGCTCAAGATCAATAAGCCACCGTTTCATGCTCTCACGGTCAGTAATAAAGCCTTCTTCAATTTGTTTTTTGGCTGCTACATCTAAAACTCTTTTGATGTCCGCTGTATTTTTAGGCAGGCTTTTCTTAGTTTTGATATCTTGGCGAAACATCGGATCGTCTGGGTCATGTAACTGATGCTCAAAGTTAATAATCTTCTTAAACAGATCAACTCTCGGCATATCGGCCTCATGATAGAAGGGCTGTAGCCGTTTTCCTGTCAGGATTTCAGTGTTTGGAATCAAGAAATTTAACTCAAGCCTGCGCTCACCTGTTTCCTCGTTTATCTTGTCCCGATGCTCAATCCAAAGCACTCGGTACTGATCTGAGCTCATACCTGGAAAAAGACAGTGCTCAAAATCAGCCATGATTTTGTTCTTGGCTTCATCTGATAAATCGTTTTCATAGAAACTAAGACATCCGCTTGTGTATTTTTTTGCGAAAGGCGAGCTGTCTATAAGCCCTGCAACTTCTGGCTCACTACCGCTTAAAATCTTCGCATGCTCACGGTCGCGCTTTTTCCCAAGAAAGTAATCAAGCGGTCCTTTAGAGAGTCCATCGCCATATCTAAAAAATTCGACAATCATTTTAAGTCCGCTCTCAGTGCTTCAAGGTTCTCATTGATGGCAATCAACAGGTGAAACAGTCTCACAGCATCAAACGGCTTCCCTTTCGCAATATCAGTATTCAAAGCCTTTGCAATCTGATTAATGTTGTTACCAATTCTTGAAAGTTCGAGTAAAAACTCACGATCAAGTTTTGTATAAACCTGCTTTTGCTCTCTCCCCCCTACGGCTGCAATCGCTGACTCACGCAAGAATCTAGCGATATTTTCAACATTGCCATCTCTTAGTTTTTGAAGCTCGGTGTCTGACAGTCTCACCTTGTAAACTTTGTTTCTCTTTTCCATTTTCGACTCAGGCTGCTTTTGCTTTTTACCGCCAAGCTTGTCTTGGTGGTCGGGGGTTTCGGGGTCTCCCTGAACAAGGTCATAGAAGCCTGCAACGAAGTGGAGGGGTCTCTATGTATCCTTGCGTTCCAATACTGATTTACCTGACGTTACCAGAAATAAAAAAAACGGATCTCCGTTAGTGGTGTTTTTGAATTTTTTTTCTGATGCTAATAAATGAATGAACTTTTCAGGCGTGTTCAAGGACAGAAAGTAGCGAGTGAACTGGTATGTTTCTGAGATTCTGATGCGAAGTGTTGAAAGAGATAAGGCTCATTTTTATCTGTATCCGTGCAATTTGAATGCCTCCAGTAGATCCAGAGCGAGTGTCTACGAGCGAACTTACAAAATTCGCATCTCGACTCTCTGAAAAACCGCTTTTTTAGACTGTGAAGCCTAAAAGAGTGAAAATCACATGCAGAAAATTGAATCTAGATCGAGCGTAGCGAGTAAAAAAGCTTTATGAGCGAAGCGAATTCCGAGTTGCTTTTGCTTTTCTTTAAAGTCACAACGAGATTAACCAAAAAATTGCCCCAGGAATCGAGCGAGAGCGAGATTCAATAGAGTTTGAGCGTAGCGAAAACCAAGGGCAATTTTTCATTCCCCAGGCTTTTAATTATTTTTAAGGTTTTTAAATGCTTTTAGACACGCTGAAAGCCTTTTTTTGCAAGGCTTTCAAGGTGGATAAGACTACAATTTCTTTGTCATAAGACTACAATTTCTTTGTCATAAGACTACAATTTCTTTGTCATAAGACTACAATTTCTTTGCATTCGATTACATCGAGTGATAATGTAGTCTTAATAACACTTACAACCTATGCAGTCTTATGAAAAATGACTTAGTAGTAAAAGATAATGCCTTAATTAATGCCAGTTATAATCTCGAAGTAACCGAGCAACGGCTTATCCTTTTATCAATAATAAGGGCAAGAGAAACAGGCCAAGGGATC
>Ga0256409_1001014_pt1 | contig 11120 bp, 5 predicted proteins | sample PhySR1_FD_185981 | JGI IMG/M metagenome (GOLD analysis project Ga0256409, IMG submission 185981) | Leaf surface microbial communities from sunflower plants in UC Gill Tract Community Farm, Albany, California, United States - DLSL S.R1 | ecosystem: Host-associated > Plants > Phyllosphere >...
AAGTATCAGAGCAACGGCAAATTGAACTTGATAGTATTTTTTCAGTTGTTGCCGGAAAGTGGTTTCAGCTTAAGAGCAAAAGCGTTACCGAGGATTATGCGAAGGATATTTGGCGATCGCTGGAGAAAGACATCTTCCCTTCTATCGGTAAGATTCCTGTTCAGGCGCTTAAGGCCAGAATCATTGTAGAGACGCTGGAGCCGATTAAAGCTCGCGGAGCGCTTGAGACAGTTCGCCACCGAGTCCAGCGTATTAACGAGATCATGATTTATGCAGTCAACACCGGGTTGATTGATGCAAACCCCGCTTCTGGCGTTGGTATGGCTTTTGAGAAGCCTAAAAAACAGCATATGCCTACGCTGCGACCGGAAGAGTTGCTAAAGTTAATGCAGTCTTTAAACATGTCGAACTTATCAATTCCGACCCGCTGTTTAATTCAATGGCAGCTCCTGAGCCTTGTTCGTCCTTCGGAAGCGTCTGGAACACGGTGGTCAGAAATTGATTTTGACGCAAAAATATGGACTATTCCTGCCGAACGCATGAAGGCTAAGCGGGAACATATTGTTCCTTTGTCGGCACCCGCTTTAGATATTCTCGACATAATGCAATCTATTAGTGCTAACAGAGAACATGTATTTCCAAGTAGAAATAATCCTAAGCTTTCAATGAATACTCAAACTGCTAATGCTGCATTGAAAAGAATTGGCTATGGTGGGAAGCTTGTAGCTCATGGATTAAGATCGATCGCTAGTACAGCTTTAAACGAGGCGAATTTTAATCCTGATGTAATTGAGGCTGCACTGGCCCACTCTGATAAAAATGAAGTTAGAAAAGCATATAATCGTAGCGTTTACCTTATTCAAAGGGTTGAATTAATGGAATGGTGGGGACAAAAAGTTAAAGAATCATAATGACTCTAACCACGAAGAAGATGTGAAGAAAACCACGAAATGCGATAATTTAACATAAGGCACTGTTTTTTATGATGTTAATTTTGTTTATTTTTCGTTCGCAAAGTTATAGATTAAGAATACTCTTAAAAAACCCAAGGGATTCTTATGTACACTATTTCACCTATGGACAAAAAGATTGAGAGCAAGAAGAGAACGGTCAAAGATCTTGCTGATTATATTAGAACCAGATCTGGTAACTCTCCAAATTACTGCCTGTTTCTCGGTGCCGGCGCATCAGTAACGTCAGGAATCAGAACCGCTGTAGAGCTGGTTAATGATTGGAGGAAAGAGATTTTTCTTCGTTTAAGTGATGAGGGCTTCGATTCAGATGAACAATCAAAAAAATGGTTGGAAAATAATCATGGTGATTGGTATAACCCGCTGAATGAATACTCTTCACTGTTTGAAAAAAAGTTTGACCTTCCTTCTCAACGTCGCAGGTTTGTAGAATTACAAGTTGATAAAAAATTACCCTCTATAGGTTATGCTTATTTAGTTGAACTTTTTGAAGCACAGTGCTTTGACACTATATTTACAACCAACTTTGATGACCTGATAAATGAGGCTTTTTATCAGTTCTCAGCTGAGCGACCTCTTCTCTGTGCTCATGATTCTTCTGTTAAAGGCATTTCAATTACATCATCAAGGCCAAAGATAATAAAGTTACATGGTGATTATTTGTACGATAGCATAAGAAGCTCTTTAAATGAAACTGAGTCTCTGGAGATAAACACCAAAGAAAAGCTTATTGAATTCACTAAAGAGTATGGTCTTATTTTCGTAGGATATGCAGGAAACGATAATTCCATAATGGAGGTTATTAAATCTCTACTAAAGCAAGATGATTATTTAAAGAATGGAGTCTATTGGTGTAAAAGGAAGTCTGACCCCTTAACAGCAGAATTAATACGATTCATCAATAACGAGCGCGTTTACTTAGTTGAAATTGATGGTTTCGATGAATTAATGGCAGAACTATGCTGTGAAATGGGCCAAAAATTATCATTAGGAGGTCTGCAAAAATCGACGAAGCGTGAAAGAATAATCTCAAAATTTTTAGAAGATGATTATTCATTAAATGAAAATAAATTCATACATGATGATTTGGTTACTCTAAAAAAACACACATTCACACAAGACATATCTTCATTAATTAATGAGCTATCGGACGAAGAAAGCACTGACCACCGGATTCCAGAAACAGACTTCAGAAATTTATTATTACTTGACGACTTATTAAAAAATAAATCTTACGATCAAGCAGAAACAGAAATCGAAAAACTTCTCTTATTAAACCCTAACGATAACATGAGGGAGAAATACTTACAAAGACTCATCATGGTTTTTGAATCCAAAGGAGATTTAAAGAAAGCACTTGAATACAACGAGAAACTTATCGGTTTGGACGAATATAATATACCTCATAACTTATCAAGAACTGATTTCTTTTCAAACACACTTGAAAAGGTGTCCTATTTAAAAACCTTACTATCTAAATTCCCATTTAGTATAAATCTTAAGAATGAACTTTCAAGATTCTCAATAAAACTATTAAATGAATCAACAAATCAGAACCTGGTTTCTTATGCGGATATAGAAAAGTGGCTGGAGTGTAGCATTAAACATGACTGTAGCCTTGACAATAGAGCATGGAGTATTAAATATGACAGCATTAACTATGAGCATTCAAATTCAATCGAAAAGAAAGAAAGAAATGAGAAGATAGATAACCTCTTGAAAACCATGAAGGACATCAATCCATCGCATGGAAATTATTTAAATCTCGAAGCATCTTCCGCTTGCGAAAGCTCAGACCTAAATAAAATAAAAAGCTGCATAACCATACATAATGATGTTTATGAAAAATCACCTCGCAGCAAAAGAAAATATATATTAAAAAATCTATGCAAGCTTCATTTAGGTATCTTTGAAACTGAAAAATCCACTGAGTCCAAAATGCTTATGGATAATTTCATTAGCAAATATGACAATGGAAAGGATGAAGTTAACATTGCGCCATTTTTGATATTTAAAGCTCGACATGCCATCGGCTATAATAGGGACATTTCTTCTGGTATTGAATTAGCAAAGCAAAGCCTTGATAAGCCATTAAGAAACAATGAGGTCGAGAAAATTTGCGACATTATACTTATCGATAAAAATAACATTGATTTCACATTGGAGTTTCTTGATTCACTTCCAAACGAAGAGCATAAAATCACCATCGAAAAGATAACGTCAGACATTTTGCTCTCACAAGGCCATTATTTAGAGGCCTTAAAACATTTAGATGCTGCCCACAACAAGGGTTGGTCATTTACTGAATACTTAATGTCAAAGGTTTATCTATTCCTTAAAGAGGGGAAATACACAGAAGCAATCCATTTAGTTGATGACAACCTACATAAGGTCAAAGATTATAGAGATAAAGATGTTTTAATAATAAATCGAGAGGTAGCCAAACAAAAAAATAGTATGAATTTAAAAGAAAGTGACATCCGCAGCGTAATTGCCCATCAACAGTCAAAAGGCCAGATAGCAATGTGTGGTTTTTTCTTATTAAATGATGAGCATAATGCAAAAAGACAGCTAAAAAGCATTATTGATAAGGATTATATGAATTACTTTAGAATGAAAAACTGGCCTGCTTTACCCCAAGGCGCACTTTCTTCTTACGAATTGACTATTATCGCTGCTTAGACTTCTACTTTTGGTTGGATAGGTTGCATTTTCTATTTTTTTAAACCCAGCCGTGGCGCGCAATGCTATCCCCGCCACGCCTGCCCGCTTTTTGCACCGCTGTTCATGCAGGTGCATGATGCGTGCAGAGCCGCGGCCGTTATGGCCTGAATGGGAGAAGGCGGTACATGATATTGCATGCAGATCCATGCACGCTATGCATGCATGGCTCTTTACAAAGCGGCTCGCCAGAAAAAAGGCTTCAGAAGGACAAACAAAAGACACAATAAAGCCGCTGGTCGGGCAGCGGCTGTGCGGGATTAATGAACATGGCGGAATGCAGAACCGTAGCGGCCCAATGTCTGCCGCTCCCTAGCCGGTTCAGGTGGCGCTTCAGGTGGCGCTTCAGGTACTTTTTCCGGCTGTGGCGGTGCGGTGATCACCTTTGTGATGCTCTCATTCGTCTTGAAAATACAAGAGCAGTCTAGGTTAGTGCACTGGTGATAACGCTCTTTCACCTGCTCGGACATGTAGCGGCTCGATTTGGTGTGCGCCGCGCTTTTGCAGTATGGACAGTGCATCATTTTTGGCTGCCCTTCTGAAGCTTTGCACGCTGTGCCCGGATTGATTCAGCAAACTTCTGGCGGCGCATGGGCTGGCGATAAAGCTCCATATCAATACCCGATAGCGGCGGTCGATACAGATCGATGTTCTCCAGTAGTGGCGCCTCTTCCAGTACGCTGTCCGGCAGGGCAAGACGCTTTGGCTCACCGAGGGATATCCCACCGGCCTGACCGTGCACCGGCTGACCGGGCAGGCGGTTTACGTGGCGTTGAGTGCCAACAACCTGCCCGCGCTGGCGAAACGGCAGCGTGAATCACATCCTGATGCGATGATGCTAATTGCTGCCGACCGTGACAACAATGGCACAGGCCAGTTAAAGGCAGAGGAAGCGGCGAAAGCCTGCGGCGGTAAGACCGCACTGCAGCCAGTAACGGGTGACTGAAACGACGTGTGGCAGGCGCAGCCGCTCAACCCCTTTGAATCCGTCAGCGAGGCCGACCTGAAAGCCATGAGCGCAAGCCAGAAAGCAGAGCTGCTGGTCGCACATTACGTGCAGGCGCTGGCCGTGCCGCCGGTCGAGGAGGAAATCTGCCGCTATGAAAACGGCGCATTGCAGGTGATTGAGGCGAAGACGCTGCGCCGGGAAATCGCCGCGCTGTTTCAGAAGGTGCGCGCACCGTTCTCGGCCGCCGGTATCGGTAGCGTGCTGGACACGCTCAAGCTGATGGTGCCGCAGATGGGGGAACCGTCCCGCCGCCTGATTGGCTTCCGTAACGGCGTGTATGACACCACAACAGGTACCTACAGCCCGCACCGCCGCGAGCACTGGCTGCGCACCGTCAACAGCGTGGACTACACCGCGCCGCGTCCAGGTAAGAACCTCGTAGACCACGCCCCGGCCTTCTGGCGGTGGTTAACGCGGGCCGCCGGGCATAATCACGACAAGCAGGAGCGCATCCTCGCGGCGTTATTTATGGTGCTGGCAAACCACTATGACTGGCAGATGTTCCTTGAAGTTACCGGTCCAGATGGAAGCGGGAAAAGCGTGTTAGCTTCGATCGCCACGCTGCTCGCTGGCAGTGATAACATTACGTCCGCCACTATTTAAACGCTGGAGTCATCACGCTAACGCGCCAGCGTAGTGGGATTCTCGCTGATTATTCTGCCCGATCAGGAGAAATGGAGCGGCGACGGTGCAGGTATTAAGGCAATTACTGGCGGTGATGCAGTAGCCATCGATCCCAAGTATCGCGATCCCTATTCAACCCACATCCCGGCGGTAATTCTGGCAGTGAACAACAACCCGATGCGTTTCAGCTATCGCAGCGGTGGCGGTTCGCGTCGTCGGGTAATCCTGACCTTCCCGGAAGTGATTCCGGCGCAAGAGCGCGACCCGCAGCTACTGGATAAAATCAGCATCGAGCTGGCAGTGATTGTTCGCCACCTGATGCAGCGCTTCGCATCGCCTGACGAAGCGCGCGAGTTGTTGCAGGCTCAGCAGTCATCGGGCGAAGCGCTGGAGATTAAGCGACAGGCCGATCCGCTGGTCGATTTCTGTGGCTACCTGATGCCGCTGAACACGCCGAATGGGCTGTTTATAGGCAACGCCAACATTCGCCCGATAAACCCAAAGCGCTATCTCTATCACGCATATCTGTCATTTATGGAATCGCGCGGGCATCAGCATCCGCTAAGCCTGACGGCTTTCGGTCAGGCTGTGCCACAGACGCTCAAAGAGTATGAGCGCGTGCTGCTTAAGCGCAGAACTAGCAATGGCATACAAACTAATCTCACACTGCATGAAGACAGCGAGGCAGATTGGCTGCCAGCATGTAGTCATTGAATTTCTTGAAAACCAACCGGCTCAGGCCGGTTTTTTATATATTTGATGCGTAATAATTCGGTTCTAGTTGCTAAAAGCAGACAAGTTCAGCTAAAAATGAAAAGAAGATAATTGATTGCTAGAAACTTTTTTTGGTGAACTATATGCTTTATGTCCCGGATCATTGGCGTGTTAGGAGATTTGAAGATGGACATCCCCTCGGCTGCTAAGCGAGTCCGCAACATTGATTACACCCCTCAAGCCTCTTAGACTTGATGAAGCAGCGGTGCTTGCGAGCTAATGCAGAAAAACAGCATGAATCACTTAATAGCGCATAATCGTGGTGAGTAATATTCTCATTAAAAAATGAATTTGGACATAGATATTATGCTGGAAATTACTATCAATGGTAAAGCCATTTAAGTTATAGCTAAACATTTAAAGGATGCTGAGCAATGAATAAACTACCAACGGAAAGCTCGAGCCAGGAAATTGGTCGCCTTGCAGGACGTGCCATATCAAGCAAATTTCCAACATCATGGATTGAAACTTCTCTATCAGGTGACACGGACTTTGGCATTGATTATCAAATCCAATTAAAAAACCCCCATAACAATGTTTGTTATAATTTCTACTTGCAATTAAAAGGCACAACAAAACCAAGTTACATTACAGATGGTGAGTTTATAAGCTTTAACTTTAGAACCTCTACACTGTCTTATTATCATTCACTGGAACCTTTGGTAATGGTTGCTCTAGTAGATTTGAGCATTCATTACAACGATCTTCCAAACTGTCCAATATACTATATGTGGTTGGATGAAGAATGGTTTGATCTACATAAAGATAAAATTGAAAATCAAGAGTACCTAGCCCTAAATATACCGACAATAAATCAACTAAATAATAAATTGGATGTTTTTTCTTTTTATGAAAAAAGAATTTTCGAAAAATTGGCCGTACAAGGAATCAGAAAAGCTATAAAACCGCACTCTGAGGACATAAGTCGTAGCATAGTAAAACTTTCAGAATACATTGAAGATAAACCTGTTCTTATAAAAGCTATAGAAGATAATGGTGATGAGCCTTGGATATCCAATCCAAATGGCGAAGCTGTAACTCTTCTAGAGCAATGTTCAGATGCGCTCAATAATAATTTCATAATAAAAGCTCAAGAAATAATATCGCAACTTGATAAATGGCCAAATAAACTTAGCGATCACGAAAATGCAGAGTTAAGGTTACAAAAATCAATACTATCGGCACTATTAGGCGTTGAGTCTGAATCTTTAGAAATGATTGAAAGTGCTAAGTCGTACAGTGACAAGCCAAGATATAAGTTAGCATTACTTGAGGCAAAAATAAAAAATGGTCAGATGCTAACGCAGGAAGAAATTGATAGCATTGAGTATATTATAGCACAAGGTGATTTCAGAGCCACTTTTATAAAAGCAAAACACATGGCAATTTCTGGAGAGTTGAAAGAAGCCATATCATTAATTGATGAGAATCATAGTGAAAAGGCCACTGCAAAATTGCTTTTGCTAACGTTAGCAGAAACCCCCGATGAGCTGGATAAAGAATTAAAAGAAATCAATCCTTCAACGCTTGACTCCGATAGAGAGAAGTTTATTTTCTATGCACTAGCGGCGAGAAGAAACTTCTTTAAAGCACATGGTGATAAATTTGATTACGACCAGTTTGTTCCCTTCACTGGTAAATCTAATCTAACCTTAGAATTCATGAAGCTTTCCTATGAGCACTGCGATTGTGCATGGGTTTACGCAAAAAAATTAGGTTACCCATCAGACATTGCAATAATCACTGATATATCCCCCGTTTTATACTTCTACTTCAATAACATAGAATTTTTATTCGAGCGTTTTGATGAAATCCTTAGCGAAAGGCCAACTCACTTTGAATTGTGTTTATTGTATTCACGTATTTTATATAACTGTAACGAATATAAAAAAGTAGTTCAACTACTTTCGCAAATTGAGCATGAATTAAAACTTGAAGAAAGAGCAATTTTCTTCGCATCAAATTTTTACTTAGAAGAATACGATACTGCATTAGATGTTTTTTTAAGCATTGAGCATGAGTTATTAGAAAAAAAACCTGAAAATACTCCATTTGTCCTTTGTCTAGCCATTGAACTCGCGATTGCAAAATTTGAGGATTCTTTAGCTGAAAGACTTAAATCCACTCTTCTGAGCTTTGAGAATGGTGAGGCTTTTTTTGCGGTTAGCACGTGTGTAAGAGTCGTAAGAGAAAAACCAGATAATCAATCCGAGTGTATTGAAACGCTTTATCAGAGCTATCATAAATTGGGTAAACCCTTAGTGATAGCTGAACACTTACTCAGATTTTTGAATGTCAGAAATGAAAATGCAGAAACTAAAATAATTGATGTTGCTGAGAGAATTTTAATTGAAAAGGAACTTGATGAAAGCTGCTCATTGAAACTTGCTGAGGCATACCTAAAGTCTGGCGCTGCAAGCAAGGTTTTTTTAGTTGCAGATAAAAACTTACAAAAAATAAAAACAGATCCTCACTGGCATGTTATAAAAACTTATGCTTTGGAACTATCAGGCAGAACTGGAGAAGCTTTAGATGAAATAGAGCAAGCACTGAAGGCTAATAACTATTCAACAGAACATATGAAACTGTACGTTAATAAATGCTTAAGTTTTGGGATGTTTAATCAAGTTGAAGGAGTTTTACAGCGACTACTTTCTACCGAAAGCTCGCGGAGTAATAAATTAGTTTACTTGTCCAAGCTAATAACCGTCTATTCTTCAAGCTTAGAATATAAGGAGAAGTTGTTAAGCAGCATCAAACGATTCGGTGAGCTAGTTGATAGAAATAACTGTGAAGAAGAAGGAGGGTATTTATCATTTGTTATGTCTGCATCTGTTATTTTTACTGATGAAATGAAATCTGCTCACAGTAAGAGAATCACAGAGTATTTCAATAATTTCCCTGATTCGAAGGTTATTAGAAAAGCCAATGTAGATATAAATAATGGACCTGAAGCTTTACTTAATTCAATTAGAGAAGTTACGGGCGTAACTGATAAGAAAATAGCGCAATGGAAAAAAAATAAACGTTCAATCAGAAGCGGGGCTTTACCAGTCCCATTCTCCATGCTGGGCCTTTTCTTAAGCAATACCCGAGATATCTACACTAGCTGGATGCTTGCTAATAATACGCCTGATGAATCTTTAGAATTCAAAATAAACCAGGCACCACAATCATCACAGGAAATAATTGATATAAGTCTAGAGCAAGACACTAATTTCCTTGTAGAAGAAACAACTTTGATATTGATGCACGAACTTAAAATTCTAGACTTGTTCTTAGAAAAAATTGGGAAATTCACTGTTCTGAAATCTTGCTTTGAAAGACTCAATATTTCAGGTATGCATTTTTTACCCGGAGTTACAAGCACCCTACCGAAAAACATTCTAGACACAATCACTAAACATAGAGTAAAATTAAGAATCGAGCAGGATGACGAATGTAATCAGCTCGAAATATATCAAAAATTGAAATCAAAAGATGGTGAGGGCTACATATTTTTAACTGACGATGCTAATACATTGATGTTCTGCGGTTGTAATTTAGAATTCAAATCAAACTGGAACATATATGATATTTTACTAAGCTTAAATGTCAACGGAGATGTTAAAGAATATGAGCTATATAAGTTAATTGCCCAAGTATCAACATATGGCTTCAAATCCATCAATATGAAAACGGATTTAATGGCTCAGGTTTTTTGTCATTTCTTAAGTACAAACGAAGATTACACTAAAACAGCTTTCAAAGAGCTTTTTAATAAGGTTTTCAATTCACGCCGTGAGTTTAATGAAGTAATCGGAATTTTATACAAAATTTTGAGCTATGCCATTGATGAAAAACAAATTAAAATTAATAGCAACATCGCATTACCTTTATTCACAAACTTTTTATTGAGATACCCTCATGAAAGTAAAGTTGATTTCATACTGAACTGGTTTATATATCAATGTGTAAATGGAAAAGAAATTTACATATCTGATTTATTGCCTATGAGTGTAACTCATGCTGCTTTATGGAGTTTGTGTTACGAGATGTGCTGCATTGTACTTGAAAAAGAAGTAAAGAGCCGTGAACTTTTTAATAAAATATCAGATCACATTCTCGCCAAAAAATCAGATTCTCGTGAATATATATATAATAGTATCACAAAGTGTTTTATTGCAGGAACTTCTGATTATGAATCATTTTCAGTGAGTTATAAAGAACGCTCACTAATCAGTCAAAAGCAAAAAAATATTTAAGAAAGATTCGCTATTAAAATGATTGGGGGAAAGTGATCACGTTTAGTGAACACTCGTGTAAATATCATTTCGAACAGTTCATTACTAAACACATGAATTTAATGGATTAAATGATGGAGTGAACAGTGTGAACACTTTTCCTTAAAATCATTTTTATTTTGGATTTAGCGCCGTGCATTCGTTATCATTTCCCTGCCGTTCCGGGGTATGAGATCCAATAATTGGGACACGTTTAGGTACACGGAACAATGTTGAATTAGATAAAAACATCTAAATACATGAGCTTGCGAGTTTTGTTCAGACTCCGCCAACCCACCAAATTCTTGGTTGATGGTTACCAGAACCATCATCGAAGTCCTAAGAGCCCGCAAGGTGAAAGCTTTGCGGGCTTTTTTGGGTTTGTAGCGGTCCACCGAGATTTGCTAGAATCCACTCCATATGACACTCTGACCTGCCCTAAGTCTTAGATACAACTATTAGTTAGTAATGTCTGTTTGATTACTTTCTAATTTTCTATTTCTCCAGCCCGCTGCAAATGCAGATGGTGTCTGGTAATTCAGCGACGAATGTGGACGACAATCGTTATAATCCTGCCGCCAGTTATTAACGATTTTCCTGGCGTAAACAATATCGCTGAACCAGTGCTCATTCAGGCATTCATCGCGAAAGCGTCCGTTAAAACTCTCAATAAATCCGTTCTGTGTCGGCTTGCCGGGCTGGATAAGTCGCAGCTCCACTCCATGCTCAAAGGCCCACTGATCGAGCGCGCGGCAGGTA
>Ga0256409_1001017_pt1 | contig 11063 bp, 7 predicted proteins | sample PhySR1_FD_185981 | JGI IMG/M metagenome (GOLD analysis project Ga0256409, IMG submission 185981) | Leaf surface microbial communities from sunflower plants in UC Gill Tract Community Farm, Albany, California, United States - DLSL S.R1 | ecosystem: Host-associated > Plants > Phyllosphere >...
ACTGCATGATTAACGGCCTGGACAGCATCGGTCTGACGCTGCAGCACGAAGCCTCCATTTCGCAGTATGAGCAGAATCAGCCCGCCTTCCTGCGCTGATTGAGTTAAAGCAGGGCGACATCGGGTCGCCCTGATGTTACTGACAACGTCTGCTCTGGCCCAGCTGTAAGACCGAGCCTGCGAAGGGAACACGGTCAGATCGGAAAGTCGCTTAAACCATCCCTGGCCGCTCGGCCCGCGCCGTCCCTGGCGCGGGACGCTTTCCTCCTCTGCCCGTGTTCCCTGCGTGTAAAGCTTGTCAGCTGCGGTCCGATTCACTCGGGTTTGGGTTTGTCAGCACTCTGAGGGCGACATCCGGTCGCCCTTCTTCTTTATACGTCGCGCACCCGTGCCGACATCACCAGCGCCACAATAGCCAGCCCGAATGCCAGCCAGTAAACCGCCTCATGTCCCAGTCGCTCACTGAGCGTTCCCTGAATCACCCCAGCCAGAATCATGCCGGTCGAGATCGAGTTGGTGAACATGGTGGTCGCTGCACCAGGCCGTCCTGGCATCAGATCCTGAAACCACAGCATCCCTATGCCAGCAATAATCCCGACAAACACCGCGTTAAACAGCTGCAACACCATCAGCGACGTGCGGGAATTGAACAGCACCAGCCCCAGATAAAACAGTACGCCAGCCGCCACCGCGATCAGCATTAACCGGCGCTTGCCGATACGCCGCGCGTAATGTCCGGCCAGCAGCATCACCGGGATCTCCAGCCCTGCCGCCGTCCCCATCAGCAGACCGGCCAGCTTCTCGGGCAGGCCCAGCGTGGTGCTGATATAGAGCGGCATATCGATGATATACATAGTGTTGCAGGTCCACATCGCGACTGAGGCCAGGAACAGTAAACGCACATCCCGATCGCGCCAGCCACTTAGCGGCAGCCCGCCGCTTTGCATCAGGGGCTGCGAACGTGGCACCGACGGCACGGTGAACCAGACCAGCAGGATACAGATCAGAAACAGCGCGGCGGCCACCATAAATAGCGTCACAAAGCCGTAGTTCAGTGCCAGCGCGAAGGAGAGCGGCGGCCCAATCACCCACGCCAGCGACAGCTGTGCACGCATCACCGAACTGAACATCACCGCTTCACGCGCCGACTGATCGGCATATTCCCGCGCCAGCGCAAACAGCTGAGGCATCGAGACGCTGGCCAGCGCCGACAGCAGCACGCCCAGCGTCAGCAAGGTCAGATAGTGGCGGGTAAAGGCAAACAGCAGCGCATTGACCAGCGCCATCAGGCAGCAGAAGAGAATGATATGACGACGATCGCCGACGCTGTCAGAGCGCTTTGCCACCAGCATGCTCACCACGATACCGGCCACCGCATTGATGGTGAAAAACAGTCCGACCCAGAAGGGCCGCGCCTGCACCTCGCGCGTCAGAAACAGGCTGAGCGTCGGCGCCTGCAGCGCGCCCGCGATGCCCAGCATGAACGAGGCGACCATAAAAGCGAGGTAAACCGGATTGATGCGGCGCTGCCGCGTTAACAGCGATTTCATACCGAAATCCCTTACAGAACAAACAGAGGGGAAAAAGAAGGGTAGACGATACCGCGCAACATGAAAAAAGCCAGCAGAGATCATCTGCTGGCGGTGTAAATGCACCCTACTCAGAAAAGCACTCCGCTGAACAGCGAAGTCAGGGTCGAACGCCATTCAGTGCTGAATGCCTCCCGCTCTTCCCATAACGTAAAGTTTGCTCTTAAAATAGGGCAAGAAAAACAGAGCGCTTTTCACCGGGAGTTCCTCTTTTATGTCCTCATCACGTCTGAAGCAGCAGTTCATTCGCCTGTGGCAGAGCTGTCAGGGGCAAACGCAGGAGATTACCCTCAGCGAACTGGCTGACCTGCTGCACTGCTCGCGCCGCCATATGCGCAATCTGCTCAACCGGATGCAGGCCGCGGGCTGGCTGATCTGGCAGGCGGAAGCCGGACGCGGCAAGCGTTCACAGCTTACCTTCTGCTATACCGGACTGGCCCTGCAGCAGCAACGTGCCGAGGATTTGCTGGAGCAGGATCGCATCGATCAGCTGGTCCAGCTGGTGGGCGATAAAAATCAGGTACGGCAGATGATCGCCGCGCATCTGGGCCGCAGTTTCCGTCAGGGCAAGCATATCCTGCGGGTGCTCTACTATCGTCCGCTGCTCAATCTGCTGCCCGGTTCGCCGCTGCGGCGCTCCGAAACCCACATTGCGCGACAGATTTTCAACGGCCTGACGCGGATAAATGAGGAAAACGGGGAAATCGAGCCCGATATTGCGCACCACTGGCAGCAGACTTCCCCGCTTCACTGGCGCTTTTTTCTGCGTCCGGCGATTCGCTTTCATCACGGCAGAGAACTGGAAATGGAGGATGTGCTGGCCACGCTTGAGCGTCAGCGCCCCCATCCGCTCTTTTCCCATATCGAGCAGATCGACTCGCCCGCGCCCTGGACGCTGGATATCCGCTTAAGCCAGCCCGATGAAGGGTTGCCCTGGCTGCTGGGCAGCGTCAGTGCGATGATCCTGCCGCGCGAATGGCCGACGCTGCACGATTTTGCCCGCCAGCCCGTTGGCACCGGTCCTTACCGGGTGATCCGCAATCAGGAGAGTCAGCTGAAGATCGAAGCGTTTGATGACTATTTTGGTTTTCGCGCCCTGATTGATGATGTCTCGATCTGGGTACTGCCCGACATCAGCGATGAGCTGGTCTATGCCGGTGTCCGTCTGCAGGGCGACGGAGCCGATGAGGTTCAGGAGGAGAGCCGCCTTGAAGAGGGCTGCTACTATCTGCTGTTCGACCAGCGTTCAGAACAGGGACGCAACGAGGCGGTCCGGCGCTGGGTCAGCTACCTGTTTAATCCTATCGCCCTGCTCAATCACGCCGGTGTCGGCTACCAGCGCTACTGGTTTCCGGCGTATGGCCTGCTGCCGCGCTGGCATCACCGGCGCGACCTGACGCCAGTGGAAAAACCGCCCGGCTTAACCCACCTGACGCTGACCTGGTACAGCCAGCACGTGGAGCATGAAGGCATCGCTAACGCGCTGCGTCCGCTGCTGGCAGAGCATGGCGTCACGCTGGAGACCCGCGAGATCAGCTACGAAAGCTGGTATCAGGGCGAAGCGGAAAGTGATATCTGGCTTGGCAGCGTGAACTTTACCCTGCCGCTGACTTACTCTCTGTTTGCGCAGCTTTATGAGATCCCGTTGCTGCATCACTGTCTGCCGATCGACTGGCACAGCGATGCGGCCCGCTGGCGCGAGAAAACGCTGCCGCTGGCCGAATGGAGTAAACAGTTAGTCGAAGAAGCGGGTCTTCATCCGCTGTTTCACCACTGGCTGCTGCTTGAAGGTCAGCGCAGCATGCGCGGCGTTCGGATGAATACGCTGGGCTGGTTTGATTTTAAATCCGCCTGGTTCGCGCCACCCGCGCTGTGAGGCTTTCGCCCCGGCGCTGAAATGACTAGAATGTGACGTTCTCAACGGGGTGCCGCCTGCCACCAGCAAGCAGCTGAGAGATACCCGTCGAACCTGATTCGGTTAATACCGACGTAGGGATTTGGGAGGCCTCTGTGCTCAGATCCTTTGCGACTCATCCCCTATTCTCCTGAAGGAGCGCAAAGTGTTAAACAAAGTTCTGCCGGTGCTGCTGTTACTCTCCGCCCCCGTTCTGGCGGCTAAGCCGGTTCTCACGGTCTACACCTACGACTCCTTCTCCGCTGACTGGGGCCCTGGCCCGGCGGTTAAAAAAGCCTTCGAGGCGCAGTGCAACTGCGAGCTGAAATTCGTCACGCTGGAAGATGGCGTGTCGCTGCTGAACCGCGTGCGCATGGAAGGAAAAAACAGCAAAGCCGATCTGGTACTGGGGCTGGATAACAATCTGGTACAGGCGGCGCAGAAAACCGGTCTGTTTGCCGAAAGTCAGGTCGATTCCTCGACATTAAAACTGCCCGGCGGCTGGCACAACACCACCTTCGTGCCGTTTGATTATGGCTACTTCGCGTTTGTCTATGACAAAACCCGGCTGAAGAATCCGCCAAAAAGCCTGAAAGAGCTGGTCGACAGCCCGGAGAAGTGGCGGGTGATCTACGAAGATCCCCGTACCAGCACCCCCGGCTTAGGCCTGCTGTTGTGGATGCAGAAAGTCTATGGCGATCAGGCACCGCAGGCGTGGCAGAAGCTGGCGCAGAAAACCGTGACGGTGACCAAAGGCTGGAGTGAAGCCTATGGCCTGTTCCTCAAGGGCGAAGGCGATCTGGTGCTGAGCTACACCACCTCACCGGCTTACCACATCATCGAAGAGAAAAAAGAGAACTATGCCGCCGCGCCGTTTGCAGAGGGCCACTATCTGCAGGTTGAAGTTGCCGCGCAGTTAGCCAGCAGCAAGCAGCCGGCGCTGGCACAGCAGTTTATGAAGTTTATGGTGTCACCCGACTTCCAGCGCACGATTCCCACCGGTAACTGGATGTACCCGGTAATCGACACGCCGCTGCCTGCCGGTTTTAGCGCGCTCACTGTGCCCGCCACCGCTCTGCAGTTCTCGCCGGAAGAGGTTGCCAGCCAGCGTTCAGGCTGGATCAGCCAGTGGCAACGCGCCGTCAGCCGCTGATGCCGCGCTGGCTTATCCCCGGTTCGCTCGCCACGCTGCTGTTAATCAGCGTGGCGCTGCTGGCCTTCGGTGCACTCTGGAGCGCCGCGCCAGAGAATGACTGGCGCAGCGTGCTGCAGGATGATTACCTGCATCACGTTATCGCCTTCTCTTTTGGTCAGGCGCTGCTCTCCGCGCTGTTGTCGCTGCTGCCAGCGGTGCCGCTGGCGCGCGCGCTCTATCGACGCCGTTTCCCTGGCCGTCAGCTGCTGCTGCGTCTGTGCGCCATGACCCTGGTGCTGCCGGTGCTGGTGGCGGTATTTGGTCTGCTCACCGTCTATGGTCGTGTCGGCTGGCTGGCGCAGCTGTGCCAGCTGGCAGGGATTGATTACCACTTCTCTCCCTACGGTCTGTCGGGCATTTTGCTGGCGCACGTCTTCTTTAACCTGCCGCTGGCGACCCGCCTGATGCTGCAGGCGCTGGAGAGCATTCCGGCGGAACAGCGTCAGCTGGCGGCACAGCTCGACCTGCGCGGCTGGCACCATTTTCGTCTGCTGGAGTGGCCATGGCTGCGGCGTCAGCTGCTGCCGACCGGCGCGCTGATCTTCATGCTCTGTTTCGCCAGCTTTGCTACCGTGCTCTCACTGGGCGGCGGCCCGCAGGCGACGACCATCGAGCTGGCGATTTTCCAGGCGCTGAGTTATGACTACGATCCGGGGCGCGCAGCACTGCTGGCGCTGATCCAGCTTGGCTGCTGCGTGACGCTGGTGCTGCTCAGCCAGCGCTTCAGCAAGGCCATTCCCGCCGGAACCAGCCAGCTGAACGGCTGGCGCGATCCGCAGGATTCGCGCGGGGCGCAGCTGGTTGATGCGCTGCTGATCCTGCTGGCGCTGATCCTGCTGCTGCCCCCGCTGGCGGCGGTTATCATCGATGGTCTGCACGGCGGACTGCGCGGCGCGCTGGCGCAGCCTGCACTCTGGCAGGCGACGTTTACCTCACTGCGCATCGCCACCGGCGCCGGTCTGCTCTGTGTGGTGCTGACCATGATGCTGCTGTGGAGCAGTCGCGAGCTGCGCCTGCGTCAGCGCCCGGCGGCGGCAACCCTTATCGACACCAGCGGCATGCTGATTCTGGCGATGCCAGGCATCGTGCTCGCCACCGGCTTTTTCCTGCTGTTTAACGCCACCATTGGTCTGCCGGCGTCGGCGGACGGGCTGGTGATCTTCACCAATGCGCTGATCGCCATTCCCTATGCGCTGAAAGTGCTGGAGAACCCGATGCGTGACGTCGCGGAGCGTTACGGCAGACTCTGTGATTCGCTGGATATCCACGGCTGGAACCGGCTGCGGCTGATTGAACTGCGGGCGCTGAAACGTCCGCTGGCCCAGGCGCTGGCCTTTGCCTGCGTGCTGTCGATCGGTGATTTTGGCGTGGTGGCGCTGTTTGGTACTGCCGATTTCCGCACCCTGCCGTTCTACCTTTATCAACAGATCGGTGCCTATCGCGGTGCTGACGGTGCAGTGACCGCGCTGCTGCTGCTGCTGCTCTGTTTGTTGCTGTTCACCCTGATGGAAAAATTACCAGGCCGCCATGCTGACACTGAATAACCTAACGTACCTTTATCAGCATCTGCCGATGCGCTTTAGTCTCAAAGCCACCCGCGGCGAGCGCATCGCGATCCTCGGCCCCAGCGGGGCCGGTAAAAGCACCCTGCTGAGCCTGATTGCCGGTTTCCTGCCGGTGAAACAGGGCACCCTGATGATTGACGGCCAGGAGCACACCCACAGCGTGCCGGCCAGACGGCCGGTTTCGATGCTGTTTCAGGAGAACAACCTGTTTCCGCACCTCAGCGTGCAGCAGAACATGGCGCTGGGATTGCACCCCGGACTGAAGCTGAGCGCCGGGCAGCGCCAGCAGCTTGCAGCGCTGGCCGATCAGGTGGGATTAGGCGATCTGCTGACGCGCCTGCCGGGCGAGCTGTCAGGCGGACAGCGACAGCGCGTGGCGCTGGCACGCTGTCTGCTGCGTGACCGTCCGGTGCTGCTGCTGGATGAGCCTTTTTCTGCGCTGGATCCCGCGCTGCGCGGAGAGATGCTGCAACTGGTGCGTTCGGTGTGTGAAGCGCGCAGCATCACGCTGCTGATGGTGTCGCACAGTCTGGAAGATGCCCAGCAGATTGCGCCGCGCAGCGTGGTGATTGTGGATGGCCGGGTTTACTGGGATGGCGAGACCCGACAGTTACTGTCGGGCGACACGCGGGAGGCCGACGTGCTCGGCATCCCGCGTCGTTAAGCGATTCAGGCGAAGAAAACCTGCCACAGCAGATGACGGAAAATGGGCATCATCGGATGGAACTGAATGCCGACGAAAGCCGCGACGGCAATCACCAGCCCCAGCGGCCCTGCCCAGCGCAGGCGCTCAGGCGGCAGCCAGGCCGATGCCCAGTCGCGACTCTTGCCGCTGCGCCACCAGCGCCAGCATAACCAGACACCCAGCCAGATCAGCAGTGCTGCGCCGAGTAACAGCCATTTAAAGCTGCCGCCCTGCGCGGCTTTGGGCACATCGATCGCCACACCCGCCAGAATACCGGGCAGCAGATAGAGCGGCGGCCAGAGAATGCAGCCGATAATATTTGGCGGCAGGAATTTACGCACCGGCAGCTCCAGCATACCGGCCGCCAGCGGGATCAGCGGACGCGTGGGGCCAACAAAGCGTCCGACCAGAATCGTAAACATGCTGTGCTGATGCAGGGCGTGCTCGGTTTTATCCAGCAGGCCTTTATACTTTTGCAGATACTTCCAGCGGTGCAGCGGCCCCTGAAATTTCCAGCCGATGCCGTAGGAAACCCAGTCACCAATCAGGCAGCCCGCAAAGCCCGCCGCCCAGGCCGGATAAAGGCCAAGTTCGCCACTGCCGACCAGCGCGCCCAGACTGGCCATCATCACCGTACCTGGCAGCAACAGCCCGACCAGCGCCAGCGACTCCAGAAACGTCACCAGCGCAACGGCAAACAGCGCCCACTCCAGGGACTGCGTAATCAGTTGTTGAATCCAGGCTTCCATAATCATCCTAAGTAAAAGCAGAAGGCTGGATTGTCCTGAGCCAGCCACACAGCGTCAAGGCAAGAATTGTAGGACAATGTTGACAAAAGCGGGTGGCGGGAACTGTATAAATATCCATGTTATACTGAAGCGGTTTTCTCATCCTGAAATGCTGAGTCCGGAGAACATCTGAATATGCCCCGCGCAGGTTTTCTGCTCACCCGCCACTGGCGCGACAGCCCGCATGGCACCGAAATTATCCTCTGGCTCGCGACCGATGCGGGCGCGCAGCGCGTGGTGCTGCCGGTGCAGGAGTCCGTCGCGTTTATTCCTGAGGAATTTCAGGCGCAGGTCAGCGAATTACTGAAAGATGAACGTCAGTTTCGGATTCAGTCGCTGGCGCTGAAAGATTTTCGGCGTCGCCCGGTTTTCGGCCTCTACTGCCAGCAGAACCGCCAGCTACAGCGCATTGAAAAACGGCTGCGCGAAGAAGGTATTCCGGTCTATGAAGCCGATATCCGTCCGCCGGAGCGCTACCTGATGGAGCGTTTTATTACCGCGCCGGTCTGGTTTGACGGCGAGCAGCGCGGTGACAGCGTGGTCAATGCGCGGCTCAAACCCCATCCCGACTATCGCCCGCCGCTGAAATGGGTCTCGCTGGACATTGAAACCACACAGCATGGCGAGCTTTACTGCATCGGGCTGGAGGGATGCGGTCAGCGCCAGGTCTTTATGCTCGGCCCGGCCAACGGTGATGCCAGCACGCTGGATTTCGAGCTGATCTATCTCGACAGCCGGCCGCAGTTACTTGAAGCGCTGAACCAGTGGTTTGCAGAGCATGATCCGGATGTCTTAATTGGCTGGAACGTCGTGCAGTTTGACCTGCGGGTATTGCAAAAGCATGCCGATCGTTACGGCATTCCGCTGCGCCTGGGACGCCAGCAGGCCGCGCTGGAGTGGCGTGAACATGGCTTCAAACCCGGCGTATTTTTCGCTCAGGCCAGTGGCCGGTTGATTATTGATGGTATTGACGCGCTGAAATCGGCGTTCTGGGATTTTCCCTCATTCAGCCTGGAGTCGGTGTCGCAGCAACTGCTGGGAGAAGGAAAAGCGATTGATAATCCCTGGCAGCGTATGGAGGAGATCAACTGGCGTTTTGCCAACGATAAACCGGCGCTGGCGCGCTACAACCTGAAAGACTGCGAACTGGTGACGCGCATTTTTCACAAAACGGCGATTATGCCGTTTCTGCTGGAACGCGCGGCGGTCAATGGACTGGCGGTGGATCGCCACGGCGGTTCGGTAGCGGCCTTTGGTCATCTCTATATTCCGCGGATGCATCGCGCCGGGTTTGTCGCCCCGAACATGGGTGATGTGGCCCCGGAAGCCAGTCCTGGCGGTTATGTGATGGATTCGCGCCCCGGCCTGTATGACTCAGTGCTGGTGCTGGATTACAAAAGCCTCTACCCGTCGATTATCCGCACCTTCCTGATTGACCCGGTGGGTCTGGTGGAAGGGCTGGCTCATCCTGATGATGCCGATTCGATTGAGGGTTTCCGGGAAGCGCGTTTTTCGCGGCATACCCACTGCCTGCCTGCGATTGTTGAACAGATCTGGCTGGGTCGCGAAGCGGCGAAAAAGCAGAATAATCAGCCGCTGTCCCAGGCGCTGAAAATCATCATGAACGCCTTTTACGGCGTGCTGGGCACCAGCGCCTGCCGCTTCTTTGATCCGCGGCTCGCCTCCTCTATTACGCTGCGCGGTCACGCCATCATGCAGCAGACCCGCACGCTGATTGAGGCGGAAGGCTACGACGTCATCTATGGCGACACCGACTCCACCTTTGTCTGGCTGAAGTCGGCGCACAGTGAAGAAGATGCCGCCGCGATTGGTCAGCAGCTGGTGCAGAAAGTGAACGCCTGGTGGCGCGACCATCTGCAGCAGACGCAGGGGCTGACCAGCACACTGGAACTGGAGTATGAAAATCACTTCTGCCGTTTTCTGATGCCCACCATTCGCGGCGCGGAACAGGGCAGCAAGAAACGCTACGCCGGACTGATTCGTGACGCCGCCGGTGAGCGCATGGTCTTTAAGGGGCTGGAGTCGGTGCGAACAGACTGGACGCCGCTGGCAAAAGCGTTCCAGCAGCAGCTCTACCACCGTATCTTCCACCGTCAGCCGTGGCAGGATTATATCCGTACAACCGTGGCGCAGCTGCTGGCGGGTGAACTCGACGATCAGCTGATCTACAAAAAGCGGCTGCGGCGTCCGCTGAAAGAATATGAACGAAACGTGCCCCCGCACGTGCGCGCCGCCAGGCTGGCCGATGAGCACAATCGTAAATTAAACCGGCCCTTGCAGTACCAGAATGGTGGCCGGATCCGTTATGTCATCGCCACCGCAGGCCCCGAGCCACTGGAGGCGCGCAGCACGCCGCTGGACTATGACCACTACGTGACGAAGCAACTTCAGCCGGTTGCAGAGGGGATTCTGCCTTTTGTCGAGGGGGACTTTGCTACACTTATTACCGGACAGCTGGGGCTTTTTTGACAGGTGACGAACGTCCTGCCATCCAGTACCATAGCGCCCTTCCTGAAACTCACCGCTCTTAAGTACGCTCCAGGCCTTGTTGTCTGGCGGTAACGCTATTGCCTGAGCTTTGGGAACACCTCTAAAAACGTTAAAATTCGAGCAAAAAATATATGGTTTTTACATTAGGTCAGCGCTGGATTAGTGATACGGAAAGTGAACTGGGACTGGGCACCGTGGTGGCGATCGATACCCGCATGATCACCCTGCTGTTTCCGGCCACGGGGGAAAACCGCCTCTACGCCCGCAACGATTCGCCGGTTACCCGCGTCATCTTTAATCCGGGTGATACCATCACCAGCCACGAAGGCTGGCAGATGCGCGTCGATGAAGTACGCAACGAAAATGACCTGATGACCTATATCGGTACCCGTCTGGATACCGAAGAGAGCGAAGTGATGCTGCGCGAAGTCATGCTCGACAGCAAGCTGGTGTTCAGTAAGCCGCAGGATCGCCTGTTTGCCGGCCAGCTCGACCGGATGGATCGTTTTGCCCTGCGCTTCCGCGCCCGTAAATACCAGAGTGAGCAATATCGCCTGCCAATCAGCGGCTTACGCGGCATGCGCACCAACCTGATCCCTCACCAGCTGCATATCGCCCACGATGTCGGCCGTCGCCATGCGCCGCGCGTCCTGCTGGCCGATGAAGTTGGCCTGGGTAAAACCATTGAAGCCGGGATGATCATTCAGCAACAGCTGCTGGCTGGCCGCGCCGATCGCGTCCTGATCGTGGTACCTGAAACTTTACAGCATCAGTGGCTGGTCGAGATGCTGCGCCGCTTCAACCTGCGCTTTGCGTTGTTTGATGACGACCGCTATA
>Ga0256409_1001024_pt1 | contig 11031 bp, 8 predicted proteins | sample PhySR1_FD_185981 | JGI IMG/M metagenome (GOLD analysis project Ga0256409, IMG submission 185981) | Leaf surface microbial communities from sunflower plants in UC Gill Tract Community Farm, Albany, California, United States - DLSL S.R1 | ecosystem: Host-associated > Plants > Phyllosphere >...
GGAATCTGGCAGGCATCGGCGCAAAGCTGATTCAGAAAACGATTCTGACTGCCACCACCCACTACGTGCAGCTGGCTGAAAGATTTGCCACGTAGTTGTGCAAGTTCGTGAATGACGTCGCGATAGAGCAGTGCCAGGCTGTCAAAAATGCAGCGCGCCAGCGCAGCAGCAAATTGCGGCACCGGCATGCCCTGCTCTGCACAGGCATTCTGAATTTCGCTTACCATGCTGTCGGGATTAATAAAGCGGGCATCGTTGGGATTGATCAGTGACGCACAGGCGGGCTGGCGGGCCGTTTCTTCAATCAGCGCGTTAAGATCGTCAATCTGCAGTTCGGCACAGATGCGCTGCAACAGCCACAAGCCCATAATGTTTTTAAGTACGCGATAACCCTCTGCGCCGCCCTCATTGGTGATATTGGCGCGCAGCGCGGCGTCGCTGGCATAGGGCTGCAGACTTTCAAAGCCCATCAGCGACCAGGTCCCGGAGCTCAGATAGGCGGCGTCATCCTGCATCAGCGGCGTTGCCAGCACTGCGCTGGCCGTGTCGTGCGTGGCGACCGCGATGACCGGAACCGTTATGCCTGCGCGGTTAATCCAGTGGCCGACGGTATTGCCCGGTGCCTGCGGCTGTCCGAACCACTGCGCATCCACCCCCGCCCAGGCGAGCAAATCACGATCCCACTCGCCGCTGTGAATATTGAGCATCTGCGTGGTAGTGGCGTTGGTGTATTCCCAGTTAAGGTTGCCGGTCAGACGAAAATGCAGGTAATCGGGAATCATCAGTGCATGTACTACGCGGGCCTGCCAGTCGGGCTGTTGCAGATGCAGGGCGCGCATCTGATAGAGCGTGTTAAATGGCAGAAACTGAATGCCGGTGCGGGCATAGATAGCACTGCGGCCCAGTTCCTGATGCGCCTGCTCCATCACACCGTGAGTGCGCGCATCGCGGTAGCTGACCGCCTCACCCACCGGCTGGCCCTGTGCGTCCAGCAGCACCATATCAACGCCCCAGGTGTCGATGCCGAGACTGTCCGGCACAATGCCTTCTTCATCTAACTGAGCCAGCCCGGCGCGGATCTCCTGCTCCAGCAGCATCAGATCCCAGCAGTCATAACCGGCACGATGTTGACGCGTATTGTTAAAGCGCCGGACCTCACGCAGCATCAGCTTGCGCTGCGCTGCCTCCCAGCTGGCGAGCATAACCCGTCCACTGGAGGCGCCGAGATCGATAGCAACAAAACTTCTCCTGGTCATAGCGGCGGTTTCCTGTGATTGCGTCGTCACAGCGTAAAAATCTTAGGGGTTTCACACCTTCCCCGGAGTGCCAGCGGCGGACAGGCCCTGGCAGACTGGCAAAGAACTTCGTGAGAGAGATCACAGAGGCGGCAGTGAGGAGGATGTGACCCCTGCCGCAAAATGATTAACTGCTGAGGATATCTTGAAAAATCAGCGTGATTCCTGCTGAGTCAGGATGAAAATTCAAGGTAAGGTGTTGGCGGGCTGATTAGACTGCGTTACGGTTTTGTAAAGTAGCGAGAGAAGATCATGACCATTTTACACAGTGCGGATTTCTTCCCCGAAGGTGATTACGCCATAGCAATAGAACCCCGACACCCGCAGGCAGCCTTTCCGGAACATCATCATGACTTCCATGAGATTGTGCTGGTTGAACAAGGCGCCGGCATTCATGTATTCAATGGTCAGCCACAAACGCTTTGCGCGGGGTGCGTCTGCTTTGTTCGGGATCACGATCGTCATCTCTATGAGCAGACAGATAATCTTTGCCTGACCAACGTGCTCTATCGCAGTCCCGGCGCGTTTCGCTTTCTCTCCGGGCTACAGGCCTTACTGCCCCGCGATCAGGATGGGCAATATCGCTCTCACTGGCGCATCAATCACAAAGTGATGACGCAGGCGCTGTGTGTGGCATCGCAAATGCAGCCCGATGAGAGCTGGTCGCTGGAGAAGCAGGCACGACAGGAGCAGCTTTTTTTACAGCTGCTGGTGCTGTTGCGAGAAGCATGCATTGACGGACAGAGTCAGGATCTGGAGGCACGGTTGCATCGCCTGCTTGACTGGCTGGGTGATCACTACAGTGACGAGATTGTCTGGGATGAGCTGGCCGATCGCTTCTCACTGTCGCTGCGTACGCTGCATCGGCAAATGAAGCAGCAGACCGGCAGCACGCCGCAGCGCTATCTTAACCGTCTGCGGCTATTACAGGCCCGTCATCTGCTGCGTCACAGTGATATGCGCATTACTGATATTGCCTTCCAGTGTGGATTTGGTGACAGCAACCATTTCTCAACGCTGTTCAGGCGCGAATTTGGCTGCGCACCGCGAACGGAGCGTCAGCAAATGCTGTAATGGAGGCGAACATGGCGTTGATACTCAGTCGGGATGACTATTTTCCCGCCACTACTTTGCCGGTGGCGGTGGCTGAAAGGATGCCACAACCCTCTTTCCCGCCGCACCGACACACGTTCAGCGAAATCGTGATTGTCTGGCGCGGCAACGGCCTGCATATCCTCAACGATCGTCCCTGGCTGATAACCTGCGGCGACGTTTTTTACATCCGCGACAGTGATTGCCACAGCTACGACAGCGTCAATGATTTGGTGCTGGATAACATCCTCTATTGCCGCGATCGCTTTGGTCTTGCCCTTGACTGGAACCATTTGCTGCCGCAACAGGACGCGGATGAACCGGGCGGCTGGCGGCTGACCACGCGAGGGATGGCGCTGGCACGGGGCGTGATCAGCCAGCTGGAACGAGAAAGCCGCAAAAGCGATCCGCTGTCCGTGCAGCTCTCAGAGGCGCTGTTTTTACAGCTGGCGCTGATTCTGCGTCGCCACGGCTACGCCGCTGACCGTCCATGGGCGTTACCGGAGGGTGAACAGCTGGATCTGCTGATGTCGGCTTTACAGGGTGCGATTGCCCGCCCCTTCGATCTGGCGGCGTTTTGCCAGCAGAATCGACTCAGCGAACGGGCGCTGAGGCAGCTTTTCCGTCAGCAGACCGGCATGACCATCGGTCATTACCTGCGTCAGCTTCAGCTCTGTCAGGCAAAATATCTGCTGCGCACCCAGGATTGTCTGATTAGTGAGGTCGCCGCCCGCTGCGGTTTTGATGACAGTAACTATTTTTCTGTCGTCTTCACCCGTGATACCGGGTTAGCGCCCAGCGCCTGGCGCCAGCGATTTATCGCGCCCCGGCAGGCACTGAAGAGTGCCGAGTCTGACTAAAAAGGGCCTGCATAGCAGGCCCTTTCAGGTTACAGACAAAAGCAGCCCTGCATTGTTGTGAAACAGTGTTTTTACAGGGAACAGGATCAGACTGGAAAGACGCTAGATCCGTGACATGCCCGGTCCGCGCGATTACGCACCTCATGGATGAGGTGCGCCCGTGGCCGGGCCAACGCGTTGCGTTGTTCAAAAAAGCTCCCGGCGTTTTTGTCCAGGGCGGCGGGACGCTTTCCTCTTCTGACCCCGTCTCCTGCACGTTCTGCTAATAGGTTGCTGTAACTTAACTCCGACGGAGTGAGCAATCAGGCCGCCATGCCCAGACCGACTATATTGGCGGCAATGATAATCACCACACAGCCGATCGACAATACGCTCACCGGGCGACGTCCCGCTGACTTCCACTCTTTCAGCAGCAGCCCAACCAGCCCCCCACATAAGACATAAAGACTCATGTGCAGCATCCAGCTGACATAGTCATACTGTGCCGGGATTCGCGCATGTCCCCAGGCGTAGAAGAAGAACTGCAGATACCACATGGTGCCGCCAAGCACGGCAAACGCGGTATTCGCAATCAGCAGTGACTTCCCGACGGAAAAGTCTTTACGCACTGACAGCTCCGGCCGGGTGGCCAGCCGCCAGAAACAGAAGCCCAGATTGATCAACGCCCCGCCGCCCATGATGACCACGTAACTGGGTAAGGCCACATAAAGCGGATCGATGCCGAGATTAGCGGCAGCCTGATGCATCGGTTTCGCCGCATCCATCGCAAACGACATGCCTGCCGAGAAAATGCCGCACATCACCGCCAGCACCAGTCCCTTTTTGAGATTGAATTCCTCCGCGTTGATCCCCAGCGCGCGCTCCTTTAACAACCCGGCGCGTGTCACAATCCCCACACCAATCAGCGCCACCATGACACCCAGTAGCGTTAACCGGCCACCCGACGAGGCGAACAGCTCACCAAAGCGCCCTTGCAACAGCGGCGTCATCAGCGTACCAACCACCAGGGTGATGCCAATCGCGATACCAATACCCATCGACATCCCGAGATAGCGCATGGTCAGACCATAGTTGATATTGCCTATTCCCCACATCGCGCCAAACAGAAATACCGGCGTGAGTTGCGACAGCGTAAAACTGCTGTAATAGGCCATAACGTCCGGCAGCAAAATGGCACTCACCGTCCAGGGCAGGATTAGCCACGACATCAGGCCGCCAATTGACCACATGGTTTCCCATGACCATCTTTTCACCTGTTTAAACGGCGCATAGAAACACGCCGCGCTGGCTGCGCCGACAAAATGCCAGAAGATACCCGCAATAATGGCACTGTTCATTATTATTCCCCGGTTTGGTTGAGGCCTGTCGGAAACCTGTCTGCTTCCGCTCAGCAGGCAGTCTACGTTTTGCAGGAATTCCTCAGCCTTTGGATAAATGCCGGAAACCGCAGCAGCGTGGCAATTTCTGACCGTTATTCCTGTCAGGGATCACAATTTCACAGTTGTTATAAAACTGGACCAGCGCAAAGGTAACTTACTTATTATTCACTGTTTTTTACTGTTCTGCTGTGTAGCGCAGCACAATTCTGTTATGGCTGCCATAAAGGCTGATGGAGTGGCAAGTCTGCAAAGAAGCCTTTTATAAACCCAGCCAGGATTGTATAAACTGGGGAAAATTGATCGGATCAGGGATTGGGATGACATCAAAATGGTTAACACTGTTTCTTTCACAGTCAGTCAGCCGGGTGATGCTGGATGACATCAGGGCAATATTACCCGCAGATGCGATAAAGGTGTTTGTGAATGGCCTGGATGAAACGCACTATGCCACCATCGAGTGTCTGCAGTCAGAACAGCATTGCGCTCTCATCGCCTCAGCGATTGTAGTCTGGCGTCAGCTCGGCCATGTGCATCATATTGTCTATAAAAAAGGGGAAGTGTTGCGCGAAGAGAGTGATGCAACGCAGTTTCAGCTCTTTACCCTGCTGAAAACCCATCGCGCCGTTCTCCAGATCTCATGATAAGATCGTGGCCCCTGAAAACGCTGTTTGCAGCAGGTTGAATATGAGAATTGGAATTTTGTTTCCGATCGCCATTATTGTGGCGGGTGTAGGGTTTCTGGCATGGTTTATTGGCAGCGGCCTGGCGATGCCAGGCTCCTGAGGGTTAGCGCAGCTGACTATCTTTACTGCCCCGACGATTATACAGGCTGGTGCTCTGCTGCTGTTTGTCGATTTTTTCCTGACACGCCACGCAATAGTGCACGCCTTTAAGTGCCTGACGACGTGCTTCAGGAATTGGCTCGCCGCAGAGTTCGCATTCTGTGGCGCTTTCGCCCTGCCCGATTGACTGCCTTACCCGCTCAATACCGTCGTTCACGGTGCTATCAATCTGTTCCTGTACTGCGCCTTCTGCAGCCCATCCGCTTGCCATTATTTAACCCCTTTCACGACTTCACTTCTTTAAATCTACAACAGATTGACGTTTTTGCCTCAGAACTTACCGATACCTGTGATTGGCTGCCAGCCGATTACGGCACCTGGCACTCAGCTAAAGGTCACGCTTAACGATCTGTTTCACTCTGCGATTACATCACTGCAACATATCGATAGCGGAGAGCAAAGCGAATGACAACACATCATCAACATTACATTAATGGCGAGTTCGTCGCCCATCACGGTGACCAGTGGATTGAGGTGATCAACCCGGCCACTGAGGCGCTGCTGTCACGTATTCCCGAAGGCACTCGTCAGGATGCCAGCCGTGCCATCAACGCCGCAGAAGCGGCTCAGCCAGCGTGGGAGGATCTGCCCGCAGTGGAGCGTGGCACCTGGCTGCACAAAATTGCCAGCGCCATCCGCGACCGGGAGCCTGAACTGACGGCAACGATTGTGGCTGAGGGTGGAAAAACCCAGGGACTGGCGAAGACCGAAGTGCTGTTCACCGCCAACTACCTTGATTACATGGCGGAGTGGGCGCGACGTTACGAAGGAGAGATCATCAACAGCGACCGACCCAATGAAAACATCTTTTTGTTCAAAAAAGCGATTGGCGTTACCACCGGGATTTTACCGTGGAACTTCCCCTTCTTCCTGATTGCCCGTAAAGCGGCGCCTGCCCTGATTACTGGCAACACTATCGTGATTAAACCCAGTGAGCTGACGCCAGACAATGCGGCCATTTTTGCCGACATCATTCACACGCTGGGTCTGCCAGCGGGCGTGATTAACATTGTCTACGGTCTGGGTCCGGAAGTGGGACAGGAGCTGGCGGCAAACCCCAAAGTCGGGCTGGTGAGCCTGACCGGTAGCGTCGGCGCAGGTATCGCTACCATGGAAGCCGCTGCTAAAAATGTCACCAAAGTGTCGCTGGAACTGGGCGGCAAAGCCCCGGCTATCGTGATGGATGACGCCGATCTCGATCTGGCGGTTCAGGCAATTGTCAGTTCGCGGATGATCAACAGCGGTCAGGTCTGTAACTGCGCAGAGCGTGTCTATGTGCAGGAAGGCATCTACGCGCGCTTTATCAGCGCGCAGACCACGGCGTTTCAACAGGTTACGTTTGGCGATCCCGCCGAACGCAGTGATATCGACATGGGGCCACTGATTACGGGCGCGGCAAGGGATCGGGTTGAGCAGAAAGTAGCAGACGCCGTCGCCGCCGGCGCCAGAGTGGTGCTGGGCGGCAAGCGCGCCGGCGATAAGGGCTTCTTCTTTGAACCGACGCTGCTTACCGATGTGCGTCAGGAGATGGCGATTATGCAGGAGGAAATTTTTGGCCCGGTGCTGCCGGTGATGAAGTTCAAAACGCTGGATGAGGCGATCGCTTTGGCTAACGACTGCGAGTATGGGCTGACGTCCTCAATTTATACCCGGAATATCAATACCACCATGACCGCGTTGCGAAAGCTGAAGTTCGGCGAGACCTATGTTAATCGTGAGAACTTTGAGGCGATGCAGGGCTTTCATGCCGGATGGCGCAGGTCGGGTATCGGCGGTGCCGATGGGAAACATGGCCTGGAGGAGTATCTGCAGACCCATGTTGCTTACCTGCAGTTCAGTTAAACGAAGGCTCGATCTTAACGCCTCCCGTTCCTGACGTTGTCAGCCACAAAATGGGCCAGCTAACCGGCCCATTTTGCTATGCCACCCGCTTACTGCAGCGCAGCAGCGCGATGCCACTTAGCACTGCCACCGCCATCAGGTAGTAGCCTGGTGCCAGACTGCTGCCGGTAGCGGCAATCAGCATGCTGCAAATCAGCGGCGCAAACCCGCCAAATACTGTCACCGCCACGTTGTAACTGATCGCCATACCGCTGGCGCGGGTGGTCGCCGGAAAGAGATCGGCCATCACCGACGGCACCGTCGAGAAATAGACTGACTTGAGCAGCGCCATCCAGGCCACCAGCAGGATTAACGTAGTGGGCGTGGTGTGATCGACCATCCATTTAAACGCAGGATAGATGGTGGCCATCAATAGCAGCAGCGATCCCCACATCAGCGGCAACCGGCCAATCCGCTCTGCCCACAATCCCATGATGGGCGTCACGACCGTCAGGATAATGCCCGCAATCAGTGTGGCGGTGAAGGCGACCGATCCCGGCAGATGCAGGGTTTTGGTGGCGTAAGTCGGTATGTAGTTGAGCATGTAGTTTACTGCAGTGGAAATCACCATCACGCCTATCGCCAGGGTGATTAGCGCTTTCTGCCGCCCGAACAGCGTCTTCAGCGGCGCGGATTCCTTCTCCTGCGAGGCAAAGCTGGCAGGTTCCTGCACATGGCGGCGAATGTAGATACCCAGCGGGCCAATCAGCAGGCCGAAGGCAAACGGAATGCGCCAGCCCCACGCCTGAATATCACTTTCGCTTAGCCAGTGCGTCAGCCCCAGCCCGAATGCGGATGCCATCAGCGTGCTCGCCCCCTGAGTGGCGAACTGCCAGCTGGCAATAAAGGCTTTACGTTCGGGAAAGTGCTCCACCAGAAAGGCAGTGGAACTGCCAAACTCGCCCCCGGCAGAGAAACCCTGAATCAGACGCGCCAGAATGATCAATAGCGGTGCGGCCAGACCGATAGTGGCGTAGCCCGGCATAAACGTAATGATCGCCCCGCCCAGCATCATCAGGTTAATCGACAACAGCAGCGCCTTTTTGCGCCCATGACGGTCGGCATAGTTGCCCAGTACAATGGCACCCAGCGGACGGATCAGAAAGGAGATACCGAAGCTGCCAAAGGTCAGCAACAGCGACACTGACGGATCGCTGACCGGAAAGAAAACGTGCGCGATGTAGCTGGCAAAAAAGCCATAGACCGCGATGTCGAACCACTCCAGCGCGTTACCAATGCAGGTGGCGAACAGTGTTTTGTGCAGGCTCGGTTTCACCTGCGAGGTCGTCTGCGCGATGCTGCTCATTGTTCACCTCTCCGCCACTGATGGTGGCGCGTCATCAACTGTTCGCCCTCTTCGCCCAGTTGCCAGAAAAGCCGCGTCATAATCGCCAGGCCTTCACGTGCAATGGAATTGAGCATGTGTTCGTTAACGCCATGCTGGCCGCAGGCGGGATAGGAGTGCGGCACCCACAACGTTGGCAGACCCAGGATATCGGCGAAGACTTCATTGGGCAGTGAACCGCCAAGATTGGGTAACAGCGCCGGTTTTTTACCGCTGCTACGCGCCAGCGTGTCCAGTGCCCAGGCCACCAGCGGATCCTGCGGATCGAGCCGCGTCGCCGGTGAGCCGCGCAGAAACTCCACGCTGACGTTATCGAAGCCGTGCTGACGCAGGTGACTTTCGACATGCTGCACCAGGTTTTCCCAGTCAGTGCCGACCACAAATCGCAGCTGACACACCGCCGTGGCGCTGCCCGGAATAGCATTCATCGGACGTGCCGGATTACCGGTTTCAAACGCCAGCACCTCCAGCGTGTTCCAGCCATAAAGGCGCTCTGCAGACGTCAGACCTGGCTCACCCCAGCCTTCTGCAAGCGCCGGATCGCCCGGCATACCGCCGACGTCAATATCACTCAGGATCGCCCGCACGGCCCTGGTCAACGAGTCCGGTTTTAGCGCAGCGACCTGCAATACGCCCTGCGCATTCACCAGGCAGGCGATCGCATTGGCCAGTTGCGTACCGGGATTACTGAGCAGTCCGCCCCAGTTGCCGGAGTGATAGGCGTTGTCACGCGCCCGAATGGTCAGACGAAAGTTCGCCGCACCACGCGAACCCAAAAACAGCGTTGGTCGCACTGCGTTGAGCCGTGGGCCATCAGAGGCGATAAAGAGATCGGCTTTTAACAGCGCCTGCTGCTGCTGGCAGATCGCCGCCAGTCCCGGCGAACTGATCTCTTCGCCCATTTCAAACAGGATTTTGCAGTTAAAGCCCAGCTTTCCACCGCGCGTCTGCCACACCTGTTCCAGCGCCGCGAGGTTGATGCAGTGCTGACCTTTGTTGTCCGCACTGCCACGTCCATACAGGCGATCGCCTTCAGCTGTGAGTTGCCACGGCGATAAGCCTTCGCGCCAGTTTTCATCGTCGCCGAATACCACATCACCATGGCCATAGCAAAGCAGCGTCGGTTTCAGCGGATGTTCAATGCGGGTGGCAATCAGAAACGGCGGGCTGCCTGGCTGGGGATTTTCAAATGGATGTAACGTAAATCCCATCTTCGTCAGTTGCGGGCCAATTTCCTGCTGCAGATAGTGGTCCAGCTCCGCCCCTCTGCTGGCCTGCTGGCTTTCGGTCACACAGGCGACACGCCGTGCCAGCAGTTGCTGAAACTCACCGCTATCGAAATAGTTCATCGCCTGATCAACGGCCTGTTGCTCTGTCATGTTTGCCCTGCCTGTTTTTTTTATCGTGCTTTATCTTTGACAAACTTCTCTCCTTGCCACAATTATCAATTTATCGAGTGAGCGTTGCTTTTAAAGCAATGCCTGACTGCCCTTTTATGATGCGTTTTGACGGAGTGGAGATGATAAGCAGCGAGATCCGCTATTTCCTGGCGGTTGTTGAGAGCGGCTCGTTGAGCGCCGCCAGTGAACAACTTTTTGTTGCGGTGTCGGCGATCAGTCGTCAGATTCAGCGGCTGGAGGCACAGGTCGGGGTGCCGCTGTTTGAGCGTCATGCGCGCGGCATGGTGCTGAATGAAGCAGGTGAGATTTTTGCGCATCACGTGCGTAAGAGTCAGCTTGATATGGCGTATGCGCTGGCAGAGATTAAGGGATTGAAAGCGATACGCCGCAGTTTGATCCGCATCGCCTGCACGGATGGTATGGCGTTTAGTCTGCTGCCTGGCCTGCTGGCGGCGTTTCGCCTGACAAACCCGGGCGCGCTGTTTGCGATTAACGTGACGCACTCGCAGGGCGTGGCCGCATGCGTCCGGGCGGGAGAATGCGATGTGGCGCTGCAGTTTAGTCTGCAGCCGGAGCGCAGCGTTGAGGTACTGGGTTCGTGGCCCGCACCGGTGTTGCTGGCGATGCATGAGTCACATCCGCTGGCGTCACGCGAGGTCACGCTAAGCGATTTGCCTCGCTGGCCGCTGGCGCTGCCGGGCCATCACACCACCGTCCGGCAGCTGTTTGATCTTTCCTGTCAGATGAATGACTGCGTGGTGGAGCCGGTGCTGACCTGCGACTATTTCGCTACGCTTTATCACTTTTTGCTGCATACGCCGCAGGCAGTAACCATCTGTAGTGCCTTTACCCTGTTGTTCGAGCGCGATACGCAAAATCTGGTGTTGCGGTCAATGGGAGTGGATCAGTTGAGTCAGCGCACATTGCAACTTCAGAC
>Ga0256409_1001032_pt1 | contig 10941 bp, 10 predicted proteins | sample PhySR1_FD_185981 | JGI IMG/M metagenome (GOLD analysis project Ga0256409, IMG submission 185981) | Leaf surface microbial communities from sunflower plants in UC Gill Tract Community Farm, Albany, California, United States - DLSL S.R1 | ecosystem: Host-associated > Plants > Phyllosphere >...
TTGCTTGGTTTGATAATGACAGAAGACTGTGTAGAAATTATGAGTTCTTAATGGAAACATCAGAAAACATGGTCAAATTATCTGCTATAAAACTTTTATTGAACAAAATTTAAACAGACTCTAAAAAGCATCTTTTTCATATTTATAATTTTTTGTTATTCGTTTAATACTTGAAATAGCTTCTTCGTCATTCACCTTTCTACTTTTTATATTATCTCTTAATTCCTCAAATTTTGTCTGATTATCAATCATTATATGAATTGCTTCTTCCATGTCTTCAACTTCATCATAAATTTTTAATAATAGATCATTCATTGCTCCTTCAGTCTGATAAGCCCAATATACTTGTGGTGGAACTTCTAAATTGTATACCTGGTGATTATCTCCACGTAATAAAAATAATTGAGAATATTTTCTTTCTCCATTAAAATCTTTCTTAATAGAAGACATTTGGTAGTAAGCATGTTCAGAAAGATTAAACCTTTGTTGAATAGCTCTATAATCTTTTGCTCCTAAAACGTATAAAATTTGAGTGTTTTCAATGATGGCATCAGATAATTCATTTTTAGGTAGTTGGCTGACAGACTGTAGTATTATTCCTATACTACCATTTTGTTTTCTGATTGCCTGGTAAAACCATTGAATCCTACGGAGCATTCCATCCCATTTAAGCTGTTCTGCAACTTCATCAAATAAAATAACTCCTCTGGTTGATTTATCCTGCCAAATCATCTTATCAATTGTCGTAGATATTAGCTGAAGCATAATAGACAGAAGAAGTTTATTTCCCCGGATTGCATCTAATTCAAATACTATAATTCGTTTATTATAGAGGTCAGTTCCAAAGGTAGGCTTAGATTCATCGTATAGAAATGCATAAGGACCATTATCTACAAATTCAGACATTAATAGGACAAATTCTTCTGCATTAAAAAACTCTTTCTGAATTTCTAAATGTTCTATAATATCATCTTTATCAATCATAAAAGATCTGATAAAAGATGGTAGGGAATGCCCTTGTTTAATATTACTGTAATAAAGTTCTACAATACGTCTTAGTACAGCTCTTTCCTGCTCTGTTATGTCTCCGTCTCTACGATAATGAACCCCTATAAACTCAACTAATTCATCTATTTTTGCAGTAGATAATTTTTCGTCTTTTTTAAGTTCAAAAGGATTAACTCCCAGGTTATCCCCTTCTTTATAAGTAATATAGGCTATATCTTTTGGAAATAATGCTTCAAGCTTTCTATAAGATCCTCCTAAATCAATTATTACCTGTTTAGCACCGTCAGAATAATAGTATGAAATAATATGATTTGCTGTAAATGATTTCCCTCCTCCTGTAGGTGAAAGAATAAAAAAGTTCCGAGCATCTACATACTGCTTTTCTTCATCCCATACATCAACTGTTACGGGAATCATACCTTTTAATCTAGAATTTAATCTTAATCCTTCTCTATCATCATTGTACTTACCTGTACAGATCAGAAAGGAAGAAAAAACTTCTAAATTTGCTATATAGTAATGATCTTCTACAAATAAGTGAGAATTAAGAGGATAGGAGTATTCATATAATGCTACAAGATTTTCTCCGTATGGTCTTTCCGGCTTTATATCAATATCTTTAAATCTCTCCGATACTGCGTCTACTCTGTTATTTAGTTCAAGTTCAGAATTGGCAAAAATTACTATGTTATTATGAGCTCTTACAATTCTTTCTGTATCAGAATGTTTAGCCATGTCTTTAAGCATTTCTCCTGTCTGCTCTGCCCAATATTCATTTGTTTTATCAAATCTTCTGAATTTATGCAGATCATCATGATTTTTCTTTGCATTATTGTAATGATGCTTATTATCATCTATAACAGCAATTTGATTATAAATGTGAGTAAAACCTAAATCATAGCTGAAATTATCTCCATAATTTTTATAGAACTTTACTTTATCATTGGTTAGTTCTCCGTCTCCTCTGCATGACATTAATTTCTCAGGAAATTTATCTTCCTGGGGAAATTTCAGTAATGTCGCATATTTACTTCCTACTTTTAAAAAATCCCATTCATTACGGATATCTACACTGTATTCTGTGTTTAATCCTCCATTTATGTAATCGTAGTAATTTTCTAGATATTCCTTAGATAAAGGAACTATTTTAAATCCATTATTACCACTCAACTTTATAGATTTCAGATAAGCTACAGACTGTTTAACCATTATCTGAAAATTTTTAATTTTTTCATCAAATTCCGTAAACATTTGTTTTTGTGGCGGGCGTATCGGATTTTTAAGTTTTGTAAGTTGAATTGAAGTATTAGGCAGAATGAAAAAAATATTTGTATAATGAGAAAGATAATCTATCCCATTAAAATACTCCTTTGTACTTTGTTCTAAAAAATTTCTATTGGGAAATTGTGTTGAATCAAATTTTTCTTCTGAGAATATATCTTGTTTAAAAAATATAGTTCCTGTTGGCAAATCTCTTAGAGCTTTGGCCCAATAATCATTTAATAAATCAAAGTCATTTTCTCCTAAAGAATATTTCTCCGGCATGTGAACTCTGAATCCCAACGTAAAGCTTCCCTGCGCTCCTAACAAAAAATTTTCCATGATACCGTTCTAAAGTTTACTTGATTTTTTTTGTGTTTTTCCTTGTCAATGAAGAAATTTCTGTAGGAAATTTTTCATTGAGTAATTTTTTCATTAAGCGATCATTACTCATTACTAATTTGGTAAAAACAAGGCTTAATCCATTTATAATTAAAATAAAGATGATTTTCATCCAGCTAAACCCTGTCGTTAAGGTTAGTAATGAAACACCTGCTATGGCCAAGAATAAATAAAATGCGTTAGGGGAAAACCCATGAATTTCCGGTTTTCTTCTTATATTTTTATAATTCCTGATTTCCTTCATTATTTTACAATGAAATGTTTTTAACAACCTGGTACACTCCCACAACCACAAAAACAGCCAATAGATACCAAAGAACAATCTTTAATGCACTTAGCACATCTTTGCTATCATTATATTCATTTAAGGCTTTCCAACCTACCCAAATAAAAGAGATTGCTACTATAATAGGAAAAGCTTTTGCTAATTCTGCTAAAACTTTATTACCGCCTGTTGCCAAGCCTAAATCCTGAGCATTCATTAATGATGCGGATAATACAAATACTGTTAGGCTAGCCTTTTGATAAAAATTTTTGTTCATATTGTATAATTTTAAAATTTCTGTTCCTTTTTGATTTTACAAATATATTAAAAAGTTTAATATATTAAACTTTTTTTTCGCTTGAAATTCCAATTTGTTCTGCAAATAAATTTATTTCCTCTATAATATTCACATAGTTATCTATCATTTTCTTTTTCATATCCACTTTTTCAGGAAGTGGCTGTACTTCTATATTATACTTAGGAAATTTTATCAGCTCTGCTCTCCCTCCACCTATGTAAGCAAACTTACCTGGTGTAAACTTAGTGAACTCATGCGCCCGAACTTTTGGAACCTCTTTTTCACTGGTAGTTTTGGAAGACGAATTTTGCCCTGTAGTCTTGGAATGGGTTTTGATTTTTTTAGGTTCAAAGTATTGCTCATAAAACTTCCCTGTGTCCGGGTCGTTTGCCCTACCAAAGAAAAGGGTAGATAGGTTAGCCAGGATTGCTTTGAATCCATCCCTGGAATATTGGATTACTGCTTGTGATATATCCTGCGCACAATAGACAGTTACGATCTTAAAGCTTGCCATTGTTGCTGAAATTCGAGCCATGTTTCTTAGTTTTATTGTAGGAGCTTCATCTAACAAAATGAATGCCGGTTCCTGATTTCTTACCATCATCTGTTTAGTAATGGTATGTATGATTGTAGCTAAAAATGGAGTTAAAGCTTCTTCTGACTTAGGCTCATTGAGAATTGAAAGAATTGTCTTATTATCCTTTGAGTTAACATTCAGATCAATGTCATTACCTGTTAATGCCCAAAAAGACTCCGGAAATGATATTTTTCTCAATGCGTTGGCCAAAGTTGCTACAACAGCTGCCGTTTGTTTCTCAGAAGCCAGACCTAATATAAAAGCTGAAGCTTGAATCTTAACTCTTTTATCATCTATTAAAAAGTTTTTCAGACCCAAAAACGTATCATAAGCATCTTCTTGAAGACCTTTAGCACCTTCTTCCTGTTCTACCTTCAAAGAAAAATCTACTGATAAAATAAAGGCTATTACATGTGGTATTGTACAGTAATGTTGATAGTATAATGAAAATTTAAGTATTAATGCACTTAAAAGACTTCCTGCTGTTTCATAGAAAAAACTATTTTCCCCCTTCTCTGTTCCTGCCAGATTATCCAATATTACTTGTGTTACTGCGGTTACTTCTTTTTCATCATCTAAGTACTTTGGATTAATAGGATTAAGTCTTACACTAATGTCGGGCCTATGAATAGCAAACACTTTAACTCTGTCTCCAAAAAGTGGAATACATATTTCCGTTAGTTCTCCATTTTTATAATCATATACCAAGCCGGAAAAAGACCATTCTGCAAAATGCAATAAAAGACTATAAATAACAGAAGCTGTTTTACCACTTCGGGAAGCTCCAAAAACTCCTACTCCTGCAAAAATATTTCTAATGGTTATGGTTTTGCTTCCTAATTTTAATTTTAAATCTATTACCGGTCCGGCGGTGCTTCGTATTTGGAAGCTCCTATAATCAACCCTAATATAAAAGCCGGACCAAATCCGAAAGGAAGTAATTTTGGAACAAATGACAGCTTAAAATAATGGTGCATTACTGCTCCAAATACCAATATTAGGGAAAAACTTATAATGGCTTTATTTCCACGGTAAGCGGATATAATATAGGCCAAAAGCCCTACTACAAAATAGATCATCAAAAAGATGATAATAATTTCTTTGTTAAAAAATGCGGGTATATTCATATTCATGTTAATTAATAATGTATTCCTTTATCTACTACTAAATTTTTAACCATTTTTACTGCCTTAATTACTAAATCTAACTTACTTTTTGGAAAACTTGTTGGTATAGGAACCGGCATCAGTTCACTTTTTATTTTCTGTATAGGGTTCAATTCGTTTTTTACAGTATTCATACCGGTATGCTTCATAATTTCTTTTTTAATCTCACCTTTTAGCATTCCTTTAGCCCTGGTAGCTACTTTCTCAGAGAGACCTTTTTTCTGCTGATTTAAGTAAACATACTTTTCTTTCTCCGGTCTGTTATATTCAAATTTTTCATCAAAGATCTTCTCTACATTCTTTGAAAATTCATCCCTGTTAAAACCTACCTTCGCTCCATTATTGACCTGGCCATCTTTTTGATTAGCATTCGGAGACATAGAAACTTTATCTTTTGGATTAATACTTGTCTTGTCATGGCGAGAAACCACAATATGAGAATGATAATTTAATCCACCTTTTTTTAGTCCTTCAGTAATAATTTCACCTGTATACTTATCTTTAAGAAGTTGTTTTTCCAGGTCGCCAATTTTCATTTTATCGAAAGGATTTTTACTCTCCTGATATTCTTTGATTTTAGCCAGGATAGGCTTGTTTTTAATAACCGCCTTATCCTTATGGTTATATTTCCTTTCGGTTTCTATTTTAGCATAATACATAAGATCTTTGCCGGTAATTTTTCTTTTAGTTGTATCAAAACCTTTCTCTTTCCAAACCTCATTTTTTATATCATCTTTTACGTTTCCAAATTCTTTGGTTATTCCAAATTTAACAGCATTTTCTACCTTATTATCAAGTTTATATTTTTCGATATAAAACTGATCTCCTTCCTGCTGTAAGTCGGATTCTTTTATTGAAAATTTAATAGGTTCTGATAATCCCGGAGTATCCGCATAGAAGACAAAATTTTTATAGCTCTCCTCCTTATGTTTTTTATCTTCAGTTTCTACTTTTAAAAAGTCAATTTTTACGAGTTGCTTCCTTTCATTATCTCTCTCTATAGCTCTATCTAACAGCTTGTTAATCTCTTTTTCATTTTTAAAATAGATTCCCTTTTCATCTGATTGACTAATAAGGTTATTATTAACCCATAATCTTACTTCTTCCTTACTGTTTTCCGGTTTATAAGCAATCATTGTCGAATTATTTTTAGATTCAACTATTGAAGCTTGTACAAAGTAATTTTCAGTTTTAGCCTGTTCCTGAAGTACTTGTTTTTCTACCAAGAAATTTTTAAACCTACTTTCTATTTCTTTATTTTTTAGGAAGTCTTTTGCTTCCAACATTTCCTTATTTACATTTTCTTTTATTTTTTCAAAATCTTTAGAAAATTCTTTCTCTGCCTGGCGAATAATATGTTTTTCTAACTTATGTTCTAAAAGAGCTTTCTCCATTGTAAAGTTGCCATTAGGAGACTTTAATACATCCTCATATTGAACATTAAAAGTTAGTGGTTCTTTTAATCCTGGATTATCAAAAGAGAACTGAATACTTTCCGAATTTTTAACAAATTTTTCCCGGTGGCTTTCTAGTTCTTGGAACTCTGAAAACTCTACTTTATTTTCACTTTCTTTATCTATCAGCTCCTGTATTTTATGCTCGTAAAAATCAGAGATCATCTGAAGATTTCCGTTTTCATCTCTTGCAAGTTCCCCACTCTCTTTATCTGTTACAGAAAATTTTCCTGCCCAAATTTGAGCCGGTTCCTTCAGCCTTTCATCATCTATTAATAATAGTAAAGCTTTATCACTTTCTGCAAGCACTTCTGATTTTATGCTAGTTTTATCATTCCAATTGCTAATAGAAAACCCCTTTCTTTCAGGTAAATAACCTTTAGCTACCAAATAATTATTAAAATCTACTGAAGCTTTTATATTGAGCTTTTTAAACTCTTCCTTACTAGGAACTTTGTCCGGATACAAATAGAATTCTTCTCCTTTTTCATTAATACTTTTAGAAATATCAAACTTTTTTTCCTTCAGTACTTTATCTAACTTTTCCTTTTTAATATCTGCAAACTCTTTTCCTAATATTTGGCTTTTTACTTCATAAACTTTATTATCGTATACACTTTGCGGAATATGGCAGATACCGTTCTTTACTGCAAATTCATCCTTATTAAAATAAAGCTTCAAATCTTTATCAAAACTTTCCCATTTTTCAGTAATTAATACCTTTTCCTCTTTAATAAAATCGGTAAAATAATCAGAACTTTCCTTAACAAGTCCGGGAATCTCAATTTGTTCTCTTTTAGACTTTTCTTTATCAATAATAGTATTATACTTATCTGAATAATATTCATCATTAATAAGAAGCTTATCTGCTTCAATTTTATATTTACCCTCAGGAACAAATAGATCTATATTTTTATCAATATCAGTAGAATAAAAAGTAAAAATCTTACCATGTGGATATTCTTGTTTTACTTTGAATTTATCCAGGCTTGTAAAATTAGCTTCAGATTTTTCTTTTCCTAATTGAATTCCTTTTTCCTTCAGAAATTGATTGTACCTTTCTTCAATAAGAGGTTTCATATCTTTTCTTTCTGCATCCGTGGGCAAAGCATCCTGATTAGCGTAAATTTCCCTATCCATTAACCTGGCATACTCTTCCATGATATCCTGAGTATAAAGCTTCATTTGAATTTTCATCAATTGGTCTTTTTGCTCATTATAAAAATCTAATGCGGTCTGATCCCCTTCTATATTTTCTAAAACTAAACCTCTATTTTTTAATTCGTCCAGGGCTATCATTTGCATGTGTTCAAGTTCTTGCTGACTTGGACTTATGTTTAGCATATAAAAATTACTGGCTGATAGATTTTGAGTACCTCTATTTGCATCTAATTTTGAAGAAGCTTCATAGACATTAACTTTAGAATTTGGGTCTTCAAGATCATAAGGATTATAGTCCTGATTAAAAAAATATTCTACAGAGTTTGGATTAATTTCTTCCTCTTTGCCCTCTAAAATTAGATGCTCATTTTCTATTTTTTTCTTCTCATTTTCCTTATCTAAATATTGAATTATATTAGAAGAAGATTGAGATTTTGAAGCATCATGAGAGACTATTTTTACGTGCATTTCTTTAGCTTAATTTTTTTATTTCTTCCCATTCTTCGGCAGACAAATTCACTATAATTCTTTCCTTAGATAGCATCCCTCCTACTTCAACTTTTGAGTTATTAAAAATCTTAAACAGTGCTTGTTTTTGGGTTTCATATTTATTGTAAATTTCCTTAAACTTTTCTTCTCTATTGGAAGTATCCGTCTTTGGTTCTTCTACTTTTGTAACTTCTACTTCTTCAGATTTTATATGTGAATTAAGAGGATTTTCTACTTTAGGAGAATTCAATTTTTCTTCTACTATCTTATCAAATCCCAAATCCTCTAATTTGTCTAAAGTATTTAATTTTTGTAGAAGTGGTTTAAAATAATCCTTCTCAACTCCACCTACCCATTTCCTTAGAGAAGAATTATTAGCTAGAATTTTATCTTCATGTATTTGGAATTTTGCAAGGATTCTATTTTCAAGATCAATTAAACCTTTCTTATAATCTCCTATATAATCTTCCTTTAAATTAATCTCATTCCTTATAATAAAGACAGCACAGGTTTTTACTGTTGTATCATATGTTTTAAGCCCAAATTTAGCCTGGATATCATCAAGCAAGCCTTTTGTCTCATCAGTTAATTTTATAGTGGTATTTAGCATAGTATAACATTATTACTACCACAAATATACTTTTAAATTCCTTAAAAATAGAATCTTATGATATTTTTAATAAAAAAAAGTATACTAAAGTATACTTTTAGTATACTTTTCAAAAATAATAATAAATTAATATACTATAAACCAAACAGATACAAACCACTATTTTTTAAATCGTGGTTTCCTCTTGCTTCTCCAAACACGGCCCGATTTTCGGCCCTTTTTTTGGAGCCTGGGCTTCGCCCAGCAGGGAAAAAAATCCGGAATAAATAATAATAAAGTCCAAAGAGATAGCATACAAATTAATATCTGAAAAATGCTATTCTCTTACTTATAAAACTTATATCTTTTTTCCTGCTTATAAAAAATTAGATGGACGAAAGGCTGAAAAAAAATATTCCAAAATGAATTATAAAATGTAATAGTTTGCCTGGAACCAACCACTCTGAACCTCACTCTATTTTTTCAGCTTCTCTTTTTTTAGCTTTCAATTTTTCGCATAAAAAAACCTGATCTTATACAAACCAGGTTTTCACAATTTCCAAATAATTTTAAATTATATTTGAATTTCTTATAACAAAGCTACTTCGCTTTTTTCTCTTCATACTTCTTACTATTCTCACTAAATTTGTCTTTAATTCCTTTTCCTAAATCAGTATAAAAAATACCAAAATAGATTGCAAATACTGATACTACTCCGTAGAAAACATTATTAAACACTCTTGGAATATCTACAAAAAGAGAGGCTATTGTATAGACAATAAACAGTACTAAAACTGAAACAATAATTCCTTTTTTCATGATTCTTTTTTTTGTGAAATTTTGGCGTCAAAAAACTCATTCAAATCGGCTCCGTTAAACCGTAAAAAATACAGATACTTGAATAGAAAATTTTTTTCATAAAACTTTTCCAGATAGAACTTTCTTGATTTCTTCCCTAGAAAATCTTCCAGGCTTTTATTATCCTTTTTTTCTATCGTTTTTTTTCTTAATTCTCTTAACATAAGCATGCAATAATTCTAGGAACTCATTCCAGATTGACCCAGAAAAAGTATTTAAAAGTTTAAACATAATGGATTCAAATTTAAAAAAATTAAACCGGATTGAAATTCAAATTTACTAAAAATAGTTTAATATTTTAAATTTTTTTTCGGACCCTAAAAAATTTTTGATCAAAAAAAAGTCATATTTTTTATTATATCGTACGATATAATTTTATATTTTTATAAAGCAAAAAAGTTAAAATATGAAACTAAATCCTACATTAGAATTTTATGATCTCTTTCAATTCATATATGATTATTTTAATGAAAATCTTTTCAATTCTGTATTACCCAATTGCATGATTGTAATAACCAGGAAAACAAAAACATTTGGTTACTATTCAAATGAAAGATGGGTAAATAAGGAAAATATTAAAACTGACGAACTTGCAATCAATCCTATATACTTCAGCAAATATCCCTTAATAGAAATGCTTCAGACTATGGCACATGAAATGGTTCATTTGTGGCAGTTTCATTTTGGAAAGCCTTCTATAAGAAGTTATCACAACAAAGAATGGGGGGGAAAAATGCAATCAATAGGATTAATGCCTTCCAACACTGGAAAGGAAGGCGGAAAGAAAACCGGTCAACAAATGATGGATTACCCAATAAAAGGAGGTATTTTTCTTAAAGTTTGTTCAGAGCTTGTAAAAAATAGTCGTTTTGAAAAACTTTGGTTTGACAGGACTACAACAGTAAAAATTGAAACAATCTTAAGTTTAAATCCAGTTATTTCAGAAAATTTTTTAATAGAAGAACCTGAAATTTATAATTTCCTTTATTCTACTTATTCAATTGATTCTCATATATATACAGGCTCTTCAGATTCTTCAAAAAATAAATATCAATGCCCTACTTGCAAAGTAAACGTATGGGGGAAAAGAGATCTATTTTTAATATGTGGAGAATGCTCTGAAGAATTTGAATATTTAGAATGAAAGATTTTTTCTTTTTTTTTTTGCTGGGTTGGGGGTTCGGGGGAAGGGGGCATAAGCCCTTCCCTCCGATTGGCCAAAGCAGGGGGGAAGATTCCCGGGACCTATTTTTTTTACCCTATCCATATAACCGAGAGACAGACATACAAGAAAAATTGCCCGAAGGGTTCAGGAGGGTCCACGCCAGTGGATACCCAATTTTTATTGGAGGGCCTGGAACCGGTTATATACTTTCGTAAATGAAATAGGGACAAGGGAAGCCGGCAGAGGGCA
>Ga0256409_1001048_pt1 | contig 10659 bp, 14 predicted proteins | sample PhySR1_FD_185981 | JGI IMG/M metagenome (GOLD analysis project Ga0256409, IMG submission 185981) | Leaf surface microbial communities from sunflower plants in UC Gill Tract Community Farm, Albany, California, United States - DLSL S.R1 | ecosystem: Host-associated > Plants > Phyllosphere >...
TGTTATCCGGCTGCACGCCCGTCCGGCCTTCGCCAGCGCCAGAGATTATCTGGATTGGGTGTCCGCGCGTGACAAGCTGCCCGGTGCCGGGAAACAGCCTTAAAACAGCGGGCGATCTGGCGGCGGATAATCGCCAGTTAGAGGTCGCGCTCGCTGCCTGCGGGCTGCAGGTCGAAATCATCAAAGACTGCCAGGAACAACACGATGCTGAAACCACAACAGCTGCGCCAGGCGCTGACCGACAGCGTGCCGGAACTGCAGCGAAACCCTGACGCGCTGAACGTGTTTATCGACAGCGGGCGCATCGTCTCGACGCTTGCCAGCTCGCTGTCGTTTGAATACCAGTACCGGCTTAACATGGTCATTACCGACTACACCGGGAATATCGACCTGCTGATCGTGCCGCTGCTGGCATGGCTGCGTACAAATGAACCCGACATCATGGCAAGCGAGGAAAAGCGCCGGACAGGCTTCACCTTTGAGGCGGAGGTGATCAGCGACACGGCCAGCGATATCAGCATTGAACTGCAGCTGAGCGAGCGCGTGATCGTGAAGCAGGCCGACGACGGGCTGCACGTGACCCACGTCGGCGAGAACCCGCTGCCGGAGAATGACGCCCGGCCGGTGCAGCTTTACGTTAAAGGCGAGCTGGTCAGCGAGTTGCAGACATGAGTGAGCTGCAGCTTGTAAACGACCGGCTGGAGGCGCTTATCAGCAGCCTGTCAGCCCCGGCACGTAAAGAAATGGCGCGAACCATCGCGAAGAAGCTGCGCGCGAGTCAGCAGCAGAACATCAAACGCCAGCAGGCTCCAGACGGCACGCCCTTTAAGCCCCGCAAAACGCAGCCGGTGCGCAGCAAAAAGGGCCGCATAAAGCGCGAAATGTTCGCAAAGCTGCGTACCGCTAAATACATGAAGACGCAGGCCAGCCCGAATGAGGCTGTGATCGAGTTTGCGCGCAACGTGCAGCGCATGGCCCGCGTGCATCATTTCGGGTTGCGCGACCGGGCCTCAAGGTTTGGGAGAGTCTTAAAATATGAAGAGCGACCTTTATTAGGGCTTAGCAAGCATGATTTAATGGCAATAGAGGCTGTTGTTTTAGATAACTTTAAGAAAGCGCCTTGAAGGCGCTTAACTTAAAAAATTATTTTTTTTCTATCAAATCCATTGAAGTCACATAATATTGCTATTATTGATTGAGATGTGTTTGACAAAGATGAGGGAGGCAAAACTTCTTTTTTATAAGCTAGGGTTTCCATTTCTCTTGCACACTCAAAAAGATATGTATTCATACCCACCTTCGAAAAAAACTCCCCCAGCAAATCAGATTTTATACTTTCTGACATTTTATGTATTTCAGATGCTAAGTTATTTGTAATTGTTCCATCCATAATTGTGCTTGCTGCCAACGCAGAAACTAATGAAGTTACGCGGTTGGTAAACTCTCTACCAGCGCTACCAAATCTGAAGCCATCATCCAGCAATTTCCTCCTTTGTTCCTGATCGAGAGTTTGATAATCACTTAATATAAAGTCTAATGAAATGGCAAAGTATGAAACAACGCAATATATTGCCCTCCATAAAGCCGCCGCCTCTTTAGATTTATTGTCAATTTCACTAACGGCTGAGAAGAAATATTTGATATCATTAAGATAAGCGTTGCAGTTGTCAAAGTTTATTTTGTTAATTAATCTTGCTTTTGCTCTATCTAAACGCCCTTTCCAGTCACCACCAACCTTGCCGTGGCTAGATTCATCTAATAAAGAGAACAATTGTTCTTCGGGTATTCTTTCTATATTAGACTTATTGCTGTTTGAAAGTCTGCTTAGGAATTTTCCATCCAATACATTTACGTCGTGTTTAAGGCCAAACTCCATTACGTCAGAACGATTCTCGCTCGTCACTACCATGCAAGAATCAAGATTTAAGGTTTGCTGCAAACCTTTCGCCCAAAAAATTCTTTCGATAGCCTGAGGAGTTCTTTTGTTCTTTATGTCGACATTGATTCTCTCTCTTTTCAAAGGAGAGCTTTTTGAAAAAAGAAGTAAATCTACATCTGTAACATCAAAGTTATTATATTTGAATTTAACTCCTCGAAGGACATAGAAACCAAGAGTGATGAAGTAATTTCTCAAAATCTCTTCAGTAGCATAGCCTTTTGCCAACTTCTCTGTCATTGATTAAGCCCTCCAACCCTTATATCGTCTATAAGATTTCTGGCTTGTATTCTAACAGCGTCTGTGCAGTTTTTCCTTATGATTTCTCTGTTTACTTCCGGATGAATATATTCTGTCACTTTTGCCCCAGGTAGGCTCGTTACCGCTTCCGCTGTAATGTCTCCATGCTGGATAACAGACAAAGCTAATTTACCCACTTCAGGCTTAAGCAATCTCATTGAAAATCTACCATTATCATGAGGCCTTATTTTTAGAACCCCTTTATATTCCAATGCTTGATAATCATTGCCAATCGCAGTCGCAGGCCCAACTTCACCGCCTCTAATTAGTTTTTCCATTAAAAGTGAAATGGCTTGTATCCGTCCTCTATAATAAGAACTAATTGTCATTCCATAAGTGAGTGAGGCAACAAGTGCTTTAGCAAGATCTAATGCATCATCTGCAAGTGAATCAGTAAATTTAGAAAATGCTGCCGGTCTTGTAACAAAGTAACTTCGACCCGATTCATTACCTACGACATTCACATCAAACATCCCAATCGAATGAAGTCTATCGAAGAGGTTACTAGATAATATTTTTTTTGCAGAAGCTAAAGGTATACATCCTAACTCTTCAAGTTTAGCATTCAGCTCTATCAATAAGCGCTGTTCAGCAGCTGGCAAGGAATTTAGTACTATGCTAATCTTTTTCGCATCTTTCTTTCTAAATAAATTACCATTGAACAAAACCTTTTCATCTTTAGATAGCGGTTCTGAGTCAAAAAAACCTAGCCCATTTCCTGTGATCAATGTGTCATTTGAGTCTTTAACCGACATTTTAAAAGTGTCGGAGATAAACTCACGTGCCAGAGAGGATTCGATAGGTCGTTCTGAAGCCATTTCCGAGATTTCTATTACAGCTTCTTCGTGAGAGTCATGTTCTGACTCGTCAAATATTCTAGTGGTAAATTCAAGGATATTTCGCCCGGTCAAACCTAAGGTTTCTATACCGCCTTTACCCTTAGAAATTAGCTTTTGATCTTCTAGTTCTTTGAGGATAACAGGCAATTCTGTTTTAGGACTTATGTAATTAGCTTTAGCTAAAGCATCAAGGGTTTTTGTGTTAATTTGCTCTTGTTGACTTCCTGATATAGCCGATAGTAATTGGCCGCACTTACCAGCGAAACTAATTGAATCAAAATCCTGACTTGTAGTAGTTTGGATTTTTTTAGCATGATGAATGATCCATGCTCCTTTTTCCTTAGCCTTCATAAATTTCCTCTCCATATTAACCGTCAGAACAATAAAGCATTTCTGAAGTTTTCACGCAATAACACCAATGGTTACAAATATCAAATAAAATTAAAAGCCTTTCCTAAGGATTTAATTAAATACAAAAAATTAAATTAACGCCATTAATTGGAATATTACCCTGGTTACGCGATTTCATGGGCTTGACCTTTCAGTGTGTTAGAAAGGACTAGATAAAAGAACTTTGTGCATTTAGAAAATCAACAAGCATGTTTAGTCATCAATAGCCAAACAGAATGCTTTTCAATCCCCGAAATTTTAAATGCATAATTTTTCAATGAACGAACAATTTGCAGAAATCCAGCGCCTGCTGCGCAACCTGATCCGCATCGGAACCGTGTCGGCCGTCAATCTCGACGACGGGCTGTGCCGTGTCGATACAGGAAAAAATACAACCGGCTGGCTGCACTGGCTGAGCGCCCGCGCGGGTAAAACCCGTTCCTGGAATGCGCCGTCAGTGGGCGAGCAGGTCCTAGTTCTATGCCTGGGCGGTGAACTTGATACCGGCTTTGTGTTGCCCGGCATTTTCTCCGATGACAATCCGGCTCCGTCAGCCTCCGCCGATGCGCTGCACTGGTCATTTCCTGACGATGCTGTGATCGAGTACGAGCCGAAAACCGGCGCGCTGACGGCAACCGGCATACAGACCGCAACTATCAAAGCGGCGGTAAAAATCCTGTTCGACTCGCCAGAAGTGGAGTGCACAACGCTGCTTAAAACTGCGCAGTTGGAAGTTACAAAGGGCGCAACCATGAAAGGCGACGTGACGCACACCGGCGGCAACCTGTCCTCAAACGGCAAAGTGCTGCATACGCATATCCATCCGGGCGACAGCGGCGGCAAGACGGGGGCACCATTATGACGACCGCAAAATACATCGGCATGAACCGGGAAACCGGCGGCGCGCTGACCGACCTCGATCATATCCGGCAGTCGGTGCGTGACATTCTGCTGACCCCGCTCGGTTCCAGGGTGATGCGCCGCCAGTATGGTTCGCTTTTATCCGAGCTGATTGACCAGCCGCAAAACGAGGCGCTGCGCCTGCAGATTATGTCTGCCTGCTATATGGCACTCCTTAAATGGGAGCCGCGCGTAAAGCTGACCGCCATCAGCTTTGAGTCGGATATTAACGGCGCGATGGTGGTTGAGCTGTCCGGCAACCGCACGGACAGCGCGCAGCCTTTTTCCTTAACCGTTCCTGTGAGCTGAGACTATGGCAACTATCGACCTGAGCCAGCTGCCCGCGCCTGACGTGGTGGAGGCACTGGACTATGAAACCCTGCTGGCCGAGCGAAAGGCGACGCTGATTTCCCTTTATCCGGCTGATCAGCAGGACGCTATCGCTCGCACGCTGACGCTTGAACCAGAACCCATTGTTAAGTTGCTGCAGGAAAACGCTTACCGTGAGCTGATCCTGCGCCAGCGCATCAACGAGGCGGCGCAGGCCGTCATGGTAGCGTATGCGCTGGATGGCGACCTTGACCAGCTCGGCGCGAACAATGGCGTAACCCGCCTGACGATTACCCCGGCCGACGATGCGACCATCCCGCCGACCGCCGCCATGATGGAAGGTAACGACGATTTCCGGCTGCGCATCGCCTCCGCGTTTGAGGGGCTGAGCGTGGCCGGGCCGACCGGCGCGTATGAGTATCACGCCAGAAGCGCCGACGGCCGGGTAGCCGATGCATCAGCGATCAGCCCGTCGCCCGCCGTGGTCACTGTGACCGTGCTAGGGCGGGAGGGTAGCGGTGAAGCCGGTGATGATCTGCTGGCCGTGGTTAACGCTGCGCTCAATGACGAGGACGTACGCCCGGTTGCCGACCGCGTGAGCGTGCAGTCAGCCAGGATTGTGGAATACGAAATCGTGGCCGAGCTGTACCTCTATCCGGGGCCGGAAGCGGAACCGATCCGCGCCGCATCCGAGGCAAAGCTCGCGGCATACATTACCGCGCAGAAGCGCCTCGGCCGGGATATCCGCCTTTCTGCGCTGTATGCCGCCATGCACGTTGAGGGCGTGCAGCGCGTCAGCCTGATTAAGCCTGCTGCAGATGTGGTGCTCGATAAAACGCAGGCCGCTTACTGCACCGGCTACACGCTGACCGTGGGAGGCTCGGATGAGTGATCGACTGCTGCCGACCGGCTCGTCAGTGCTTGAGATTGCCGCCGCCGAGGCGCTGGCCAGCCCGGGCGCTTTGAGCGTGCCGCTGCGTCAGTTATGGGATCCGTATGCCTGCCCGGTAGCACTTCTGCCCTATCTGGCGTGGGCGTGGTCGGTTGACCGCTGGGATTCAGCCTGGCCTGAATCAACAAAGCGTGCCGTGGTTGCCGCATCGCAATACGTGCACCGGCACAAAGGCACTATCGGCGCTATCCGCCGCGTCGTTGAGCCGCTGGGCTATCTCATCCGGGTTATCGAGTGGTGGAAAACCAATGAGGCGCCAGGCACGTTCCGGCTTGACGTGGGCGTGCTTGATACCGGCATCACGGAGGAAATGTATAACGAGCTGGAGCGACTGATAGCCGACGCCAAGCCCTGCAGCCGCCATCTTATCGGGCTGTCTATCAATCTGGACGCGAACGGCGCGCTGCCGGTCGCTGTTGCCAGCTACAGCGGCGACGAGATGACCGTTTACCCCTATACCCCTGAACTCATCAGCGTCGGCGGGCCGGGTTATTCCGGCGTGGCGCTGCATCTTATTGACCTGACGGATGTGAGTGCATGACGACAAAATATTTTGCCCTGCTGACCAATCAGGGCTCGGCTAAGCTGGCGAACGCCGCCGCACTCGGCACGAAAGTGAACATCGCCTCTATGGGTGTCGGTGATGGTGGCGGCACGCTGCCGACGCCTGACGCGGCACAGACAAAGCTCATCGGCGAGAAGCGTCGCGCGCAGCTTAATTCCCTGACCGTTGACGCGGCAAACAGCAGCCAGATTATCGCCGAGCAGATTATTCCGGAAAGCGAGGGCGGTTTCTGGATCCGCGAAATCGGCCTGTATGATGCCGACGGCGTACTGATTGCCATTGCTAACTGCCCGGAAACCTATAAGCCGCAACTGGCTGAAGGCAGCGGGCGCACGCAGACCGTGCGTATGATTTTAATCGTGAACAGCACAACAGCCGTTACGCTGAAGATTGATCCGTCAGTCGTGCTGGCGACGCGCAAGTATGTTGATGATGCCGTGCTCGAGGTGAAAGCCTACGCTGACAGCGTAATGAAAACTCACACCGATGCTAAAAACCCACACAGCCAGTACCTGCAAATCGCAAGCGCCCTGGCAGAAATCAAAGACGCCGGGCTGGTTGCTGACGTTCTTAAAAACCTCGGTATTAGCGAAAAGTTTTCCGGGCGCTGGATTGGCCGCCAGATTTTCACGACGCCGGGCGCGATCAGCTACAAACCCACACCAGGCACTAAACGCGCACGAATCATCATTACCGGCGGCGGCGGGCGCGGTTATGGTTTTCTGGGCTGGGGCGAAAACTATCGCGCACGCGGTGCCGGTGGCGGCGCTGGCGGTACGGCAATCGCAATGTTGGCTGTTGATGACAGCAAAACGTATGCGGGGGTTGTTGGCGCTGGCAGCAAAGAGAGCATCAATTCAACCAGCAGTGCCTTTAACGGGCAGATTACAGCGGGCAACGGTGCGAACTCAGTTGGTGATGCAGGAGGAGCCGGGGGAACTGCAGTTGGCGGGGATATCAATATTCAGGGCGGCGACGGCAGCGATTCCCCCGGCGTTATTACCGGAGGCACTAACCCTTATCGTGGGGGTTCCGGGGACGGTGGAGTCAGCTATTGGGGAGGTGCTTCACGGAGTGGCGAAGGGATTGCATCAAACGACCGGGCTTCATTTGGTGTGGGCGGCGGAGGCAACATCCGAACTTCGCCTTACTACGGCAACTACGGGGCTGACGGTATTATATACATTGAGGAATTCAGCTGATGAAAACTTATGCCCGGATTGAAAATCAGTGCGTTGCTGAAATCGTATCGCTGAATGTGAAGCCTGAAAAACTCTATCATCCGTCACTGGTATGGGTGGATATTACCGCGCTACCCGAACAGCCCGATGTAAATTATCGCTACAGTGGCGGTGTGTTTAGCGCCCCGGCTACAGAAGCTGAGAACGCAGTACTGATTGCCAGCAGCAGGCTTGCCGCTGAAATGGATGTGGCAAACCGGACAATCGCGCCGCTGCAGGATGCGGTTGATATCAGTATTGCAACAGAAGAAGAGATTACCCGTCTGGCAGAATGGAAACGATATCGGGTGGCTCTCAGCCGGATTGATACCAGTGATAGGCAAGGTATCGTATGGCCGGATAAACCAGAACAGTTAAAAGCTATCATTTAGCAATTTGATAGGGGTACACGGATTACGGTTGCAGACATGTGTAAACGATACAGCTAAGCTCAACGTCTAAAGCGTGTATCATTAAAAATCATTAATTTGAAGGCAGTGAATCATTTTTAAACTATCATAAAAATGTATGCAATTGCAGGCTAGTATTGATAGCCAAAGTTTTTATTCGATAGCAGATATAGCCAAATGCCTTATCAATAAGGAGTAAGAATGTTTAGCCTAAAAGAAATTGAAGATACGATTGCAGAATGGGAAGATGAAGCCGAGGAAGCAGTAAAAGAAGAATTAGATATACAAAGAATGAAGGAGCTATCTCAAGCAATAGATGAGCATATTCAGGAGCATCATAGCAAAGAAATTGAAGACATGATTCGCGAGTTGACCGAAAGGCAAGCCGGTATTTTCTCAGATCATGATGAACTAACTTCTGAAAGTCAGAAAGAAGACGATATTCAACAGGATGAAGCCATTGACGAATTGCTTGATAAGTTAAGGCAGTATCAAAAATAAGATCAAATATTTATTAATGCTATGACAAGTTTTTAAGCGGATGCATGAGGAGTATTGTACTTCGTGCATCCGTTTTTTTTGAATATTATTAATTGTTTTACTGACAGACCAACAAACCGTAACAACATGCATCCTATTCAATGACCTGACACCCTGAGCACACCCTCAAAACGGAGTGCATCAGATGTCTGATTATCATCATGGTGTTCGCGTCGTCGAAGTCAACGACGGCACGCGCACCATTACAACCGTATCAACCGCAATCGTGGGCATGGTCTGCACCGCGCAGGATGCGGATGCGGCAACCTTTCCGCTCAATACGCCGGTACTTATCACCAACGTGCAGGGCGCTGTCGGTAAGGCTGGCAAAAAAGGCACGCTTGCGGCTGCGCTGCAGGCCATTGCTGACCAGTCCAAACCTGTGACCGTTGTCGTGCGCGTGGCTGAAGGTGCCGACGAAGCCGAAACCACGTCCAATATCATCGGCGGCACGGATGAAAACGGCCAGTATACCGGCATGAAAGCGCTGCTCGCCGCGCAGACACAGCTCGATGTTAAGCCGCGCATTCTCGGCGTGCCGGGGCTGGACTCACTGGCAGTGGCAACCGCGCTTGCCAGCATCGCGCAGCAGCTGCGCGCCTTTGCCTACGTCTCAGCGTGGGAATGTAAAACCATTTCCGAAGCCCGCCTGTATCGCCAGAACTTCAGCCAGCGTGAGCTGATGGTTATCTGGCCTGATTTTCTTGCGTGGAACACCGCGACCAGTAAATCCGACACGGCCTATGCAACTGCCCGTGCGCTGGGCCTGCGCGCCAGAATCGACAATGACACAGGCTGGCATAAAACCCTGTCTAACGTCGGCGTAAACGGCGTGACCGGTATTTCCGCATCGGTGTTCTGGGATCTGCAGCAGACCGGCACTGACGCCGACCTGCTCAACGAGGCCGACGTCACCACGCTGATCCGTAAAGACGGTTTCCGCTTCTGGGGCAACCGCACCTGCAGCGATGACCCGCTGTTTCAGTTTGAGAACTACACCCGCACCGCGCAGGTGCTGGCCGACACGATGGCCGAGGCGCACATGTGGGCGGTTGATAAGCCGCTGACGCCGGTTCTGGTGCGCGAGATTATCGCGGGCATCAATGCGAAGTTCCGCGAGCTGGTTAACGCCGGTTATCTGCTGGGTGCATCTGCCTGGTATGACGAAAGCGCCAACGATAAAGACACCCTGAAGGCGGGCAAGCTCTTTATTGATTACGACTATACGCCGGTTCCGCCGCTGGAAGACCTGACGCTACGCCAGCGCATCACCGACACCTATCTGGCGAACTTCGCCGCATCCGTAAACAGCTGAGGAGCCGGATAAATGGCACTGCCACGCAAACTGAAGGGCATGAACCTTTTTAACAACGCCAACAGCTATCAGGGCGTCGTCACCGCCGTGACCCTGCCGAAGCTGGCGCGCAAGCTCGACCCGTTCCGCGCGGGCGGCATGAGCGGCGCGGCCTTTATCGATAACGGTCTGGAAGATGACGCGCTCGATGTTGAATGGAGCATCGGCGGCATCGATGAGCTGGTACTCACGCAATGGGGCGCGTCTGACATTCCCCTGCGCTTTACCGGCTCTTACCAGCGCGACGATACCGGCGAGGAAATCGCGGTAGAGATTGAGGTGCGCGGTAAGCATCAGTCGTTTGATTTCGGCGAAGCCAAACAGGGTGAAGACACCGAAACCAAAATCACCAGTAAAAACACCTATTACAAGCTGACCTTTAACGGCAAAGAGCTGATCGAAATCGACACCATCAACATGGTGGAGAAGGTAAACGGCACTGACCGCCTGGAACAGCGCCGTAAAAACCTCGGCCTGGTATAAACCCTGACGCCAGCGCCCGCCGCTGGCTTTACCTGACTACAGTGAACAGAGAACCATCATGGAAAAGAAAGATAACGTTGTTGAGTTTGAAACCCCGCTTGTGCGCGGCGAAACCGAAATCAAAAGCGTGGAGCTGATTAAGCCGAATGCCGGAAGCCTGCGCGGCGTGCGCCTGGCTGATCTGTGCCAGTCAGATGTTGATTCCCTGCTGACCGTGTTGCCCCGCATTACCCTGCCAGCACTGACAAAGGCCGAATGTAACGGCCTTGATCCGGTTGACCTGATTGCGCTGGGCGGCAAGGTGATTGGTTTTTTGCAGTCGAAGTCGGACGAATAGACTGGCCGCGCGGCCTGACGGTCAATGACCTGATGGCCGACATTGCCACGATATTTCACTGGCAACCCTCCGAGATGTACGACATGCCGCTGGCCGAGCTGAT
>Ga0256409_1001055_pt1 | contig 10567 bp, 6 predicted proteins | sample PhySR1_FD_185981 | JGI IMG/M metagenome (GOLD analysis project Ga0256409, IMG submission 185981) | Leaf surface microbial communities from sunflower plants in UC Gill Tract Community Farm, Albany, California, United States - DLSL S.R1 | ecosystem: Host-associated > Plants > Phyllosphere >...
AGGGATAACCATAAAGAGGTATCCTTTTAGCCCGCAGCATTAAGCCTTTTTTTGTGACCTCAGGCGTTGATCGGGATCATATGAATTGTTTCAGCACGGATTATTTCCCCGACAGGTGTCGCTTGCTTTCACCGTATAGCTCTCCTATGCTGCAAGCCGTAACACGACTCGGGGTGCCGCTTTCCACACGGAAAGGGCTGAGAAAAACCCGCTGACCTGAACTGGATAATGCCAGCGTAGTTATCCAAGTTTAGTATTAACTATCATGAGGTTACATTTCTTTTTGTCCGTGTGTAATGCACCTAAGGTACAAAAAGAGCGTAATCATGAGGTACAAAACCCTACCATACACGTTTCAACGAAACGGTAACTACTATCTACAGATCCGGCTTTCAAATGGCAGGATGTTTAAAAAATCGCTTCTTACTGATAGTTATCGTGAAGCCTCTGCTTTGATGGTTCGAATCACTCCCCATCTTCCTTTTGTTAAATCATTAGCAACTCCGATCTCGATGCTTGATGAGTTTGTGTCAAACCTGACTTTGTCAGAACGTAGGGCTGCGAAAGTTCCACTGCTACCCAGCCTATCGACTGTTGTTCCCGCTGGAATCGAGGAGCCATCGGCACAAGTTGAGCCGGAAAAAGTGTTAACTCTCTCTGATGCTTGGGCTATATACAAAGACGAAAAGGGGCGTAATTGGACTAAATCGATCTCAATGGCGAATGAACGTTACATTGAAGTATTGTTTGTAGCGTTGGGGCAAAGTACGGACGTAACTGCAATCACTAAACAGGACATTAGACAGGTGATGGAAGTTGTTGAGAATTTACCTAAGCGTGTTGTCCAACCATATCGCTCGATGAATGTTCAGCAGTTGATAGATTGTGATGAAGTGTCACCTGATGAGCTTGTGGGTGTTGAGGCTATCCATAAGCACCTTAAGCTCTACAAATCCTTGTTCAAAACATTTCTCACCGATAGCAAAGATATTTTACCTAAATCGCCAACTGATGGCGTAGTAGCGGCACCATCAAAAGCCAGATTTGGTGCATACAGTTTGACGGAAATGAAAAAATTTGTAGAGTGGGCACTTAAGCAGTCAGATGGTTGGCTGAAGTGGATTACATTGTTGTTGGCGTATACTGGAGCCAGAAGAAGTGAAATTGCCAAACTGGAAAAATCACAAATCAAATATGATGAGGATAGCCAGCGGTATTATTTTCTGATTGCAGAAGGTGGGCAGGGGAAAACAGAAAATGCCACTCGACAAGTAGCGATCCACCCTAAGTTGATCGAATGGGGTTTCCTAGAATACGTTGGTCGCCAGTGGAAAGAGCGGATTTTTTCAGAAGTGGCAGGTACGAACATGACAAAAATCGGTAAAGAATTTGCTGCTGTGCGTGATCAGCTCGGCATTCCATACTTAGACGATTTTGGACAGCGGAGGCTTTTGCATAGTATTCGTCATTCTGTTTGCTCTACTGCGATGGCTGGATGGGTAAAGAACATCCAGCACCTGCAACAAACAGTAGGCCATGAGAAAAGTGGGGGGATTACAAAACGCTACTTGCACACCTTTTCCTTATCCTCGATATGTTACGTAATTGACGGTATTTTTTGGATTTGAATTTCATATATGATCAACTATGAGATAATTAATATTTTTATTTGTGGATGATTTAACGGGGAGATACCATTATCACTGGTTGTTAAATTATCCTAAAGGTATTGATGCCATAATAGAGGGGGTTATAGGCATGGTTAGATGCTCAATAACCCCCTTTACTATCAGTACATTAGGGTTTTATCTTTGAGTTTACCAGTGGAGTAATACCTTAATAACATGTCTTGTGTTTTACGAACACGTTCAATTCCATGGTTAAGACCAAATCTTTGATTCATTTCATCAAAGTAATTTTTTGCAATAACTCTTCCTTCAGGTACTCGATTGAATTTATCAAGAACTTTAATATGTCCCTCAGAAAGACTAATCAATGGATATCTATCGCCATCATTCTTATTGAATTTATCGATTGATCTTAGTACATCGATAGCTTTATAGAGATTATTTTCCGCAATGGCCTCATCGTCACCTCTGTGTGCAAGTATCAATAACTGCTGGGCGTAGGCATGTTCAATATGTGGCGATTCGGGGAAGGCTTGTCTTGCTTGCGTTAATTTATCCAAAGCCGGTACATGATGATGATATGCTCTCAAAGCTAAACCATATTGCAAAAGGAAAAGGCCTTCTTGCTCGAGTGATTTTTCAAATTTTGAATATAGAGCTAAAATATCACTCTCATTGTCTTTCAGTATTTTTTTTAAGAATCTGAAATTAACTAATCCCTTGTATATTGCTGCATCCTGAGCCCCCACATATTTTACAATAGGGAATTGATAGACTGTAAAGCTATATATGTATGCTTCAACTACTCTTTTCATTACCGTTGGTGTAATGAAATTCTCTATTAGTTTTTCTATATATATTCTGTGTCTGGTACTAATTGTTGCATTTTTGTAGTTAATCAGCCCTGACATTTTTTTAGACAGTTCATATACGCTTGGATTTAAATTCAGATAAGATAAAGCTCTAACGAGGGTTGCTTCTGAGGCATCGTTGCGGTGCATACTTGCAATACCCGCAAGCAAGAGCAGAGATTTTTCTGAATCGTCTTGGATTAATTCAAAGTCTTTGCGAATGATATCCGGATAGCCTTCGCCTGAAGTGGCCTCCATAAGGCCAATTAATAATTGGCTTTTGGATTTTTTGATGATTTCAATTCTTCTGTTTTTCAAACTCAACTTTTCGAGACGTGTCCAGTTGCCATATAACTTTAATTTTTCTAATATAGGATCGACATCTTGCTGAGAAATCAATGAAAAATCTTCAGTTATTCTACTTACTCCCCCAAAATGTTCTTCACCTCTATCTCGCCATATGCGAGAGTTTTCTGCCGAGATGATTACCATTTTATTTGAAACTTCGCTATTCATAGTTGAAGCGATGGAATATGCTAAATCAGCGATACGCTCGACGCAAACATAAAACTTTTTATCGTTGCGTTTATCTAGAGATTTAACTACGGCATGAAAATCATCAACTACACCATCAATGTAATAAACGTTATTATCTAAAGTTTCAGATAGCATTAGTGCAATTTGTTTTAATGATGTTGTTTTCCCACAGCCAGCAGAACCTATTAAAATAAATAATTTTTCATTAATGGTTTTATTAGAGATTATGGTCTCATAAAAACTCTTAGTCTTCACAAGCATAGCTGGAATTGATTTTAATATGTCATTCCAAGTAGGTTTGAAACCTTTATAGAAAGATTTTATATCACTAACTGAATTGTCATCGTCTATTAAGGATAATAATGTTCTGCTAACGGCTGTAACTCGTTCAAATGTAGGGTTAATCACTCCTTGTGAGGAAACTAAATTCATTTCAGGACGAGTTCTTCTCAGGATTTCATCTGCCGAAATATGATTTGGAAATTCACGCTTTAACCATTTAATAAAATCATTTAAGGTTCCCTGAATGTAATCAACATTAGAGCCTGTAAACTTTCCTTGTTGAGCTGATGATAACGATGGAACAAGTAGGTAGCTTTTACTATTTTGTTCGTATGTACGTGATTTAAATTTTTCAACTTGATGCTGGAATAATGGTTCCTTTAATTTTGTACCAATAAACAGGAACGTAAAACGATGAAAGTCTCGTGCTAATTCAGCATACCAACGTGGTTCAGAAGCTGAACCTTCTCCATATTCTGATTGGGTAAAAATAAATCCGTCTTCAGGTTGATTTATATCTCCATTTAGTTTAATTAAATCAATGGATGAATACAACATATCGAAGTCTTCAATTATAGAATTACGTCTTCTTACATTGAATTTGAATTTGTTCTGTTGATAAGCTGATTTTTCAAATGCATCGTCAATATTGAAAGTATAAATCCTTGGGAATGGAAATTTCAATAATTCCAAATAATCCGGTGATGGCGAGCAATGTTTAAAATTTTCTTCGAGTAATTTAACTAAGGTTGCGGTACCTAAATTATTCTGGGCTGTGGCATAAATGTCTGAGAGCTCATCCCCATCTTCAATGTCAATTCCTGCTCTTTCAGCTAAAACTTGAGCCAATTGCCAGCCAGTAGGGATTGATTCTCTTTTGCTATTTGTTGCTGTAACAGAAGCACCCGCACCTAACAACAGCACTAATCTTCCATTTAAAAGAGCAGATTTAATAAGTGGGTTCATCGAAAACTTCCTTTTTATGGGAGATTTATGAAATCAATAAGAGCTAAAGAGTTATAACGCCAGGATAGTATTTCTAAAACTTGGTTTGGGTACAATCTTATGATTTTAATGTTTTTTACTTTGAGTTGGAAAGTAGAGCAATTCATTAAAGTTAAAATTTGTCACTTATTTTTTACGTGAATGTGATTAACCTCACAAAATGGAGTGTCAATTGTAACGCGTAGGAATTATATCTTAAGCAATCATTGCTATGTTATGGTTAGTCTATAAGACAGGGAGTATCACTCAATATGAATATTAAGAGTTAACTTGAAGATGCATTTTTCAGCATCTGGAAATTATCGTTTATCCGGCGTGACAGATCCTCGGCTATATCCGGTTATTTTTTTCTAATAATCACCTTATTTCGGCCCAGAGCTGACTGTTGACAGTGGATCGCTTATGATCAAGTAAGTTGGCCGCCTGAGCGACCACCTTAGATACAGTGGAAATTACACAGAATTGTTTACAGATTCATTAATGATATCGAGAGGATTCAAACAGCACTAAACTATTAGAATCCTTTCTCTACCCCCTTCAGCTATATCAGTTCTCAATACAGCCAGTACTGGCAAGCATTTCTTTCTTCACGCGAAACACTGTAGCTCTGCCGCAATCACATAGCTTTGCGATCTCGTCCGGTGTGTTCTTTCCGGCCTTTAACATATCGATAATCTTGCTATGCAGTGCTTTGTTCTTTTGCTTGCCTTTGTACTTCCGGGCTTCTTTGGCAAGAGCAATCCCCTCGTTACGGCGTGATGCAATCATGCCTCGTTCAAACTCAGCAACGGCACCCATCATGGTTAGGATCAAGCGTGATTGTGGGGAGTTATCAAAACTCATAGAGTTTGCGGAGGAGCTATCGCAACTTGCCGAGTTAGCAAGAAACTGCACAGTGACCCCACGAGCTACGAGGTTATCTATCATTTCGAGCAAATCGCGGGTATTGCGTGCCAGACGATCAATCGAGTGAGTAACGAGGGTGTCGCCTTTACGAAGGTGAGAAAGCAGGTTCAATAGTTCAGGTCTTTCCCTGGTGGTCTTGCCTGATTCTTTCTCTGTAACGATTTCATCACATATAGGTTTCAGTACTGCCAACTGACGCTCAAGATTTTGATCCTTTGTCGAGACTCTCGCGTAACCAAAAATCAATTTCCTACCCTCGGTACCAATAAGTATCATTTAAATTAACTCAATAATACAGTATCATTTAAAATCATTAAAGAACTAAATGATACTAAGTACTTCAAGAAAACTAAGTACCGTTAGGGAGTACCCAAAAGAGATTTTTGACCGTATGTTTTTTAGTCAATGCAGGTTTAGTGAAAAGTTCAGTACTGAGATTTGAGTACACGGCATTTGGTCGGCGGAGTTGAACCTGATCAGACGAACGGGATTTTAAAACGTGCAGAAAAATACTGACTGTACTTTTTGCTGAGTAAAAGATTACTTAAGGTTTTTTGCCAAAAATCGGGAGGTCAAGGATTTGATTATTTTGTGTTCTTAAGGCCAGTACTTTTAGCGAGGATGAAAAGTATAACTAACTCAGGGGGAAATTGCATTTCTTGACATCATTCTAATGTGGTATAAAAATTTCAGTTAGCAGATTTCACAGTAGAAGAAATATATTTAAAAGTCTCATCGACATAATCTAACTCAGTATGTGACTTATACAATCAAAAAAAACACAGGAAATAAAAACATGTTATAATAAAATCGTATATATCAAAAGAAACCCTAAGAGTGAAAAATGGATAATTATAAACTACCTACATTTGGTATTAATTATGATGAGATAGGGATGGAGTGGGCAAATTCGTGTGTAGGGGATAATGGGTATGTCGATAGCAAGCAATATTATGATGGTTACATTCAAGCAGCCATTAAATTAATGGAGCTAATATTTAAATCTGAAGAAAAGGAAAATTTTGAATGTCAGTACTGGATAGATACATTTATCTACCCAATATGTTTTAGCTTGAGACATGCTATTGAAATTTTGCTCAAAAGGATTACCGAAACAATTATAATAATATCACAAGCTAGAAAACGAGAAGAAGATATTTCGATAATTGAAAAGAATATTGCTCATCACGATATAAATTTAATTTGGAGTGGATTAAAAAATATTTCTATATCAAATGATGAACGCTATGGATTTTTACTTAATAAAATTGAGCCTTTCATTTGTGAGATTGGAGAGATTGATCCTACAGGTCAAACATTTAGATACGCTTACAGTAATGACTCAGTTAAGCACTTGACAGATATAAGAATTATAAGCATTGCGAGGTTATATGAAAACGCAATCATATTACAAACTGACATGAAGGATCTCTTTGATTTAAACGATTTAATCTATCAAGAATACTGTTTAAATACATTTACAAAAAATTTGTCACGGCATAAATTACAGGAGTTAGCAAAAGATCTACCTCAAAGGATAGAATGGAGTAATGAGTTAACATCCACTTTTAAAAAAAATTTAATATCTAAATATAAAATTAGCTCCAACGAACTTACAAAAGCCATTAATATTATATCAAACCACTATGAAATGAGTCACTACATAGGCATAGAAGTACCTTTGCTTGGGGTGGATATAAAAAGCATATTCTCATTCTTAGAACTTTGGTTAAAAAATGAAAAGGTTATATCTAAATATAATCTGAATGTAAGTAATGGAATAAAAATAATTGAGCTAACAGAAATAATATATAGCAGTGAACAGGGTTTTAATTTTCTCACCCCTGATTTTGTTGCTGGGCTATTTACTCTTTGTTATTACGCAATAGAAGCAGATGGTTGTGAGCAATATATTTACAGGTATAATTTAAAATACAATCAGTATATTAATAGTGACACATCATGGAATATGATGCACGACATCGAACACTTATTGTGCCGAAAGGTTTCTCTTATGGATAATGTTTTACGCTCAATGCATATGCTTAATCAACACGTCATGATACAGTCTATATTGGAACGTTACAGCTTCCTTCATATTTAATAAGTACACTCTATGCTGTTTAACCGTAACACCATAGAGTGTGTAACTTATACATTTTAATCGATTATGGAAAAATCCCACTAACATTTAGGCAAAATTATGCTGTCGTACTTTTATATTGATTTCTTACCATTACTGGTTGCCGTTGAAACTTAACTCGCTGGTAATGATACATTGCTGCTTGGTTGACTATCACTTGTGCTGACGTGACTGTTTAAGCGTTTTCAATGCATTTCTGAGGCATTTCCTGACGGGTTCGATATCTCTGTACTGTTTTTGGCTACTTCCACTTCAGGGGCTTCCTGTGCGTTTTGTCCGAAGCACCATCTTAGAAAGGGGATAACTGAATCGGGGTTCGCTCCGCTCTGTGCAGTACTTGATAGTGCTTTTACAGTAACTTGAAGTGCAGGTAAGTGGGAAGTACTTCAAGGGGATTATTACATGTAAGTACTGAAGAAATAATGGGTTATGTACTTCAGAAAAAACCAAAAAAACTCGATTTGGTTCGCTCTGTAAGTGAGCGAAGGGAACGAGCAGTAGAAACGAATCCCGCGAACAGTACTCGCTTGCGGGTACTTTTTAATCGTTTATATAATTATAACAATGAGACAGCTATCAAGTACTCACTTCGTGAGCACTCTCACTAACTACCCGAAACAGTTCGCTTGCTTTCGCCGCTCCTGCTTTCAGGCAATTAATTCGCTTTCGCTCTTTGATTGATGTCCTTTTGTATCTAAGTATATATTATAAGGGGTTATTTTTGGACATACTGCTGCTTTTCATGTCGGTGTTTCGGACTGAATTTGCGTCTCTTTTTTGTACTGCTTTCTGGTATCTGCCCCACATAGCCGTAGTATCGTCAGTACTGAGATCCGCATTGACAGTACTTGCAATAAACACTTTGAATGCCTCTAACTCAAGCCCCAGATTGTCCTTTTTCCAGCGACTGAAACGCTTCGATTTTGTATCACTCAATGCAGGCAGTCTGTTAGCGTTTGTGGCTCCTTTTGGCCTTCCTAGTACACCTGGTGCTACGTTTTCCAGCACTCCGGGGATATGTTCAATATTTTTACTCAATGACTCAGCCTGCCATTTATCAAATACATAAACCGTTTGCTGTTCTGTACTATCGAATTGGCGTGATACCCCTCTCAACGCGAACTGGTGAAGGCTCTCGTATTCTCTCGCTTGATGAATATCCTCACCTGTAATCTTCAATAGCAACTCACACAGTTTCGCTTCTGTATCGTCAGGACGCATACAGGCTAACCAGACGCATGTATGTCGATCTTTGTAGTCGTTATGCCCCCTCGCATCAGGGCTTATTCTGTAAGCCTCATGTAGCTTCTGTTTATCGGTATTGTTGTTCGTCCAGTAGTATTTCTGACCGTCGAGTACTTCAGAGAGATAAGCATAAACACGCTGGAGTTGGGCGGGGCTTCTGTCCTTCCAAGTTTTTGATAATTTTATATTTTCTGAGAAATAGTATACTTTGAGGCGTTCGGTTAAAGGTACTTTTCGTAGTTGCAGATCATCCAGACTAATTTTTTCGAATATTTCTGGCCTTGCTTTATAAATCAATGATTTTTCAAAGTTCGCCCCCATAAAAGTTACAGGTAATCCAAGATACTTACTGAGATCTTTCCATCCAAGAATACTCAATTGAACTTTATCTGGATCGTCAAAGTAATCCTTGTTCATGATGAAAATATCATTCTCAGCGATAACGGAAAGCTCTTTGGCAATTTTGTTCATTAAATCACCTTTTACTGCTTTCTTTTTCGCTGTTAAATACTGCCTTTTTTCTTCATCGACAATATCATGATCTTGCATAAGATCATGATATATAATTTCTTTAATTCTCTGATTATCGTCATTAATATTTTTGAATGAATGGAAATTAGTCACATCATCAAACCAAATCTGCCAGCCTTCTAACAATTCAACTGGTATTTTAAAAAATGTCTTATCACTAATAATAAGAACCCGCTCAACTGGTGCTTTGAGGAAATCAAGAACTGTATTAATGACATTTTTACCCTTGGGAATTAAATCGCTAATCATTAATTTACAGGGGGTTATTTTTTTGGCTGTATCTGTTGCGAGCTTCTGTGTGTTTTGTACGATCATAAATTTATCAGTACTGCCTTTAGTGTTAAGTACATTATTAATCATATTACACAATGCAGTTGTTTTACCTGAACCACACTCAGCAGATACGTACTTAAACTTGTTATAAATAGGTGTAGAATTAATCATTTGCACACGCTCCATATTGATTAATTTAGAAAGGTCAGCCATTCCAGTGTCTGGCCTTTCGACGTTTTACTTATTAGTATTTTTGAGTTGTGACAACTACAAAAGAATGTTTATAAACGAGTGAAATAAGCAGCTTCACCGTCTAAAAAGCTACAGGTAGTTTTATAATTATTTTCGAATTAATTATAAATTTTACTTCGTTACCTTCTGTGCCAAAATTAACAGGCTGAGCTATTTAATGATTAAGTTTTGACCTATTGATAAGTAAGGTATTATTTTTTGATCTGCTCCTTGTTGATTTGTGGTTTATTCCTTTTGCAATTAGTGGCTATGTTTGATAACTCTGGTGGGAAATTACCTGTAGCTACCATGTAATCATATTCATCTTCTAATTCTTTTAATTTTAAGAGGAGGATTTCTTCATGATATTCTTTCATTTTCATATAATCACCTTTTATTTTTTGTTAACATAGGGTTGTTTTCTGCATTCACATTATACCAGATAAAATTAACCCGTTTCATTTTTGTTGTTAATGAAATAGAGTAAAGAGAAGAGCTGTATAAAAGCATTTATCACATGGTTAGCCCTGCTATATATAAAAGATAAGCTCTCCCAACTATACTGGTGTCTATTTATTTTATCAGATACTGTTGTTTTTTATGCATTACAATGTCGGATTCTTGGTTCCAAATAAATCGAGCAACTATTAGTGTTTCAAAATGAAGTTTGGAGCTGTTCATTAATTCATATGAGGTACAAAATGGGGTACTCGGTGGGGTATAGCGTGTATAAGTGACGTCACCACTGGTAAACTTGCGTCGGCGAGCAATTTAACCTAAGCTGGCAAAAATTAAGAGAAATGTAATCACTATGACTCGGGGTGCCGCTTTCCACACGGAAAGGGCTGAGAAAAACCCGCTGACCTGAACTGGATAATGCCAGCGTAGGGAAGTCTGATGCCTGACCGCATTCGCCTTCTTGTTCGCCGGTTGGG
>Ga0256409_1001059_pt1 | contig 10541 bp, 14 predicted proteins | sample PhySR1_FD_185981 | JGI IMG/M metagenome (GOLD analysis project Ga0256409, IMG submission 185981) | Leaf surface microbial communities from sunflower plants in UC Gill Tract Community Farm, Albany, California, United States - DLSL S.R1 | ecosystem: Host-associated > Plants > Phyllosphere >...
AAGGTTAAGGGGATGATGATGATGTCGATGAAATGCAAAAAACTAGCCGTTTTCCGCGTGTCGCCGCCCCCTCGGTAGTCGTTCCTGCTGGGAGTACCTTTTCAAATGAGAATTACTATCATTTATCAGGCACTGGTGGGGTCATAGGACGACACAGAGATGGCTGAGCCTGCGAGGCGAGTTTTCACCCAGACCAATAATTCCCCGCTGAATTTCAGCCATCTTCCGGCATTAACCGTATGTCCTGCCTGTGTCTCATCATCGGGTACCGTATCCGACAAGCAGAACAGGGCTGACCCCGTTTCGACCAAGACGTCATAATCCTTCAGGTCGTATTTAATCAGCACCCAGTGTTCACTGAGTTCTAAATATTCAGTTTTCAAAATGCCTCCCAAATTCAGCTCAGAACAATTCTCTGTATATATCTGGCCCCCCAGTCAGCTGGATTGCTGACGAGCAGAGTAGTCGAGTCCCCCGTTGCCAGAAAAGACTCGAAATAAGCACCGGAATAATGTATCAACACCGCCTTGTAACCAGTGGTATCGATTGTCACGGTCTGTGCAGTCCGTGTAGCAGTACCGGACTCAGTGACTATGGGTGAAGTGGCTACGCTGCCGGTTTCTATCTGGGCGAACCCTGCCGGAAATGTCACCCCATCACCCGCCCTGACAAACCAACTCATTGCGTAATCACCGGCCAGCAGCCAATTCGAATAGTCTGCACCCTGCGTCATCCATATGGCCGGAGTAGAGCCGCTGTAGCTTTGCCCGTACCGGAGACGAATCCGTGATCGTTTTGTCGTGCTGACGGCAAACACCAGACGCTGCCAGTCAGCTGACAGCCGGTAACGGGTTTTGGGAATGTGAGTAACGTTATCGATATCCTGCGAAATCAGATAGGAATCGCAACCCATAGGGATTAGTCCAACAGGGCCAGCATCAGGTGCTCCGGTAGCATCGGTAAGTAATCCCATGTCGGCACTCACCACCAGATATTCAGAGGCGGTCAGCCCACGACAGTACAACTGTAAATTAGTAGCGGCTGGTTCTGGCGCATGGCGCCCTATCGGATTTCCTCCCCTATACTCCAGCGGCCACTCATCAGTAGCGCTCATTTTCAGAATGCCGGATTTATTCCAGTAGTAGTGCGCTGACCCATCAAATTTGAGCCGAGGGTGAAGTGTTTCGGAGAGGAGATTGATTGTTAAGGGCTGCTTTGATGGCTTTGCCGATTGCCCCATGAAGTTCGAACCGGGAACGAATAAACCTGACATACTGGTGCCACCAATGACAGTGGCATCGGGTGTTACAATCATTGTTTGCTCCAATAAAAAAGCCGCCCTGGGGCGGCTGGTCTATTACTTGGGCATGGGCTGCCAACGTGTCACGGTAAAATGAGAGTGATAGACAGTACCGACGAACCCAAATACGCAATTCGTCACCTTCCCGAACCCGTCATATTGGGCTACAGCAATGCCTTTGTCTGTATCTATGATAATCATCACATTACGTGGTGGCTCTTGATCTTCAATTTTAATCCATTCCATCTTCATAGCCTCATTTTGGCGGAGCCATAAAAATATCAGGCAAAAAAATATTGATGAAATCTGACATCAATGTGGTTATTTGCTTGGATGAAAGGCCCTTACTGGTAAAAATCTGCGAGAAGGGAATGATTAAAATTTTAGTTTCCCAAATTCTTTATTAGCAGACTTTCTTTTTTCTTCATGTTGTCTCACTCTCTCTTGCTCTGCTCTATAAGACTCCTCAAGAGCGGACTGTATTTGGTCATCGGTTGTCTTACACAGTGCGTTCAGAGTGTCGATTTGATGCTGGATTTCATCCATGCAACATTCAACAAGGATATTATTACCTCTTATAGATACCGGGCGTTTGACCAGATCCATTGATGTCTTATGGTTATCCAAAAAGTGGTTTGTCCATTGAACATTGGGCACCATATCTAATACAAGATAGCGAAAGCCACGTCCTTCTTCTAAGCTACTTAAATCCCTATCAATATCGATAATTTTCACTGACGACCTCCTAATACATTAATGAAACTATAGATTAGCTCTAGGATTAATTTGGAGGAAGCAATTTGTTACACGGATACGCAATTGTTTACTGCGCTAGCGACTAGGCCGCTATGTTGGGCCACTGGGATTAGTGCAGTTCAGTTCCCACGTTTCATTATGTCCTAGAATCGCCCGCTGTGTCGGGCCGCTCATGACGTCGATATCTTGGTCACTGACATAAATGGGGCGTACCCACTCACAGCCAGTATCAATCACCCTCGCGCCGCCACCGCTCCCGCAACCGCTCAGAGACAGCAGCATCAGGCAGGCTGTTAATATCCTGCTGAACCTCGACAACATTTTTCAGCACCTCAATGTGTTTTTCTGATTCCTCAGCCTTAACAGACGCTCGCTCAGCTGCTGCAGTGGTTTCAGCTGCTTTTTTGCCTCTGCTACAACCCAGACCGAATGCAGCCACTACCAGACCGGCAATGACGGCCAACACAGTTAATAGTGTTTGCATCAAATCAAACCTTTGTAGGCGTCATAGGTACCGCTGCGCATAACCTCAGCATGGCGGCGTGCACGGTCAGGTGTCTGACGTGCCCACAGGCTGTTCAGCATTCCACCAGCTGCACCAGCAAAATCACCACGTGCAATCATGCCCAGCGTATTAGTAAATCCGGCCAGACCGGCCACACCCATCTGATAGGCCATGCTGCAGAGAATGTCCCGACGTGCGTCATTACACTGCGCCAGCGCGGCAACAATTGCGGGCTGTCGTTTCATAGAGGCGGTTTTCGCATCTACCAGGCATTGTTTCCAGACGTCACCAGCACGGCGCGGGACGGTAAACTGATATTGATTCAGCGGTGCGTTCTGAGGGCCAATCCTGATGCCACCAGCAACTGTTGGAAAATTGCGGGTGTCCCAATAGGGAGCCTCGCGGTAACCTTCCTCAAAATTGAGGATTTCAATAATTTTACTCACCGGTTTTACTCCGTGATGGATTTGAAAGGATACGCGCCACATTCCCGCGTGCTGCAAATACAGCGATGCACGCCAACCCGTGCGCAATCACTATCGACCATCCGGTTGACTGGTAATAACCAAACAACCACAGCAATACAAAATTGCCGTAGGCCAGAATCAAGCCTGCAGCAATCCAGGAATACAGAGGTTTATGCGTTCTACCCTTTTTGCTGAAAAGCATCACACGCAGAGCAATAGCCGCACTGAATGCGACCACTAATAATGTTTGCGGATCACAGTGGATACTCATGATTTATCCCCCAGCCATTTTTTAACGAATGGCAGTTTTGAAACGCCGCCGTTTTTCAGCCAGAAATAACCCTGCACCGCTGCCGCTGAAATGATTACAGCTGCCAGGGCATCTAGTGGTTTTTCGCGGTAATCCAGATAGTCCTCAATTTTGTCAGCGACAAAACCAGCACCGAATACGCCAGCCGCATAGCCGAACAGGAAATAACCGAATATCTGTCGCCTCGTCAGATCACTGGCGGTGACGATAAAACACATCGACCCGGCAAACGCTCCAAACGCGATTGAATAATCTACAGAGGTGATAAACCCCACCAGCGCAGACGTGACAATGCCCCAGCCAGCTACGGTTGCCGTAGCGCCGGTGCTTAATGGCTCAGCCATTAGCGGTCCCTCTTAATGATTAATAAATTCTGATTTACTCGATTAGCTTATTCAATTCGCTAACCGTCTGCCGGAAACGTTCCTCTTCCAGCTCTACACCAATTGCAGAGCGACCAAGCTTTATGGCTGCCTTTATCGTTGAACCTGACCCCATGAAGAAGTCAGCAACTACATCACCCGGCCTGCTGCTGGCATTGATAATCTGTTCCAGCATGTCGGCAGGTTTTTCGCATGGGTGTTTGCCGGGGTAAAACTGAACCGGCTTATGTGTCCATACGTCTGTATAGGGAACCGCTACAGTGACGCCGAAATACCTGCGCAGGGATTTGTACTCCTCCTGCAGCTCCAGATATTTGCGGTTCAGTGAGTGATACGTGTCCACCAGCTGGTGGTGCGGTGTGGCTAATGTTCCTGATTGATGACGCGAAATGGCTATCTCAGTAAACAGCGCCTGCAGCTTCAGGTAATCAGCCTCGCTGGGTAGCTGCCATTGGCTATAGCTGAACCAGTGCGAGGTCATGTTCTTCTTACCGGTTGCCGCAACAATCTGGGCAGCGGTAACACCCAGTTCTGACCGGGCATTACGGAAATAATCAATCAGTGGTGTCAGCACCTGCTGTTTCAGTTCATCGCATTTCCGAGCGTAGGCGTCTGGTTTGTATGGCCCCTGATAATGCTCTGCAAATAATATCCGTTCAGTCGCGGGGAAATACGCTCTCAGGCTTTCTTTGTTGCAGCCCTTCCAGCGCCCTTCAGGCTTAGCCCAGATGATGTGGTTAAGAATGTTGAAGCGGTTACGCATCATGATTTCAATATCAGATGCGAGTCGATGCCCTGAAAACAGATAGATGCTCCCGTTAGGTTTTAACACCCGCCATAACTCCGCCAGGCAGCAATCCAGCCACCTCAAATAATCTGCATCCCCTTTCCACTGATTATCCCATCCGTCAGGTTTCACTTTGAAATACGGCGGGTCAGTAATAATCAGGTCAACTGAATCGTCTGGCATAGTTTTCAGCACGCGCAAACAATCGGCATTGAAGAGTTCAATACCCGGTTTAATTTTCCTATGTTTCACTCAAAATCACTCAGTATTGAAGCCACAATAAATCCGTTCGCAAGCGTTCTTTATTTCTCGATGTTTAGCCTTCGACGAGAAGTCCTAAAACCTTTAACTGGCTTTAGAGACTCTTATTAGAACGGGGCATTTTTTGGTCACAAAAGGATTATCAGATACAGATAGAAATGCCTCCCAGCGGGTCATGCCCGGGAAGGTTAGAGATTCAACCTAAAGAGTAACTAGGTGATAAGAAGCAATACGTTGAGACCACTCTTATCACAATACATAAGAAAATGCGTACGCATTAGCCTTTTTTGGTATTATTTTAGGAGGAATACTATTGAACACCTGCTTTCAGAGCGTTCATTCAAATGCTGCAGGCCTCATAAAAACTAACCTATTGATTCAAAAGGAAACCAAATGGCTGGGCTCAAGATTACTAAAACGAAGAAAATCATTTATAAGGAAGTATCCATTCCTGGGTGTAATCAATCCCTTCAAGAAATGCTCACTGAAATCTTGAAAACTCACCCTAAAGCTAGCGAAAGAAAGGAGTTGGTCAACCCAGCCTCAGATGACCTTTTTCGGCTTATCAATAAGAGTGAGCCGTTCAATGGAGTTCTTTTCTGTCAGTTAGTCGCCTTTGAGCCAGGACACTCGCAAAGATACATCCAGCTTAAAGACGATGCTGAATCATATGAGATAAGGTCTGTTACTTCAGCTGAACTCTCAAAGTTAACAGATGCTGAAGCAGACAAGATTCAATCAGAAAATGAGCAAGTCATTAGAGAATTCATTGATTCTATTCTCTATTTTGGAGTGTTCGGTAATAGTATCGTGGTAATGCAATCACGCTCACTTACCACAAGAGAGCTTGAAATTCATCTTAAATGGCTCTTGGGTAGTTTAACTAGCTCAATACAAGCAGAATGCATACTTAAAGTTACTGATAAACCTAAAGAAGAAATCATAGAAGAAGTCTTGAAGAAACCTGTAAAATCCGTTTCCATTGGTGCCCCCATAGTTGCCATTTCTGAACATCAGAATATGGACAATGCTCCTTCGTGGGTGCCTAGCGGAACAGCCTCTGAAATGCTAAAGGTGATGCTTGCAGAGCAGTGGGAAAAGTTCATATCTTCTAGTAGACTGGAAGATTGCTTAGACGACGCTAACCTTGAAGTAAGGCTAACTATCAGTTACAAGCGTAAAACATCTGATAGTGGTGAAAGGATGCTGAGGAATCTGGTTGATGCTACTAGGCATTATCCCGATGAGGATGTTACGGTTGAGATGGTTGGCGGAACTCGTTTGACTGGCAAAGAGATAAGGCTTTGGGAAACGGTTAGGCTTTCTAGCTACAATAGCCTCATCGATGAGCATGACCTTTACAGCCAAATGCATGAATTTTTGATGACTTTAGTAAGAACCGGTGAAATTGAGGAAAATGGCGAGTAGCAACAACGGCAGGTTTAAAGGGTTACGTTCACCAAGTGCAGCATTTCACTTGGTAGCTATCCTTGTGCTGTCATATTTCACTTGGAAATTCTCATCAAAATTTGTCAGTCTTGATAGCATTCCTTGGCCAGTGGTTGTCGTACTCACTGCTGCTGTCGCTAACAGTGTAACCCTTTACACAAAACTTTCTGAAACCAAAAAAAACGTTACAGAAGATCTATCGCGCACAGAATTAAGACATTTGAACCAAATTGTTGATAGAAAAAGGTCATCTACTCTATTTGTTATGGTTCTTCAAATCTTAGTAGCCCTTGGGGTGATTTTAATCAGTATGGCTGGCAAGCAAGAGCTTGTATCTTCTCACATTAAGATTTTAACTAATTTTATAATGTCAGCAATTGCTTGCTCCCTATATTCTGTGATCCCAATGTTACTAGGAATTAAAGAAGTTTTTGATTTTGAAGCAATTATTAAAGCTCGCAAGAAAAATAGTAAAAGGCAATCTGAGACACTAAAAAAGCTAGCCAGAAAGTAATTGGCTAGCTACCTTTTTTCAGATTTCCAGCTTTATATCCAGCATAGCTAGGCATCCATCAATAAAACCTTCTGCTGTTTGTAACTCCTTCCTGATGGTGCCGTCTGAGCACCTGCGCTTACGGGCAATACTTCTAAGAGAGATACCGATAACGTAATGTGCAATTATCAGTTCATACTCTTCAGGCTTAAGCTTTTTCAATCGAGCCACACATCCGTCTATGATTAGCCCCTCATCATCGCAGCACTTTACTCTGCTGCTTGAGCCATATGGAATTAGCCCCTTGAAACCCGCAGCGATAGGCTGCCAGTCAACGCCACTATTATCGCTGGCTGCCCAAGCACCCCATAAATCCAAAACCTGTGACATATCACGCATAATTTCCCCACACATTTACTTTTTTACTGAACCTATAACGCCAACTGCTATGGCGTAATCGAGGAACCGAAACAGCAGCACAATCTGGCTGCCATATTTCTCCTCAAACGCCCTTACATCCCGGTGCAACTCATCGTGATGCGCTCTGCAAAGCGGTATCACAAATAAGTCGTGGGATTTAGTACCCATTCCCCCCTGTCCATATCCAATTATGTGATGCGGGTCGTCTGCCTGCATATTGCAGCACGCGCACGGCTGTGACTTTACCCATCGCGTGTATTTAGCGTTTTCCCAGCGACGGCGTTTAGGTCGCAGCATGAATGACTCTGGCGACTCTGGGTCGGCCTGTAGCGTGATAATCCTTTTAACTTCCTGCCCAGCTTCCTGAATGATTTCTGTGGCTGGACGCACTGGCGCGATCAGCGACTCTTTAAGCTCGCCTTGTGGTATAGCGTCTTTTGACATGCGCAGAACGCGCCGTGCCGGTGCCTCTGGAATCAGATCAACCACGCCATTCAGTGACGCCCACCAGCATAATTCCGGTAGTGTGAGCAGGTGGTTGCCGTGTAGCGCCATCTGGTTGCATGCCACTTTAATGATCCACAGCGCGGCGTTCCGTTTCGCGATGGCATCCATACGGCCCGGCATGCCGTTTTTCATGAACTCAGTATCATGGCTGCAGCATAACGATACCGGGCCACTCTCAGTCTCTGCCATCGTGAATTCGTGATAGTGCCAGGTTCCCAGTTGTTCCCACTGACAGTAACCGAGTGACTGAACATATGACGCCAGCGCATTTTGCCCACCAGCAGCCGCAATAACGCGCTCATGGCTGAAGAACGCCGCCAGTGAGGGTTCATCCAGTAACGGCTGTGTACTGTCGTTTAGTAGCCCTGACGGTTTGTCTGACAGATCCATCGTGGGCGTGCTGATCACCACGCGGCCCTTAAAAAGTTTTAGTAGGTCCGGCCCCGGCTTAAACAGCACTATCCCTGTGAGTGGTGCAACCTCGGGAGTGAGCAGCGCTCTCATGCCACCCTCCCTATCAGACGTTTGAGCAGGTGGTGCGTAGCAACCAACGCAGCTGCCAGCGATATCAGAATTGCGCATGCGTATCTGTATGCTGGGCAACTGATTGCCAGCCAACTGAGGCATCCACTCAGCACCCAGGCTAAAGCGCATATCAACAGCACCGCTAAAAAGTCATTTTTCACTGCGACTCTCCCATGTCCGGGATAGTCAGTTGACCTGCGACCTCGCGCACGGCCTGACGCAGCATGCGGTAATTTGACCAACAATCTCGATTAGTCTGTTCCACCAGCTCGATAAACTCCTGAACCGTGCATGGCTGGTCCTGCCGCAAACCAATCAGAACGCTGGAAAACCGCTGCAACTGCTCTTCCACTACCTCTGGATCATCATGCTGCTCAGATAACCACTGCTTGATCGCCTGATCGTCCTGATGCTGTTGGATGAATCGCAGGGCTGACTGGATGGTTTCCTCTGGGACAACTACGTGCTCAGGGTGCTCGACAGAATCTGCCGCCCATGTGTGTGCATATTTAGACTGAGCGTAGGTGTATTGGGATTTGATTTTGAACGCCGCCTGAATACAGGCCCAGACCTCGACGCCGCTCTGCTCCAGAATTTCATGTTTCAGCAGCGGCAGGTCATCACCCTCGTCGTTCTCTGGCTCAGCCGGTGCCGGTTGTTGACTGGCGGAAGCTGTAACGCCGTAATGCTCTCTGGCGGCCTGAATGATATCCATCAACTCAGCCACCTGCAGGTCAGTCTCAAGCGTCAGAGTAACGCGTGCGCCCTCCTCATCCTGCTCTGCCTGGCAATGTTTGGCTAACAGCTCCACCAGCTGGCGTGACTGTTTGCCACTGAATTGCGTCATGGCGGCGGCTTTGGTCAGTTTCTTCTTGCCCGCTGCTTTGACCTTTTCCAGTTCCGTTTTTGCCACTCTGCCTGCTGACGCACCATGTTCACGAACCAGCGCGACAGCGGTAGTGGCGGCAACCTCTTTGTTTTTAACCAGTGCGATCAGCTCATCGCCAGAAGTCAGAAGCGACAGGTGGTTTTCAACGTCAGTGACCGAGCGCTTAACTTTTTTGGCAATCTGAGTCTGTTCCCAGCCCTGATTAATCAGGCGCTGATATGCAGCTGCTCGCTCAAGTGGTTCCAGTGCGCGTCCCTGGCTGGACGTGACCATGAAGGCGATACGGTCCGCCTCGCTGCCTACGAAGTCTTTGCATTCCAGGCGGATGTCATAACCGGCCTCTTGTGCCAGTTTGGCCCCGTAGTAACGGTGGTGGCCATCGATGATTTTTATGCCCTGCTCAGTTACCTGCACAGCGAGCGGAGGCACCTGCTCACCAGCGATGTAGGCATCACGGAACTCCTCGACGTGGGTCTGATCGATTTCCCGGATGTTGTAACCAATCTCGACATAGAGTTCATCAACACCCAGCAGGTAGGTTTTGCGGGTCGTGATGTTCGTTTCAGTTTTAGATTTGTTGTCGTAAATTTTCGATAGCGTAGTCATTTTTGAAATCCCTTAATAACCGCGAAACCCTTCCGGGATGGCGTAATCCACTGGTGAAATGTCTGTGACTGACCGCTGAACCGGGCCGAGCCTGAGTACCAGCTCATCCCATTTATCGCGGAGCTTTGACGGGCTGAGGATGTTCTGGCACCAGAATGGGTCGCTCTGAACGCGTTTGAACATCTTGCAAATCTGGAAGTGTGTGCGCTGGTCCTGCGAGCACATCAGGCGCACGTCATTCGCCCACGCAGCCCAGTTCGGCTCTTTGGGCCTTGCCAGTTCGCCGTCAGCCTCTGCCGCTTTCTCGTAGAGGTGTGTGATCTGCCCCCAGATCCATTCCGCGCACTTCAAGTCCTCATGACTGCCCCACTGGCGTTTCTTCTCGCTGTAAACCACCGCGTCGGGAAAACGTGCCAGGAATTGATCGGGGTTATCCACAGGCGAGTCGTCCGGTGGCGAAGCGTCCGGACAAGAGGGGTTTTTATCTAATGGATCATGTTTTGATCTTACTGACGGATCGTCGCCAGATTCTGGGGGGTGAAAACCCGTTTTCTGGCCGGATTTTGACAGGTGAAAATTTGACGCATCAAAATTTGGTGCATCAGATTTTGACGTGTCATATTTTGATGTGTCAGATTCTGACGCATCAGATTCTGGCTGGTGAACAGCAGCGGCTTCGCGCAGTTTCCTGACGTTTAACTGATACATGTTCGAGGTGTTGCGGTTGCCCTTACGCCGTGGCGTACTGTTCAGCCAGCCATCAGCCTCCAGCTTGCGTATTGAGGTGCGTACAGTGCTTGGACCAGCCCCAATCTGCCGGGCGATTGTGGCAATCGACGGCCAGCAAACCCCCTCATCACTTGAGAAATCAGCCAAGCGCGCC
>Ga0256409_1001073_pt1 | contig 10429 bp, 10 predicted proteins | sample PhySR1_FD_185981 | JGI IMG/M metagenome (GOLD analysis project Ga0256409, IMG submission 185981) | Leaf surface microbial communities from sunflower plants in UC Gill Tract Community Farm, Albany, California, United States - DLSL S.R1 | ecosystem: Host-associated > Plants > Phyllosphere >...
TCGGCGTGTTTATTCGTGATGACCAGGGCAGAAAGCTGGCCGGACTGACCGGATCAACCGCCGGAAACTGGCTGCGGATTGATATGCTGTGGGTGAGTGAGGCGCTACGCGGGCAGGGGGCGGGCAGCAAGCTGATGCAGGCGGCAGAGCAGGAGGCGCGGGATCGCGGCTGTCGTTTTGCGCAGGTGGATACCGCCAGTTTTCAGGCGCGACCGTTTTATGAAAAGCTCGGCTATACGCTGCGCTTCAGTCTGGATAACTATCCACGGCATCACCAGCGCCACTATCTGACGAAAGCCCTGTAATCAAAACAAGGGTTGCTGACGCAAATCCAGCGGATTCTGTTCAGCCTCATCAATCGCCGCCAGCCAGCTCTGCAGCGTGACCTTTTTCCAGGAGAGATGTCCACGCGTAGTGCTCATCAGCACCACGTCAGGACGCAGCGATCGATAAAACTCCAGCGTTTGACTCAGCTCAGCCAGATTACTGTCCGGCACCAGCACCGTGACCCACTGATCATGAGAACGTGTCACGGTGTCGCCGACAAACAGATAGGTCAGCCCCAGCGGCGAGGTATAGAGATAACTGCAACTGCCTGGTGTGTGTCCTGGCGTTGACAGTAATTGAACATCCCCGAAGTGCGTCTCGTGCTGTGAAAAGGTGTCGTCAGGTTCAGCAAAACGGCTTATCGCTCCCAGCGAACGGCTATGGCAGTAAAGCGCGCTACTAAAGCGTTGCTGAATCACCGCCGCGCCGGGCGCAGATTCGTGCCAGTGGGTCAGATAGTGGCGGATGACGCCACCGCTATCGGCGATGACTTCATGATCAAGCGGGTTTTCTACACGGCCAATCAGCAGATTGCCGCGCGGGTGACGCAGCATAAAGCCATGCATCATCAGGTCGTTAACGGCATCTTCCACCGGAAATTCCGGGGTCGAGATCCACAAATCGTCATACAACGGCTTCAATGTCGATCTCCTGAAACGTACTTTATTCCCGCAGGACGGGGTGGCCGGTTGCCTGTAAATGGGCGTGGCCCTGACTGACCGCTAATCGTGCGCGGGTACCCAGCGGCAGTGTGACGGTGTCAGCAGCATGACCAAAATCTAATCCACTGATCACTGGCAAACCACTGATGTCACGCACGTGTTGCCAGACGGTCTCGAAATTAAACCCATTGTCATACTCTGACAGAGCCGTGCTGGTGAAGCTGCCTGTGACGATCGCCCGCTGGCGCGCCAGAATGCCGCTCTGCTGCAACTGAATGAGCATGCGCTCAATGCGGAACGGATGTTCATTCACATCTTCGATCACCAGAATGCCGTTCTCAATCTGTGGCATCCACGGCGTGCCAATCAGTGAGCAGAGCATCGCCAGATTTCCGCCCCACAGCGTACCCTGCCATTCGCCCTGATCTGGCGTTTCACTCTGCCATTTCACCTCTACTGTAGGCGATGTTAGTGCCTGCCAGAAGTGGTGGAGGGTAAATTCAGATAAGGTCGCGGCGCCGAAATTACCCGCCAGCATGGGGGCGCTGAAGGTAATCAGGCCGACCTGCGCCAGTAACGCCAGCTGAATCACGGTGAAGTCGCTGTGGCCACACAGCGCTACTGGCTGATTCATCAGACGGCGCTGCAGGCCGATGTAGTCGATGGATTCCAGTAACCGGCTGGCCCCATAACCGCCACGCACTGCCAGCACGATATCGGGCAGGGTGCTCAGGCTGGCAAGCTGATTGATATCCGCCAGGCGTTCTGCATCTGTTCCCGCAAAGCGCTGAAAACGGCGGGTGATCACCTGTTCGTTCTCTATCTGATGGCCCGCCGCACGCAGGCGCGCAATAGCCTGCTGCGCCGCAGGTTGGTTGTGACAGTAACCGGAGGGGGAGATAAGACGAACTGAACGTGAAATCATCATACTTTCCTGCTATTGGCGGCTGACTAACGGCGATGATGGCGAAAAGCCTCGCTGAAGTCACGGTACGCGCCGCATTTTAGTGCATTTAGGATAAACGGTAATTTTGCTCTCAGGCTGCCTGGGTATGATAGCATTCGCCACAACAGCTAAGAGACGAAAAATTGCTGAAAATCCGACACCTTATACTCCCGGCGTTACTCCTGACCGGCTGTGCCAGCGAGCCACCGCATCAGGTCGTTAAGCAACGCAACACGCCATTAACTCAGGCACCCCCGTCCAGCGTCAATGGGACCTGGGCAATGTTTACCGAAGATGCCGCCAGTCATTATGGCGTTGATGAGAAGTTGATCAGCGCCATTATCAGTGTCGAGTCGGGAGGAAATCCGGGCGTGGTGAGCCGTTCTAATGCGGTGGGTCTCATGCAGATTAAAGCGTCAACTGCCGGGCGCGAGGTCTATCGCACACTGGGCCGTCGTGGTCAGCCATCGAATGCTGAGTTGCGCGATCCGGCCAAAAATATTGATATCGGCACCGCCTACATCCGTATTCTGCAGAATTCAGCACTGTCAGGCATTCGTGATCCGCTGACACTGCGTTATGCCACCATCGTCTCTTATGCCAACGGTGCAGGGGCGTTGCTGAGGACGTTTTCCAGCGATCGCGATCGGGCCATTGCGATGATTAATTCCATGTCCCCGGATGAGTTTTATCAGCACGTACAGAAAAAGCATCCGGCGGCGCAGGCACCGCGCTATCTCTGGAAAGTGACCACAGCCTACCGCACAATCTGATGGCGTGTGATTACTCCTGCGGCGTGAGCAGTAGTCGCGCCGTGGGATAATCGATAATCAGCACCTTAATGTAACCTCCCAGCAACGCGCCCCGAATCGCCTGCGCTTTTTCCCGTCCGCCTGCCAGCCCCACGACCTGCGGGCACTGTTTAACCTGCGCCAGTTCCATCCCAATCACCGGATCTTCCTCGGCTTTCAGCACCGGCTGACCACAGGCATCAAAGTAGTGCAGGCAGATATCGCCTACTGCGCCGCGCGCTGCCAGCGTCTGCAGCATGTTGCCATCGTAGTAGTTGCCGGAGTTGCGCAGCAGTGCTGACGGCTCCAGGTCGCCAATACCGACAATCGCCAGGTCTACCTGATCAAATTTACTCAGGACTTCGGCGACCTCTGCGTTGGCTGATAGTCGCTGACGATCGGTGACCGAATGCTCAATTGACTGCGACGGCAACAGCCAGGCGGGGCAGTTCAGCAGCGCCGCCAGATTCTGCGTCAGAATGGTGGCCTGTACGTTGCCGTTAGCCCCAACGCCGCCCAGCAGCTGAATCACCCCTTTACAGGCGCTGTTAAGCGGATGCAGCGCATCTACCATCGCCCGGATAGTGCCGCTCCATGACGAAATGCCAATCAGTTCATCATTACGCAGCCGGGTCTCCAGATAGTGAGCAGCCGCCGATCCAATCGCCTGTTTAATCTGTAGCGACGACGCCTGCTCGGGCACATCCACCACAATCGCCTGCGGCAGGTTATAGGTCTGTTCAATGGCCTTTTCCAGCTCCGGATAGACGTTGGCCGGTGGCACCACACTGATCTTGACCACACCTTCTTTCACGCTGCGATTAAGTATGCGTGAGACAAACGACTGCGATAAGGTCAGTGACTGCGCAATGTCGGACTGCTTCATCCCTTCGACATAGTAAAGCGTGGCAATCTTCACCATCAGTCGTTGTTCATCCTGTTTTGCCATCGGTTTTCCCTCTCTGAATCTGCCCGGTATTGTTAACCAGGATGATCAAAATCACAACGCAGGCTAATTTGTGATCGTTTTCGCTTTTTAAAGATCGCGCATTGGACGGCGTGTCCGCGCAGGCGCATAGTCATTATGCATATAAAATCGCATGTGAATATATATTCAAGCGGAGAATAATAATGACTCGTCCTCTGATTAAACTGACCCTGCTGGCTTCGATGATCGCTTTTTCTGCAACGGCGCTGGCGGCGGAGCAAGGCCTGCTGGCGATTATCACCCCATCCCATGACAACCCTTTCTTTAAAGCCGAGGCGGAAGGCGCTCTGGCCAAAGCCAAAGAGCTGGGTTACGCCACGCTGGTGGCGTCGCATGACGATGATGTTAATAAGCAAAACCAGCTGATTGAGACCGCAATTGCACGAAAAGCCAAAGCGATCATTCTGGACAACGCCGGTGCGGACGCCACCGTCGGACCGGTGCAGAAAGCCAAAGATGCCGGCATCCCGGTTTTCCTGATTGACCGTGAAATTAATAAAACCGGCATCGCCGTGGCGCAGATCGTCTCCAATAACTATCAGGGCGCGCAGCTGGGTGCAGAGAAATTTGCCAAATTGCTGGGCGGCAAAGGGGACTACATTGAACTGCTCGGCAAGGAGTCTGATACCAATGCGGGCGTGCGGTCGCAGGGTTATCACGATGTACTGGATGATTATACCGACATGAAAATGGTGGCGCAGCAGAGCGCCAACTGGAGTCAGACCGAAGCCTTCAGCCGCATGGAAACCCTGCTGCAAAAACACCCCAACATCGTGGGCGTGATTTCCGGCAACGACACCATGGCACTGGGCGCAGAAGCGGCGCTGAAAGCCGCGGGAAAAACATCGGTGATCGTGGTGGGCTTCGACGGCAGTGACTACACCCGCGATTCTATCCTCAACAAAGGCAATATCAAAGCGACGGTGCTGCAGCCGGGCTGGGATCAGGCGCAGATGGCGGTCTCGCAGGCGGATTACTACCTGAAGAACGGCAAAGCGCAGAAGCAGGAGAAGCAGCTGATGGATTGCGTGCTGATTGACGAAAGCAACGCCGCGAAGCTGAAAAACTTCAACCTGGCGAAATAATCATGAAACGGATACTGGCGGTATTGATCGGTATGGCGTTGCTCAGCGCCTGCACCGTGGTGGATCTGGATGCGGACGGTAACCCGATCATGCCGAAAGATCCGCACGCGAAGCCCAGCTATACCACCCAGACGCCGCAGCAGATTGCGGAGGAAACCTGGCAGCCGCGTGTTATGGCCACTGCGAACAGCCACGCGCTGAGCTGGGCCGACATGGAAGCGAAAAGTCAGACGGTGAAATCTGGCGGCCGCGAAAGTGTCTTTGTGCGGGCCAGCGGGACGGCCAGCGCTTTTGATGAGAGTAACCCGCGTGAACGCACGCTGACGCTGATGATTAATGGTAAGCCGGTGGCGATCAGCGTTGGCCCGGTACTGCGCAGCAACGCTATCCGGGATGCCGCCGGTTTCCGTTTCGAAGAATTTACTAATCAGGTGCAGTACGCCCAGCTCACCCGGGCACTCAACCGTCATGCAGTGAAGCAGTTGCCGCCACTGGATGCCAGTTGGGTCAACCAGCCAGTGCAGGCGCTGCTGGCCGTAAGCATCGGGCAGAACAGCGTTGAAGAGGTGGTGGCGATTGAGCTGAAGCGGGGGACGCCCTGATGGAAGATGAAATTATTCTGCGGGCCGAACAGATCTCCATGCTGTTTCCCGGCACGCTGGCGCTGGATCGCGTCGATTACCGGGTCTGGCGTGGCAAAGTGAATGTGATTATCGGTGAAAACGGCGCGGGCAAATCGACGCTGATGAAGATTCTGGCGGGCGTGCAGCAGCCTACCGCCGGGTCGCTGTTTCTGAATGGTGAGCCGCTGACGCTGAGCAGCACCCGCGATGCCGCCCGGCACGGCATCGGCATGGTGCATCAGGAGCTGAATCTGTTTGAAAACCTCACCGTGGCGGAGAACCTGTTTCTGGGCCGGGAGATCCAGCGTGGCCTGGCGCCCATAAATGAGGCGGAGCAGGCACGACGCACCGCCGCAGTGATGGCGCGTCTTGACCAGCCTATCCCGCCCGGTGAGCGGGTCGGCAATCTCAAAGTGGGTCAGCAGCAGCTAGTGGAGATCGCTAAAGCGCTGGCGGAAGATGCAGACATTCTGATTCTTGACGAGCCCACCTCGGCGCTGAGTAAAACCGAAGTTGAGATCCTCTTCCGGGTCATCCGCGACCTGACGCAGCAGGGCGTTACCCTCATTTATATTTCTCATCGGCTGGAAGAGCTGATGGCAATTGGCGACGTGATTACGATTCTGCGCGACGGACGCTTTCAGGCAGAAGCGCCGGTCAGCACCATCGATGTGCCGTGGATCGTTCGCGAGATGCTCGGCAGTGAGCCGGTGACCACCTTCCTGCCGGACGAGCGTGATTTTGGCGCGCCGGTTCTTGAGGCGCAGCACATCACCTGCGTCAGCCCCAACGGCAATACCCTGGTTGATGACGTCAGTTTTCAGGTGCGGGCCGGGGAGATTGTCGGGATCTACGGCCTGATGGGGGCGGGTCGCACGGAGCTGTTTGAGTGTCTGCTCGGCAGCCAGCGTCACTATCTGGGCAAGCTGTGGCTCGACAGTAAACCGCTGCCTACGCGCCTGCCCACTGCCGATCGCATCCGCATGGGGATGAGTCTGGTGCCGGAGGATCGCAAACGCGCCGGGATTTTCCCGGTCTCGTCAGTTGCCAGTAATCTCACCATCGCCAGCCTGTGGCGGCGATTGTCGCACCGCTTTGCCATTGCGCACCGGGCGGAGCAGCAGGCAGTGACTCAGACGGTCGGTAATCTGGCGATCAAAATCTCCTCGCCGGACGTCGCGATCAGCGCACTGAGTGGTGGCAACCAGCAGAAAGTGGTGATTGGCCGCGCGCTGCTGACGAATCCGCGTCTGCTGCTGCTGGATGAGCCGAGTCGCGGCATTGATGTCGGGGCTAAAGCGGAGGTGTTTCGCATGATGGTGGCGCTGTCGCAGCAGGGTATTGCGGTGCTGTTCTCCACCTCAGACCTGAAAGAGATTATGGCGGTAGCCGATCGCATCCTGGTGATGTCGGGCGGCAAACTTACGGCTGACCTTCCGCGAGACCAGGCGGAAGAGGCAGCGCTGGTGAAAGCAAGTGCGCAGGGGTTCTGAGCATGAAAAGCAATAACAGCGTCGCGCTGAACACACTTCCGGCGAAAGCGTTTAGTTCACGCGAAAGCATTCTGCTGCTGCTTCTGAAGCTGCGTACTTTTATTGCGCTGATTCTGATTGTCGGCTTCTTCGCCATCACCGTGCCGGACTTTCTCGCCACCGGCAGTCTGGTGATCATGGTGAAACACATCGCCATCAACGCCTTCCTGGCGCTGGGTATCACCTTTGTCATTATCACCGCCGGCATTGACCTGTCGATTGGGGCGACGCTGGGGCTGTGCGGCATGATCGCGGGCTGGCTGATCACCAAAGGGATTGTGCTGCCGATGTTTGGCATCGCCATCTTCCCCAGCGTCTGGGTAATCGTGCCGGTCGTGCTGTTGATCGGTGCGCTTATTGGCGCCGGCAACGGCTGGATCATTACCCGCTACAATGTCGCACCTTTCATCTGCACCCTTGGCACCATGTACATCCTGCGCGGTGCGGCGATGCTGACCTCCGGTGGCGAAACCTTTCCCGGTTTGCAGGGTAATCCGCTATTGGGTAATACCGGCTTCGATCGAATCGGGGCCGGCACCTTTCTCGGACTGCCTTATGCCATCTGGATGATGGTGGTGCTGGCGCTGGTGATCGCCTATATCGCTCGTCGCCTGCCGTTTGGCCGTCAGGTTTATGCCATCGGCGACAACGAGCGCGCCGCTGAACTCTCAGGCGTGAAAACCCGTCAGGTGAAGATTCTGGTTTATACCCTGTCGGGATTCTGCGCAGCGATTGCCGGCATTGTGGTCTCATCACAACTGGTCGCCAGCCATCCGGCAAACGGTACGGCGTTTGAGATGAACGCCATTGCGGCTGTGGTACTGGGCGGCACCTCGCTGGCGGGCGGACGTGGCACGATTGTCGGGACGCTGATCGGTGCGTTCGTCATCGGCTTTCTGGCGGATGGTCTGATCATGATGGGCGTCAGCGAATTCTGGCAGATGGTGATCAAAGGCATCGTCATCATCATCGCGGTCATCATCGACCAGACTCAGAGCCGGATGCAGCAGAAGGCGGCGGTCGTGGCGCAGAAAGCATTAATTGAGGAGGGGGCACCGGCTAAATCCTGACTGGTTTATCGCCGTCCGGGCAGGGTGCACCGCTAAGCGATTCTGCATAAGCGGCAGCAGTCAGCCCGGAGTGACGGGCAGTGTGGTGAACAGAGGACAAGACCTTTATCAGCCACACACTTTTTTAGGCACAAAATTTTTTAACTGGCGTGAATATATATTCATAACCGATTTAAAATTCAGAGGTAGTGTATGAATCCTTTCAATCTTCCGGTCGAAGACCTTGAGCGCCGGGCGCGGGCTATCCGTCGGCGCATCATCCAGCTTAACGCAGGCAGCCCGGCAGGCGGTCATACCGGCGCTGACCTGTCGCAGGTGGAGATCCTCACTGCGCTCTACTTTCGCATTCTGAACTGCGCACCGGATCGCACGGATGATAATCAGCGTGACATCTACATCCAATCGAAAGGGCACGCGGTGGGCGGCTACTACTGCGTGCTGGCGGAAGCGGGCTACTTCCCGACCGACTGGCTGGCGACCTATCAGCACGCGGACTCGCATCTGCCCGGCCATCCGGTCCGGCAGAAAACGCCGGGCGTCGAGCTCAATACTGGCGCTCTGGGCCATGGCCTGCCTGTGGCGGTCGGCATCGCTATCGCAGCGAAAAAAGATAACAGTTCGCGCCGCATCTTTGTGGTCACCGGCGATGGTGAGCTGGCGGAAGGCAGTAACTGGGAAGCGGCACTGGTCGCGGCGCATTACGGCCTCGATAATCTGATCATCATCAATGACAAGAACAAGCTGCAACTGGCGGGTGCGACCCGCGACATCATGAACACCGATCCGCTGCCGGAAAAATGGCGCGCCTTTGGACTGGAGGTCACCGAATGCAACGGCAATGCGATGGCATCAGTGGTCGACACCATTGAAAACCTGCCGAAGAACGGCAAACCGCAGGTGATTGTGGCGCATACCGAAAAAGGCTTTGGCGTCTCCTTTATCCAGAGCAAGGCGGAATGGCATCACCGGGTGCCGAAAGGCGAAGAGATCGCACTGGCACTGGAGGAGCTCAAAGATGAGTAATGCACAACATTTAGCAAGCGTCATGGTGACGGCCTTTATCGACGCGGTGAATCGCGGCGTGGATCTGGTTCCTGTGGTGGCCGACTCAACCTCAACCGCCAAAATTGCCCCCTTTATTAAGGCATTTCCCGACCGGCTGATTAATGTCGGTATCGCCGAGCAGACGCTGGTGGGAACAGCGGCAGGTCTGGCGCTGGGCGGCAAAGTCGCGGTGACCTGTAACGCCGCCCCGTTTCTGGTGTCACGTGCCAATGAGCAGGTGAAAGTCGACGTCTGCTACAACAACACCAACGTCAAACTGTTCGGGCTGAATGCCGGGGCCAGTTATGGCCCGTTAGCCAGCACCCATCACAGCATTGATGACATCGCGGTGATGCGCGGATTCGGCAATATTGAGATCTATGCGCCTTCCTGCCCGCTGGAGTGCCGCCAGATCATCGACTACGCCCTTGAGCATGTCGGGCCGGTCTATATCCGTCTGGATGGCAAAGATCTGCCGCAGCTGCACGATGAAAATTATCAGTTCAGACCAGGCGCGATCGATGTGCTGCGGGAAGGCAGTGACATCGCGCTGGTGGCGATGGGCTCAACGGTTCACGAGGTGGTTCACGCCGCCGAGCAACTGGCTGAACAGGGCATTTCAGCCGGTGTGATCGCGGTTCCATCGATTCGACCCTGTGATACCCAACAGCTGCGCAACCTGCTAAATCACTATCCAGCGGTGATTACCGTGGAAGAGCACAACGTCAATGGCGGCGTCGGCAGCCTTGTGGCTGAGGTGCTGGCGGAAGGCGGTTGTGGCATCCCGCTGTTGCGGCTTGGCATTGCGGATGGGGAATATGCGATTGCAGGCGATCGCGCCTCCACCCGCGCCCATCACGGCATTGATGCCCGCAGCGTGGTCAACAGTGCAGCGCGCATCTGCGCAGGAGCATAAACATGGTGGGACCTCTGATTCTGGCGATTGACGAAGGCACCACCAATGCCAAGGCGATTGCGGTTGATCGCGACGGCCGTGTGGTGGCACGCGGTAGCCAGAGTTTAACCCTGCAACACCCGAAGCCCGGTCTGGCTGAGCAGGATCCTGTGGCAATCTGGCAGGCGGTAAAACAGGCCATCGCCCATTGTCTGGCGTCGTGTGCAGGTGCGCCTGTCGCGGCGGTGGCGATCAGTAATCAGCGTGAGTCGGTGATGATCTGGCAGCGGCGTGATGGTCAGCCGCTGACACCGCTGGTGAGCTGGCAGGATCGACGCTCCGAGTCATTCTGTCGCGACCTTCGGCAGGCGGGTAAAGCGCCTCGCATCACCGGCCTGACCGGGCTGGCCGTTGATCCGATGTTTCCGGCCGCCAAGCTGACCGGGATGCTGGCCACCATTCCCGA
>Ga0256409_1001076_pt1 | contig 10406 bp, 10 predicted proteins | sample PhySR1_FD_185981 | JGI IMG/M metagenome (GOLD analysis project Ga0256409, IMG submission 185981) | Leaf surface microbial communities from sunflower plants in UC Gill Tract Community Farm, Albany, California, United States - DLSL S.R1 | ecosystem: Host-associated > Plants > Phyllosphere >...
TCGCTTCCATAATTTTTGAGAACAAATTCTGATGTTTGTAAAGGTCTGCTAATTGTGACAGGCGGATTGTCGGGAAATTGGGAGGTCTTAATCTTAAAAACTTAGGATGGAATTTTAAATCTGAAATAGAAAATTTGGCTTTTATGAAATCGAATTCTCTTTTCCAGATTTTCATTTGGCCATCCTTAGGAGCATCCAACCATCCTGAAATTCCAAAGAATAAGGCTTCAAGCTGCAAAGGATTCTGACGGATTTTATTGATAATACTGTAATCGATACTTTCTGCAATCTGCCGGAAAATAGGAGCATTTACTTTTAAACCAAATGAGTAAGCAAAACTGTGAAATAAAACAGCCTCAAAATTATTTTTGTATTGATGCAAACTCTGTTCAAGCACTGAAGATTTCTCATCAAGTTTTTTCAGGATATTTTCTTCATGAAAATTGACGGGTATTTTTTTCGGGTCAAAAATCTTTTCACAGGCAATAAATTCGTCTCCATTGATAAGTTTATCATATTTCCAAATGATATTTTCATCAATATAATTGTGCATTTCCAATGTTGGAACCTGCTTTTCTGTAAGTTCATGAATTTCGATGTCGTGCTGAAATACAACGTGAAGAATGATATTCTGATAATTGGGATCCGGGGAATGATTATGGAAAATCCAGTCTGAAGATCGTACATGCAGTTCTATATTTCCTGCGAGAAGTAAGCCATTGATTTTGATTTTAGCATCCAGAAAATCGGGGCCTGCATTTTTATTCCATTTTCCGAAATGGATAATTTCAACGGAATTTCCTTCAATATCCTTGAAGTCAAAATGTTTGAAAATCTTATAGTTCCAAAGATATTGAAGTAGTTTTTCCGTCATAAGTGTGACGTAAATATAATAGAAATATTATACTTTCGTCAGCTCCTTATTAAAATTTTCTATGGTTGTTCTATACATTTTCTCATAGATAGGAAGAATGTTTTTCAAATCGAATTTTATCGCCTGATCTTTCGCATTTTGCTTCATTTTGGCTAAAAGTTCGTCATTACTCAACAGCTTGATGGTGTAGTTGCTCATGGCTTCCACATTTCCGATTTCAGCAAGATATCCGGTTTCTCCCTGGATATTCACCTCAGGAATTCCCCCTGCATTGGAACTGATGACCGGAGTATAAGCTGCCATGGCTTCCAAAGCTGCAAGACCGAAGCTTTCCTGTTCTGAAGGTAGGAGAAATACATCTGAAAGCTGTAAGATTTTATACAAATCATTTACCTTTCCTAAAAGGCGGATTTTGGAAATAAGATCCGGATTTTCTTCCAGGAACTGATTTACCTTTTCCATGTCAGGACCTTCACCAATGATGATCAGTTTAGATTTAACTTTTCGCTCCACATTTTTAAAGATCTGAAGTACTTCGTCCACACGTTTTACAGGACGAAGGTTGGAGACGTGGATCAGAATTTTTTCATCCGGATTGGCAAACTGTGTTCGCTGGCACTCAGAGCAGTCATCAAATTCAGAATTATCAATAAAATTGGTAATCACCTGAATCTCTTTTTTGATGTTAAAAAACTGCAGGGTATCTTTTTTCAGACTTTCAGAAACTGAAGTAATAGCATCAGACTGATTGATTGAAAATTCTACCGCATGTTTATAACTTGGGTGCTGGCCTACAAGGGTAATATCTGTACCGTGTAAAGTAGTTACCAACGGAATATCATTATTGTCTTCCTTCAGCATTTGTTTTGCTGTAAAAGCGGCATATGCATAAGGAATGGCATAATGTGCATGAAGAAGATCCAGTTTATAAAGATTGACAACCCTGTAGATCATCGAACTTAACGCAATATCATAAGGCTGATACTGGAAAAGAGGATAAGTCTGAACATTTACCCTGTGAAAGAAAATATTCGGATTGGTAATGTCTAATCTTGCAGGAAGTGCAGAACTGATGAAATGTACTTCATAGCCTTTGTTGGCAAGAGACATTCCTAATTCTGTTGCTACAATTCCGCTTCCTCCATAGGTAGGATAGCAAAGTATGCCTATTTTCATTAGATTATTGTTGTTTTAATTTTGTATTATTTGGTGTTTGTTTGGGGACTGGTATTACGTTCTATACCCATTCCCGGTTTTAACTGGTCATTAACCAATACCGGAAGTTTTCCCCATATTTTGGTTTTTCCGTTGAAAGCATCCGCAGTAGCATTCATTGAATCGTCATTGTTTTCATAAGAAACAAGAACTGTTGAAACTTTTGAAATATCAATATCCTTTAATGCATATGCACTTCCGAATACATTCAGAATAATATTTTGATTTTTGGTAAGATCAGAAAGTACTTTTTTAGATTCTGCCGAGATCTTATAGGGCTTATAAGCTGTTGAATTATCCTTATGGAAACCTACGATAACTGTAGAACCTGCTGGTATTGTATTAATTTCTCCAGCTTTTTTAATGATAACATTATTTCCCAATCTATTCGCGAAAGTCTGGTAAGGAGCTTCTTCAAGAGGAACATAATAAATCTGTTTTCCTGTAAGAGGAAGTAATTTCTTTTCGTCTTTTAATAATGTTAATGCATTGGAGTAAAGATTCTGTACCAATTGGATATGAGAATCATTATTTAAATCCTTATTGATATTTTCAGGGTTTTTAGGAGTGTATTGGGTGAGGCCAAGAAAATATTTTGTTAATAAGATCTTTTTCACACTTTCTTCTACTCTGGATTGAGGGATTTCTCCTTTATCAATAGCTTTCTGGATCAGTTTTTTACCTTCAGAAACACCTTGTGAGAAAAGCATAATGTCATTTCCTGCTTTAAAGGCCATAGCATCCAGTTCGCCCGGTTGGTATTTATTAGCTACAGCGCCCATATTTAATGCATCAGTGATGATTAAACCTTTATAACCCAGCTTATCTTTCAGTAATCCTGTAATGATATTTTTAGAAACAGAAGCCGGAATTCCTTTTCCTGATTCTAAGTTTGGAACATATAAATGAGCAACCATTACACCACCAATTCCCTTATTCATTAATGCTTTGAATGGTGCCAGTTCTACGGCGTTAAGTCTCTCAATAGTATGAGAAACGACAGGAAGATCCAGGTGGGAGTCTGTGCTGGTATCTCCATGTCCCGGGAAGTGTTTAATAGCAGCTAAGATATTGTTATCCTGAAGACCTTTAGAATAGGATAGGGCAGAGCTGATTACATTATTTACTTCAGAGCCAAAGCTTCTGTTACCAATAATCGGATTATTAGGGTTGGTATTGACATCTACTACAGGAGCAAAATCCCAGTTGATCCCCATTCTGTGACAATCTTCCGCAATTTTTGCTGCCATCTGATAGACAAGATTTTTATCCTGAATAGCACCTAACGTCATGGCCCATGGAAATTTGTGAGCCGTGGCAATTCTCTGGTAGAGTCCCCATTCTGCATCCATTCCGATCATTAATGGAACTTTTGATTTTTGCTGAAATTCATTGACCAGATTGATTTCTCTTGCTGCATCATCCTGCATTAAAATCAGACCGCCTATTTTATCATTCGTAACAATATTTCTTACCTGGCTGATATAGTCTTCTCCTCTGTTGGTGTATAATGCCACAATAAAAAGCTGTCCTAGTTTTTCATCCTGAGAAAGATTTTTATAGGTGGTATCAACCCATTTCTGAGCTTTTTTCAGGTCTTCCTTAGAAACATTTTTTGGCTGATACTGGGCTTTCACCTTAGGGCTTATCAATGCGACAATAAAGAGTGAAGTATATAATAATTTCTTCATGACTTTTTGAATAAGAACAAAAATACAATTAAAAATATGAGGAAAACAAAGTTTTTGAGATTTTTGGTATATGATTTGAATATGCATTATAAATAATAACTAAACTTTAATAGAAATGAAAAAAATACTTCTCTTCTTATTCCTGGGTGCTGTAGGTTTTACTGCTTATAGCTGTGATAATAATGATACTGTAGTACAAGGAACAGATTATGATACCATAAACCAATCATTTGATATAAGCCCTAATTTTACTAAAATTACCGACAATCTTTACAGATGGAGTGATGATTTTAACAAGCCATTAGTACAATCCGATATGGTGCTTATTTATATGCAGATTGGAACTGATGGAGATTCTCCTGTATGGAAACTTCTTCCGTATACATCTTATGTGGGTAATGGAAATAATGATGCTGTAGATTATATTTTTGATTTCAGTAAATATGCTGCTACTATTAATATTAATTCTACAAATACATTCAGCTTGACAGCGAATCCGTCATACTATCAGAATAAAAAATTCAGAGTTCTTATTCTTCCTGCAAACGGAACAGGAACTGGTGGTGCAAAAATGGCGAAAGGTACTGCCGTAGATTATAATGATTATAAAAGTGTAATCAAATATTATAATATTGACGAGTCTAAAATCAAGACTAAATAATTTAGAAATATCTTTTCAGTTTTTTATAATTAAAAAAGTCCCGGGGGAAATTCTCTCGGGGCTTTTGATTGATAAGAGGGGATAGTATAGTATGAAAGAATAATGATTCAGGGAAGATATACGTACTGATCATTTCTGTGCATCAGAATAAACATACATCTCGTAAATCAAATGAGTTATATTAAAAATAAAAAAAGCTTCAGAAATTCTGAAGCTTTTGTTTAGTTATCATTGTCATCCAAAAGATGTCCAAAGAAGTCTTTTTTTGTTTGTAGATATCCCTTGCTTATTTCATTGGCTGGAATCTGTAACGGTACTCTTGAATTAAGGTGAATATTGCTGTCTACCACATATTTTACCTTTTCAGGATTATTGGTCAGAAGGTTGATATCTTTTACATCCAATAGATTAAGAATTTCAATGGCTACGCCAAAGTTTCTGTCATCTGCAGGAAGTCCCAGTTCAAGATTGGCCTGTACGGTGTCCAAACCTTTTTCCTGTAGTGAGTATGCCTTCAGTTTGTTGATGATCCCGATGTTTCTTCCTTCCTGTCGAAGGTAGATGATAATTCCACCGTGTTCATGGATATATTTCATTGCAGCATCCAATTGTTGGCCGCATTCACATTTTTTTGAATGGAAAACTTCTCCGGTAATACATTCTGAATGGAAACGAACATTGACCGGTTTTGAAAAATCTGTATTTTCAGCAACAATGGCCATATGCGGCATCCAGTCGTTTTCGTTTTCGGAGAAAGCTATCATTCGGAAAGTGCCGTGCTCAGTGGGAACATTGGCTTCCGCCTGAATTTTAATCATTGATAGTTCAATTAGTTTTAACTTCCTGGCAAAGTATCTTCAATAACAGAAATATTGGTTTTTAAACGCACCAGATATCTGTTAAGAACTTCATCGTCGTCTCTGTCAAGATTTTGCCTTAGCTTTTGAATTTTTTTATATGATTTTTCGAAGCTTTTAAGGGCTCTGCTTTTTCCGGCAGAATTGCTGGCATCAATAGCATATAAATAATTCTGAAGGCTGTATTTCAAGCTGGTAATCTCGTCATTTAATCCGTTGTTTTTAAACTTGGGAAAAGTAGAGATCATATTTGAAATTTCAGAAGCATTTACATTCTGTTTGATATTGATATTAAAATTCTTCTTTGAGCTTCTGTCTGAATCAGACCCTTTAGCATCACTATAAAAATTATTTGACAACGGAGAAAGATTAAGCTTTTCCGTTGCGCAGGAAGATGTTAATATGATAAGTACTCCAAAGAAAAATAGTCGTTTCATTTTTGTTGCCCTTTTTGATAAAGGATTGGGTTAAGACTTTCATCGTTGTACATTTTCATTTGTTTGTACACTTTCATCTTAACGTTACCGTTTTCAATATCAGTAAGCAACTGATCTATAGAAGTTGATAGGTCTTCTTTCTGAGTAAGCAGAACATCCAGTTTAGCCTGGCAGTTGTTTCTGTGTTCTTCAGAAGCGGATTCTCTATTAGCTTCTAACGACATATGATAAACCTTTAATGCAAGAATTGATAGCCTGTCTACTGCCCAAGCGGGAGTTTCTGTATTTATTTTTGCTTCAGGTTTAGGAGTTATATTTTCAAACTTATTAAGAAACCAGCCGTCAATATATTCTACCAGATCAGTTCTTTTCTGATTGGAGGCGTCTATTGTTCTCTTGAGTTGAAGAGCTTCAGCCGGATCAATATTTTCATCTCTAATTATATCTTCCAAATGCCATTGAACGGTATCAATCCAGTTCTTTGCATACAAAATCCGTTCCAAACTATCTTTTTCGAACGGGTTATTAATTAGAGTGTTAACGTCATCAGACACGTGATAGTCTTCAATAGCTTGATTGAAGACTTTCCATGCAGTCTCAGTAAATTTCATTAATTCTACGGAATTTTAGTTGCTGGAAGAATTGTTATTGTTGGAAGCCGATTTGTTTTCAGAACCTGGTTTATCTTCTTCTTTTACTGCATCTTTAAATTCTTTGATTCCAGAACCTACTCCTCTCATTAATTCCGGAATTTTCTTTCCTCCAAAAAGTAATACCAAAAGTATTGCTACGATAAGGATGTGCTGCCAAGATAAGGCAAGTATTGTTAGTGTATTCATCTCTTAAAATTTTTGTAAAGTTACACTTTTTTTAATATGAAATCCAACCTAATGGATCAACTGGTGTACTTCCGTTCCATACTTGAAAATCAAGTGTATATGCACCATCAAAATCCTGAGCTATTGTACCTACCGGAGTTCCCGATGAAACCTGCTGTCCTTTGGAAACACTTACATTTCCTAAGTTGGAATAAATGGTAAAATAACTTCCGTGTTTGATGATGACAGTCTTTGTTCCGTCATTATTGGCGAGAACTGAAGATACTGACCCCGGGAACACTGATTTTGCGCGTGTACCTGAAGGAACGGAGATTTTGATCCCGTTATTTTCTTCTGTAATATTTTTGAAAACCGGGTGTGGCTGTCTTCCGAAACGGTGAGTGATTTGGCCGGCTCTGTCTGCGGGGTAGCCAAGTCGTCCTCTGTTGTCTGCAAAGCTGTTTCCTGCAGCGGTAGAAACTCCGTAGCTTGTCATAGCTTTGGTCTCAGCTGCTTTTTTATCTTCTTCTTTTCTTTTCGTAAGAGCTGCTTCTGCTGCTCTCGCGGCAACCAGCTTATCTGCAGCTTCTTTAGCTCTTGCATTCGCCTCATCAGAAGCCTTTTTAGCGGCTACTCTTCTGGCTTCATCTCTTGCGTTAGCTTCTGCCTTTGCTGCTTCTTCATTACGTTTCCTTTCTTCTTCAGCTCTTTTTGCTGCAAGGTCTGCGGCTCTCTTAGCTTCTGCTTCTGCCAGTCTTCTTTCTCTTTCAAGGGCTTCAGCTCTTGCTTTAGCTTCCGCTTCGATTCTTGCTTTTTCTCTTTCAGCAGCCAGTTTTGCTAAACGTATTTTTTCTGCTTCCGCTTTTTTTCTGGCTTCTTCTTCCGCTTTGGCAATTCTGATCTCTTCTGCAATAATAGCTCTGATCTGTCCTTCCAATGCTTTAGACTGAACTTGTTTTTGCTTCAGTTCAGCTGTTAATTTGGATTCATTTTTCTTGAATTCGGCTACTAATTGTTCTTTTTGAGCTCTTTCAGCATTGATGGTTGCCAGATCTTTCTGCTGGTTAACCAAAAGGGATTCTTTCGCTTTTACAGAATTTTGTTTTTGTGCGATGGTCTTTTTGATAAGATTGGCAGCATCTGTGATTTCAGCTGCTTTTTTATCCTGATAGTCTGAGTATTGTTTCAGATACTGAACTCTTCGTATCGCTTCTCCTAAATTTTTAGCAGAAAGTATAAAAGTTACTTTGTTCTGTACTCCTTTATTTTTATAAGCATTCACCAAAACTTCAGCATAGTTTTTTCTTAAAACAGCCAGTTCTTTATTCTGACGGTTGATTTCCAGCTGACGTAAATAGATATCATCTTCAATGAACCTTTTTTCTTTCTGCGTGTTGTTATAAACCTTTTCTCTTAAAACCAACTTTTGGTTGACATTAGAAAGATAGGCTACGGAAAGTTTAGATTCACTTCTGGTTTTAGCTAAATCGGTATTTATTTGTGCAATTTGTTTTTTAAGTTCGGCATTCTGCTTTTGCAGCTGTTCTTTGGTCTGTCCCTGGTGCAGTCCGAACATCAAAACACCTATTAAAAAGCTAAATTTTTTAATCATTTAATCTCAATTTTCTTATAACTGGATGGTACAGAATAAGGTGTTTCCATCCTCGAAAAGTCAAATTTCGTATTTTCCATTAAAATCTGACTAGATTTTGAGCCTTTTATAATTATTTTAACATTTTTTGGAAGACGGATTCCTTCATATTCATTCCAGTCACTATAAGAAACCTCCAGTTCGTCTGAAGATAGAATATCTTTTAAATTGACAGCTAACAAATCGTAATTGGTGTCATATTGGAGAGCCACTTTATACTCTCTGTTTTTTTCATCTGTTACAATTTTCTGATTGGTATTGGAAACCATTTTAAATCCCTGTGCATTTTGGGTCAGGTCAAACTGTCTGTCGTTGATTTTTACAAAAGTTCTTCCCAGTAAGATCTTTTCTAATGATTTATAATCAATGAAATTAACGTTCAGTAAATTATTAAGATAATCAAAATCGGAATCTATATAGGTTTTATTGATTTTATCCTGTCCTTTTATCCCTTCAGGCGTGGCAATACCTCTGGCCGCATTAATGAACAATGCTCTAAGATTCATCCACACTTTTTTATCATTTTCAATATAGATGGTTGCATCCAGTGTAGGAACATAGCTTCCTGTTTCTACCCTTATTTTGCTGTCTATTTTGATCTGTTCAAATTTTGGTGGAATCAAGACATGTTCATAGAAAGTAAGTTTATTGCTTACCGGTTCATTTACGTCTTTTGGATTTCCATTGTCTTTTGTAGTATTAATGCTGTCCCGTGTATGATCAGTATCGTTTTGAGCAGCATTACGGGTCTTACAGGATGATAAGGCAAGAAGCAATAAAAGAAAAGGGATCCAATTTTTCATGTATTTATCTTTAATTAAAAATACGTTGCAATATTAACGCCAAACCACACAAAACATTTTGTGTGGCTTGATGATGTGTTGTTTAAGTTAAATATTTTTTATTCTTATTTAGATAGAAAATCTAAAACAGAATAGTCACCTAAAGAAATTTCTCTGGAAACCCCAAAATATTGTGCAGAATTACCGATCATAGAATTGGATAGATTTCCATGATTGATTCTTGTATTTTCCTGGATCAGGGAATTTTCAATATTTGAATTGACAATGATGGTATTGTTTCCTAATGAAACACCAGGTCCTACTTTTGAATTGGATATTTTTACATTTTCTCCAATAAAGCAAGGCTGAATGATCAGGGAGTTTTCAATCACAGCAGAAGCAGGAAAATGAGTCATTTCCTCTCTTTCATATTCAAGAATTTTGCTGTTGGTTTCTACGGTAGCATTTTTGTTACCGCAATCCATCCAGTCATTTACTTTTCCAAGGGTAAACTTAGCGCCTTTAGCTCTAAGGTTTTCAAGAGCTGTTGTTAACTGATATTCGCCTCCGTTTTTAATATCATTATCCATGATATAATTAATTTCTTCCATTAGCTTTTCAGCGCTGTTGAAATAATAAATACCGATAATGGCAAGATCTGAAACGTAAGTCTTTGGCTTCTCTACAAAGTCGGTAATGAAACCATAATTATCTAATTTTACTACCCCGAAAGCAGATGGGTCTTCAACACTTTTTACCCAGATTACACCGTCAGAATTTTTGTCCAACTGAAAGTCTGCGCGGAAAAGAGTATCTGCAAACGCAATAACGATATCTCCCTGCATAGACTGTTCTGCACATTTGATGGCGTGTGCGGTTCCAAGAGGGTCGTTTTGATAATATATACTTCCTTTTGCTCCCAGCTTTTCAGCAATCTGAATAAGGGATCTTTCGATCTCAGGTCCAAAATCTCCGATGATAAAAGCTACTTCTTCAATATTTTCTCCTGCAACCTTAGCAATGTCTTCCACCAATCTCTGTACGATAGGTTTTCCTGCAATAGGAATAAGAGGTTTTGGAACTGTCAGTGTATGTGGACGTAATCTGGAACCACGTCCAGCCATAGGGACAATAATTTTCATAAATTATATGTATAAAAGATGTTTTGTTAGTTGTTTTGAATATTTAGGTTAAAGATAATAATTAAAACCTTTGATGAAGTATGATTTATATCTTTTTAAATAATTGTTTAAATTAAGAATAGGCTGGTGTATAAGCAAAATAAAGACCAAAGTTTAAGATCTTTTTATGATTTTGGATACTATTGCTTTTTCCTTAAAGACTACCAAAGCCAAGAATAAGATGAGGAATAGATTACCTACCAGATAATTAGTTCTGAAATAATAGAAAGAAATCAATG
>Ga0256409_1001095_pt1 | contig 10264 bp, 9 predicted proteins | sample PhySR1_FD_185981 | JGI IMG/M metagenome (GOLD analysis project Ga0256409, IMG submission 185981) | Leaf surface microbial communities from sunflower plants in UC Gill Tract Community Farm, Albany, California, United States - DLSL S.R1 | ecosystem: Host-associated > Plants > Phyllosphere >...
CATCGCATCATCCACGTAGAGCAACCCGTGAATCTGCTGCTGATTCAGCATCTCAATCACCTGCAACGCCAGCTGCGGGTCGAGGGGATCGGACGCCAGCACCTTTTTCGCCTGGTAATCATACAAGTGTGTATAATGTTGCACAAACAAAAAAGGTCAGGACAAAAATGAAAAGATGCGTGGTTTATCATCGTGTTAGCTCAGATCAACAGTTAGATGGTTCAGGGTTAGCCCGCCAAGCTGAACTGCTTGAAGCATACCTTAAACGTACTAACATCCTTGCTGAGATGGATGATCCAGAGCCTGTAATCATCACCGAGTCGGGCGGGGTGAGTGCCTTCAAAGGACACAACATGCTAATTACTTCTGGCTTAGGTGCATGGATGCAAGAAGTTCGTGCGGGTATGTGGGATGGTTCTCACCTCGTGTACGAGAATGGAGATCGATTTTCCAGGCAAAATCCTTTTACGGTGATTGGATACATCAACGATTTAATCAATCACAATATAACGATTCACGATGCAACTATGAACATTATCATCAGTCGTGAAAATAGTGCGATGTTGCCTATGGTTTTGATGAATGCCCAGCGTGCATATGATGAATCAAAATTTAAAAGTACTCGTATCCGTACTGGATGGGCTAAAAAGCGTGAAAATGCATTTAATAACGGCACAATCGTTACTCAGAAACGCCCTAAATGGATAGATGTTGTTGATAATAAGTATGTACTCAATGATAAGGCTAAAATCGTAGAAGAGATTTTTAGACTTTATCAGACTGGTATAGGTTGTCCGACAATTGCAAAAGTTCTTCAAGCAAAAGGTGAAGAGTGGCAATTTGATCGAGCATGGAGAGGCGAAGCAGTTCATAAAGTCCTAAAAAACCGGCGTGTAACTGGTGTTATCTTTATTTCCGAGATAATCCGTGATTACAGCAATACAAAAAATCCGGTGGATCAAAAACGTTATGAAATGGAAGTATACCCACCAGTTATAAGTAAAGAAGAATTTGATTTAGTACAAAAGCTTTTAGCGAGTCGTAGACCAGGTTCAGGACGTTTGAACGGTGGTATGATTACAAAAAAAGAATTGGATGAAAACGGCGATCCAAAACTAGATGACAAAGGAAAAATAAAATACGAGACCGTTGATAGCGGTAAAGAGGTAACGAAGAGTAATATTTTTTCTGGCATATTTCGATGTGCTCTTTGTGGTGAGCCAATGTACCATAACGTTGTAGTATCTAAACGTACGCCAGTTAAGAGTGAACCTAAGATTGAAGAGTATAGATACATACGCTGTCTAGGGGAACGTGATAATCTTTGTGTGAATAAAGCATTGCGTTATGAAATCGTAGAACGTTTTGTGATAGAACACATAAAGGGATTGGACTTTGCTCAGATTGTTCAAGCTGGAGAATCTAATCCAGAGTTAGAATTGTTACGTCTGAATATTCAGGAAGAAGAAAAGCACATACAAGAATATGAATTAGGAATAGAGCGTTTAAGGAATGCTGGAAAAAAAATACCGTTTGATGTACTTGTAGAGCTAGAAGAGTCGCAGATAAAGTTAAAAGAACTCTCTGACCGCTTGTTAACGCTGGAACAAGTACATGTGGATGTTGATGCGTTGAAGCATGTTGATACTTCATTGCTCTATGATGTGCGTAACATTGAGATACGTTCGAAAATTGAAAGAGAACTTTCGAAGATACTCGAAAGTATTAAGCTCTACAGGAACGGTAAAAGCTACATCATCGACATTAAGTATCGTAACGTTGATCAGTTCAAGTATGTACTTATGGTTGAAGCTAATAAGGTTCCTGTACTTGTATCTGCAATCGACATTGAACGAACAGGTAACACGGTAGTCTATCGTACCCCTTCATTTGCACTTTCAGTTGAAGATGGTTTGATGCCACGTATTCACTTTGCGGAAGATGAACCTTTGTCTATGACAGATTATGCAATGTTGCAGAACTACATAGGACACGAAGAAGGCGAAGATGCAGTAGCAATATGGATGCGACATAACTTCACTTTTCTTTTTTAGTTAAAAAAGGGGCGAAAGCCCCTTTTTCATTTGAGATACTTTTTTAAGTTCTGTGATAAATACTTACATAGAAACTAGCTCAGAGAAGGAAACTCACAATGTTAGAATGGTTTGTATATGTACTGATAATCGCATTCTTCTTCGTACTTATGATCACTGGCTGGATAGTATATGCATACGTTCTTTTCATGGTGTACTTAGTACTGGCATTTATCGCAGAAGTAGTACTAACTTATCAAAAGTATAAAGATAGTATCAGAAGTAAAGAAGACTAAATACTTATATAAAAAAGACGAAACGCTTAGGAGTGTTGTTCTATACTGATAGTACAATTTTGGAACGACTCAAAAAAAATATGATATAATGTAAGTACAGCACGCTAAAAAGCGTTCGATATGAAATCCTAAATCCTCCACTATTAAGATACCCCGTCGCAATGATGGGGGCTTTTTTGCATGGATTTTATATAAAAAAGAATTCAATTAAAGGAATGATATGAAAGAAAAGAAGACCGAACAAGTTACGGTAAAACTTACCCCTACACAAAAAGAATTTTTAGATTCATTGATAGAAAGTGGTAAAGCAAAGAACCTTGCTGAAAGTGTTCAATACCTTATCAATATCGTAATGATACTAAAGTAAGTGAAGACAACACTATAAAACATAAACACTAAATCGGTACTTCACGGATGAAGTACTTCAATCCTCATGGAAGAGATATATAATGAGAAAACTAAATGATCTAAAAGGACAGAACAAACCACTACAAGATTTAGCTTACCCTATCTGGTGTTCAATACATAACAGAGCAGGAAAGGCCAAAGGGTATGAAGACGTAACGATATGCGATGATTGGTACACCTTCAGTAACTTCTATAAGTGGTACAGAGATAACTATGTAAAAGGTTGGCATGTAGATAAAGATATACTTCTTCAATGTAATCGAGAATATAGCCCACAAAACTGTATCATGGTTCCAAGAGTTATCAACAATCTATTCAAACGTTCATTTTCTATGCATGGTATCAAAGGTGTATATCTCGATAAAAGAACTGATAAGTACTATGCACAGATTCGTGTAGATGGAAATACGAAGCAATTAGGAAGTAGTTTAGATATTCATGTAGCACATCAGTATTACGTAGAACTACGTAAGGATAGACTAAAAGAACTACTTGAACGTTTTAGCGATTGTACAAACCAGTATGCCTACAACCGATTAGTACAAGCAATGCAACAATACCTATAACATAAACATAAAAAAAGGGCATACCCGTTAGTATGCCCAATAAATTTGGAGTTTTATATAATGTATAACTATTTATCTCATGAAAAAATGAAGTTCATCAGTAGCGATTGTGGAAGTGGTAAGACTCATGCACTTATCAAACAAGTGAAACAGACTGATGATAGATACATCATCGTACAAGGCACACTACAGCTACTAAACCAGACAGCAGAAGAGTTAGGTACTATCTGTAAGGTTATCTCTTCAAAGAACTACGTCGAGAGCGTAGAGAAGGATATACACGCATTCTTACTCAATCCTACTCATAGAGTATTAGTAATCACTGATAAAGCCTTCATGCGTGTTACAGACCTATCATTACTACGCCAATGGAAAATCTACCTTGATGATGTTGTTAACTTTCATACCTACAACGTAATTAATACGGAAAAAAAGTATGAAGTGGAACAGCAACTATTCAAAGACTTTGAAGACCTATCTGATAAGTATGTAACCGCTAAAGCCATAACCGATTTTGATGATGATTTGGTACTTTCAATGGCTAAGTGTTTTGGCTTCATCCAGGACTATGATCACTTCGTCATGAATAGTAACTTCTTCGATAAGATCGGCAAAGTAGGTAATCTTGATGTGTACTCAAATGAGAACAAGCAACTTACTATCCTTGCATGGGTGAACATAGCTAAGTACACAAACCTTGATGTTACCTTCATGGCTAACAAGTTCGAAGAAAGCCTAATCTACAAGGGAATGCCAGCCTTGTTTGAAGAGGTAGAGCTATCAGGTATGCGGGAACGTAAAGTACTAGTACAGGATCGCCTAAAGGTGTACTACTTCTCAGAGGAACGTTTCAGCCGGGCGTATCGCAATGTGAATCCAGAAGCCTTACCCAAAGTAGCAGCATGGATAAACGCTAACCTCTCTGAGTACTTTTACACGTCAAACTCTGATAGTAAGGGCATTCTCAAAGGGCAGTACATTGATCCTGTTAGCCGGGGGATGAACACCTATCAGGACTACACAAAGTGCGTATGGCTTGCGAGTATGAAACCCTCACCAGTCGAAACCAAACAGTTAGAATTGATGTTCAACCTAACGCGTGAAGAGGTAGTACAGGCACGCGAACACGAGAACCTTTATCAGTTTATCAACCGTAGTAACCTACGTGCATATGATAGTGAACAGGTTGTTGAAGTGTATGTGTTCGATAAAGAACAGGCTCTATCTTTGAGTACTAACGTTGAGTTGATAGACATAGGTTTAGATAGTGCTCAGGAAGTTTTTGTGCCATTGAATCTTAGTGGTACTAAGAAACAAAGATTAAAGCGAGTTACTAAAGAGAAGTATCCTACTACTGAAGATTTTGAGAAGTGGCTAGGTAAGAGTACTAATGTAGATCTAACGGAACGTGAGCGTGAACACTTTCGAAACAAGTACAATAAACTTTGATTTTTCACCATCACACTCCCCTAAAAATGTACCCAAATTACTAAAGGATCCATAGGTAAAAAAGGTACAAAAACGAGTACGACAAGTACAAGAGGACGAGCTTTGCTCGTTCGATTGTACGAAGGATTACGAGATAAGGCGGTTAGCTCGTCTAACTGCCTTCATAGAGATGTATAAAGAAGCACAAACGCTAGAGCGTTCGGCTTGAATTAATGAATTTCATGTACCTCGCAAGCGAGTTACTTAAAATTAAACAATTCTTTTATTTCTAATAAGTACTCAATGATTATCTGGTCGGCACTGCGTGCCTAAAGTATTCGTGAGTAACTACCGCACTTCGCTTTGCTCCGCTTGCTTAGGTCGTCGGCTGTTGAAGCCTCCCACAACTGGAACCATACATACTGTTAGGGAACCCGATGAAATTAGTTGGTTTAATATTGGTGAAATTTCAATTTAGTCTCGTGTGTATCGGAAGTAATTTTTCAAATGCCTACCATCTTGAAAATATTTTTCTATACATCTGATTGTTCTTACATAAGGTGTATCAATTTCAGGATCACATAACTGCTTTTGAAAGAAAATGATCTTTTCTACTAATACGTCTACATCCTGATACCTCGGGGGGGAGGTTGGTTTAACTGGATCGTGACGTTGTATGAAATCATTATCAAATCGTGGGGAAAAGTCAGGAGCTTCTCGTTCAAGAATTTCTGATAAATAGATAGTTATATTATGGACGGTATTGAAAAGTACTTTGCCTATAAGAAATGTGTCAAAAAGTTCTTGCTTTTTTTTTGGAACCATTTCCCAACCATAAATCTCTAGAGATTGTAATGTTTCTCTTATTTCTTTCTCAAGTCTTCGTCCTTCTTTAAATCTTGTCTCTAAACTCTTTAAATCTACTGGTAAGGTTTGAGGTAAATAACTTATTTCTTCTTCATCCTGAAACACGCCAACACCTCCATTTACATATGAGGGAACTTCGATGTCTAATACATTGAGAGACGAAAAATTAAGATTGTCTCTATATTTCGGTATAAGCTCAAGTTGAAGCTTTTTTATTAATTCATATCCATCTTTTTTTATAAAATCAGAGAAGTAATCTTTTGCAAATACAAAGGCTCTGTATGCTGCATATGCCATTACTATATTGCAGGAAGCGGAAATCCAGTCAGAAAGATTACCTACATCTTTCTTTAAAGCTGCGGTGATAACCAGCCAAAGGGAAAGTACTAATAGCACCATCAAAGATAATTTAACAAAAAGGTTGTAGATCTTGCTTATCATGGTCTTATCCTAAAGCCGTGAAAATAATAAGTATCATAAAGCTGGTGAGTAAGATAGTTTGTACTAAATAAATTACTTAATCAACAAGGACATACTATGAGAATTGAATTTAACTTATATGACGACGATACTTTCTACTTCCTTTACGTTACTAATGAGGTACGCATAGAGACAGATGGGCAGGAAGGGTTACTGATAGAAGACCGAAACGGCGAGGTGCAGACCATTTGCGACCCAGTGAAGTACTTAACCATTGAGCAGCACGAGGACAAGTACTTCAATGAAAGCTTAGCTAATACACATCTCGATACATTGATAGATGCTGTGAAAGCACTCAACCACAGCTTTAAGAGGATTAACCTTCAGTAAAAGTATCTTTAAATTTTAATTCCAAAATTATTTTATAATGATTTAGAACTTCGTTTTCCATCACGCTCAATGTCGAGATGCTACTTGATACTTGTTTGCTGCTATATGTTGAATCTGGATATTCAATCTCTAAATTATACATTATGATATAGTTGACTATATTAAAATATTCTGTTGATATTTTTATGAAAGCTTGAAATTCATTAGGGTGTTTGATTTCAATGTGCCAGCGGCCAATCCTCATTAACATATTTTCAACATGATTTATTTTTTTCTTTATATCAATAATTTCATGGTAAATTTTTTCAGAATTCTTTAATGCTGATTCTAGGCTGTAATTTTCATGATTTTCCTCGGGTTTTGATGCCATATCAATAATTTCAGTGTTACGTATAACCCTTGCTGTCAACGTTGGTAAAACATCTACTATTTCATCAATAGAATCTAATATTTTATACCCGCGAGCTAAACCTTCACTATGAACTTTTTCATCAAGAAATTTCTTGGCTCTTATTGCAATTTTTAAAGTTATGATTACTGTGCAAGCATTTACTATAAAGCTAAACCAGTCGGGAACAGATCCCCAATCATAATTAGCTAAAGAGTTTGCTATTATAACACTGCATACTAAAAAAGGAGGCGTCAAAAGTATAAGAAAAACCCATTTAAGCACTTTCATAAATAACCTCTAGCATCTTTTAATAGACCTCATTGCTTTAGTGGGGGTTAGTTGCAATAATAAGATAATATGGATAATGAATAAATTTTATTCTGTTCGCACTATGAGAATTATTACACACTTTGAGAGGATAAAGAATGTCACGCCAAAGTTTTTTACAAGGCTTAGGAGCAACTTGCAAAAATTGGAACTGGAGCTGGTCTTTCATAGATGTAACTAACAAAAAGATTATTTTTGGTGCATGGGAAGACTTAAAAAGTGAGGACGGTCAAAGAGTTCTTATCCTGTCTGATGATTGGAGTAGAGGTAAAGATAATGCTCCTAAACTAGGTTATAAACAATCACTAGAGCATATCGAAAAAATATTATTAGAAGGGTATAGCCTTCACACTTTTAGCCAAACTCGCCATCCTAAAATCGATGAAAGAGAAACCGCAAGTATCAAATCGTTCGTTGATGAACTTCAACCAATGTACTTAGAACGGATTGATAACGGATGGTATGCTACTGTCGAAGAGGCGTTTTCCTATTCATTAGATTTAGTTGAAAAATATTATGAGGGTCAGCCAAGAGAAAGACTTATAACGTATTATGAAAGAGATCCAATTGCTCGAAGAAAATGTATTGAGTATCATGGTTTAAGCTGTAAGGCTTGTGGTTTTAATTTTAAAGAGGTATATGGCGACTTAGGTGGGAATTATATTCATGTTCATCACAAAGTAAAATTATCCTCTATAAAAAAAAGATATGCGGTAGATCCTATTAAAGATCTTGTTCCTTTATGTGCTAATTGCCATTCGATGATACATATCGGTACAGAAATGAAAACAGTTGAAGACTTAAAGAAAATAATTGAGGTTAACCACTCTCGTTTGACCGGCTTTAAGAAATTTAATAAAGGTAAAAAATACCAATAATTGAAGCTGCCTTGTAGCTTTATTAGATGAGTGTTCTGCAAAAGCTAAATCCTTAGTTACAAGGCAATCTTCAAAAAATATCTTCTTAGAAAAATCAGCAATATATGAATCTCATTATCTCGGCTAATTTATTTTGACATTCATGATGTAAAGTGTCTGTATTATCTACGAAAGATCTTATCTTTTTCCAAGCATTAAATGGTTTTCCACCGTCAGTGGGTGTTTTTTCGCCTGAGCTAATATTCCATAGCACATGCTCAAAGGTATCATCAACTTTATATACCTTATCAATTCCAGCTATAGATTCGATTTTAGCATTGGCACAATATTCATTAAACCCAGTAAGTTCAGCTAGTTCTTTATCTGAAAGACCTTTTCTATCAAGGTCATGAATTATTTTAAATGGTATTTTTAAACCAACTAATATTCTAGCAATCGCTGGGATTGTCCATTTCCCGCCAGCCGATACTATAGTTGTATCCTTAATTAATTCAGTCGGTATTGCTAGTTTTTTGCAAATTTGCTCCGCAAAACGTAATACTGCTACCTCAGTATCCCCCTCAACAACCACAACACGTTTAGCAAAGAAAGCCTCGCAAACAGTAGGATGGAAATCTAAAGCAGCCCTAAGCATGTCTCTCTCATTATACAAACCATCATTTTCAAATATAGTTTTTGAAATTTGATGTACAGTGCGTGTGTCATTTTCATGTTCCTTAATAAGCTTTAAGGAAGTTGGGTTTTCAGCAATATCAATCAAAAAGGGTGAGTGTGTACTTGCAATTACTTGCCAGTTGGCATCATTAGATTTTTCCCTCAAGCAATTTCTGAGGATTCTCATTAAATGCGGATGGATATAAAGTTCTGGTTCTTCATATAAGATTACGGTTGATCTGTTACTTGCTGAGGCTGTAAATAAAGCGTTTGTTTCTAAAAGTGCATATGCTAAAGCCCGTTGAACACCGCTCCCTTGATAATCAAGTTGTGTTTCAAGCTTATCTTCTATAAGTAATGTAGCCGCCTTCATAAATACTTGGTCAAGTTCTATTTCACCTACAGAAAGCTTCACTTTTGACTTGAAGTCCATAATTTGATTAAGCGAGCCCGAAATGCTGCCCATCAAACTATCTATACCTTCAATCAATTCTCCTGGTACTTCGCCTCTCATTTTCATCTGTAAATGCTTGGCAGAGTCAGTGTAGGAAGTGAAAGATTTATCTTGTTGTAGAACAGGAAAAATTAAATTTGTAAACAAGAAACCAAATGGTGTGCCTTTTTGAGATTTTAGGTCATCTTCTATTTTAAAACATGCTGGTATATATAAAACATGCGGTATGGCTTGCTGAAGGTGATTGTTTATACTGATGCTTTCCGATGACCATTTATGACTTACTTTTACTTCATCAGGATGTTTTTCAAGAGCTATTTCTTTAATTAAATCATAATTCTCTTTAAATAAAGGTGCGGTATTAAACCCGTTCTCATCTAATATATCTTTTATTATTGGTATGTTGCGTGCTTCTGTTATTTTATTTGTTAAGCCTTCTATTTCAATAACTCGTGCATAAGCTTCATACTTTGCTTTATCTATACAATTAAGTTCATTATTCCAAGAGGCTGTAACCCTTAACTTTAAAGTATTTTCATTAACTAACTTAGCAATCGAGGGTTTTTTCAACTCTTCATCAGTGAGGTCGGAAAAAGTACCCGCTATTATCATGATACTTTCACTAGCCTTACGAAAAGGCCAATCTTCCGAAGTTGGATTCGAAGTATTTAACAATAACTGAATTGCTTTAAGAATAGTAGACTTGCCAATATTATTGGAGCCAATGAGTGTATTGAAGTCTTCTAAGTCAATTTTTGCGTAGCCAATGCCGCGAAAATTTGTAATTTCTATTTGCCTAAGTTTCATTACAACTCCATTGCAAAATCTAAGTAAGCGATTCTCTAAGGTATAGGATTTTTCTTAAAATAATAAACAAATTTTTTTAATTGTTATTTAAATAATAACTAGTGTTACTAAGCGAGATCAGCTACCTAACTTCCAGCCTGAAAGAGCCAAGAAACTACCCTTGATACCTCCATTATGAGCACTAAGAGATTCTATAAATGTATCCTTATTAAAAGGATTGAATCGCCACGGATAATCTAGACACTTCCGAGCCGTTGATAATACTGGTTTTCATATTCTGTCGGTGGCATCTGATCGCTAGAACCATGCCGACGCTTACTGTTATAAAACATTTCGATGTAATCA
>Ga0256409_1001097_pt1 | contig 10253 bp, 4 predicted proteins | sample PhySR1_FD_185981 | JGI IMG/M metagenome (GOLD analysis project Ga0256409, IMG submission 185981) | Leaf surface microbial communities from sunflower plants in UC Gill Tract Community Farm, Albany, California, United States - DLSL S.R1 | ecosystem: Host-associated > Plants > Phyllosphere >...
ACCTTTCCCCGGGCTTCATCGATATGCTGACGCAGGCGTAAGGTCACACCGCCCTGATCGGTAAATTTAATGGCATTACTTAACAGATTGGACAGAACCTGCTTAATGCGTAACGGATCGCCGATAACATCAGGAAGTTCATCTTCTGGTAACTCTTTTACGAGCGTTATATTTTTATCCAGGGCGAGGCCATTAAATATCACCAGTAACTGATTTATCAGACCCGCTAAATTAATGCGCACCGGCCTGAACTCAATATGGCCGCCTTCAACGCGTGATAGATCCAGGATATCGCCGATGAGCCCGACCAGGCCCTCAGCCGACTCAAACGCGACTTCAAGTGCCTGAAGATCCTGCTCGCCCTGTTTACCTTTTTTTATCGCCATATCCAGCATGCCAATAATAGCGTTCATCGGTGTACGTATTTCATGACTCATGGTGGATAAAAAGGTTGATTTAGCGCGGTTCGAGGCCTCAGCCCGCTCACTGGCTTCGGAAAGCTGTTTCACCAGCTCTTCGCGTTCGGATATATCCCACATCGCCATTACGGTCCCGACGACCTCACCTTCAGCATTGTGCCATGGGAGTAACCAGACGCTGCACGTCATGCGGACCGGCTTATCTCCTGGCTGCTTTATTAACTCAACGGTGAGATCTTCATGGAAGGATGTATTGCTGTTGATGACCGCAAGCATCTTTTCATTTAACAATGATATAAATTCAGAATTAAGATATGTCTCTGAATCTTCTAGTTTCTTGCCTTTTACTTGTTTATAGGGCAAATCTACCATATTGAGTGCAAGCTGATTACAGTACATCAACTCTCTTTCCCGATTTCTCAATGAGATAGGGAAAGGCATACTTTCAACCAGTTTCTCCAGTAGCGCGACCTGATTTTCTAATTGCCGGCCTTTAATTGACACCAGCTTTATCTGACGCCGAAGCCACAGCGTTCTCAGAGCAGCCAGTAACAATAAGAACAGCGCGACAGCGCTGACGCTGACGATAATATAGCGATAGCGTGACCAGAAGCTGTCTATGACGACCATGTTGGTGGGTCGCCAGCGGTTGGATAACAGCTCCAGCTCATCGGGTGGAATGGTCATCAGTACTTTATTTAAAATTTCGCGTAGCTCTGGGTCCGCTTTGCCCACAGCGAACGCAATATAAGACGTACTCCCGCCAACAGTATTAACAATTTTTAATTTTCTGCGATAGCGCCCATTGACCTGATAATCTGCTGAAATCAGTAAGCCTATTGCGGCATCCGTTTCACCACTCACTACGCTACCGTATAGCGCGGCATCATTGTCATAAAACTGAACTTTAATCTCAGGATAGCGCTCCTTTATCATACCCGCCAGCGCAGCATTTTTTATTAATGCCAGACGTTTCCCGCGTAAATCTGAAAGGCTGGATACAGACTGATTATGACTGGCGGTCAGTAAGGCAAACGCGGAACGCGTATAGGGAAAGCTAAACAGCATGTCTTTCTGCCGTTGCACGCTGGGTACCAGCGCCGCAACCATGTCAGCGTCCCTGGTATTCACTTCGTCAACCAGCGCAGTCATTGCATCATTAACTTGAAACGTAAACTGCATTCCCGTGCGTAATGTGACCAGCGACAATACGTCCGATGCGATCCCTCTTACTGCTCCGTTTGCATCGATAAACGCCATTGGCGCGGTGTCATCTTTACCGTATATAACAACTTTGATGACCCGGTGTTTTTTTAGCCAGCTTTGCTCGCCATCAGTAAATCGGACGGGTTTCATCATGCTGTCAGCGGCACCCATACGCCAGGTTTGCTGCATTTTTAGTGTTTTTTCTTGTGGGATCGCCTGCAAAGCCTGATTGATGAGATCCACCAGTGGCTTATCCTCACTGCGTAATAAGAAACGTGCCTCCCTCACGGGGACGTCAGCGAAGCGCTCAATACGCAGGTTATTAAGAAAGTTTCTGCTGACAGGATAACTGTTACCGATATATACCCGCGTATCACCGTAGGAGACGGCACTCATTGCCTGCTGATAATCATCGAATACCTGGACGCGCGCTTCAGGATAGGCGCGCGTAATTTCCTCCGGTGCGACATATCCCGAAGCGACGCTGACCCGCACATTGGCCAGATCTGCGGGTAACGTATCAAGATACGCATTTTTGACGGCGAGAATCGGTTGTTCATGGGAGTAAGGCAGTGAAAACAGGGTCCTGTCAGGGGCGGACAGGCCGGTGAAACCGGGTATAAGGTCAATATATCCATCAATTAACGCCCGCCACATTTCCCCGGCATTGTCATAAGGAATAAGCTGAACCTTCAACCCAAGCTGCCTTGACACCACGCCGAGATAGTCAGCACTCAAACCTTCATAATCATTGGCATAGGTTCGAAAACCATAGGGCGGGAAATCGGTATTCATGATACCGACTCTCAGCGTTTGCTTATGCTTTAACCATTGCTGTTGCGCAGGTGTGACGGAGAGAGGCGCGAGATCGTTTAACGTGGTATGTAACAGTAAAGACCACTTTTCTGCCCATGCCGGGTTTGAAGTCAATGACCACAGACAGATGATTAACAGCGAGACTCTGTTTCTGATCTTAATCAAGCAGCTGATTCCTACGGGCAAAATCGATGAGATCAATGATTGTCCGGGCGTTGAGCTTGGATTTGAGCCGATGTTTATACGTGCTAATCGTCTTTTCGCTTAACACCAGTTTCAGGCTGATTTCCTTGTTGCTCAGTCCACTGGCTAACCCAACCAAAACGCTCATCTCACGATCGGATAAATGTCTGATGATTGTAGCTTCTTCCTGATGAATATCAGCCTTTTCTTGACTTTTATCAAGGTAATCTGCCTGAGGGAAATAGTTGTAGCCCCGTCCGACCACATTGACCGCTTCAACCAATCCGGTCAGATCTTCCGTCTTGGTGACAAAACCGTTAGCGCCTGCCCTCTGACAGCGCAGAGCGAAGTGTGAGGTCCCCTGAGATGTCAGCACCAGAATTTTGATTTGCTGTGTCTCATTGCGTAATCGATCAATCACCTGAAACCCATCGACTTTCGGTAATCCGATGTCCAGTAAAATCACATCAGGCTGTAACTGACGTGCCATCTGGATTGCATCAATACCATTGTTTGTTTCGCCAACCACGTTTAAGCCTCCTTTCTCGAGTAACATCCGCACGGCAAAACGCACAACAGGGTGATCGTCAACCAGTAATATTTTTAACATAAAAAATAGTTCCAACAGAATTAATTTGACTGCAATTTAACAATGTTATTTTTTAACCTATCTGACTGCCAGAAGATATTGTTTGCATAGGCGAACTGAGTTATTTCTCACAATCCCAGACCCATCTTGAAAATAGATTGAATATGAGTTGTGCAGCACTGTCATGAATACCTTTGACACCTGAGAGTCGTTGCTAAAGGGGCCGTAATTAGAAAAATAATTTTTATGGGATAGCAACACGCGAGGATAAAATAGCATGACAGCACGTCAGGACTTGAGATGTCAGCTTTTTAAGCATGGCTGTTTTCATATGGACCGGTTAATGAAGCATGGTTGATCCTACCCACGTAATGTGGACACGGCCCTAAGTGAAGTTCTGGTTTTCAAATTGTTCGGGACTGAGACCGCCACAGGCACTGTGGCGGCGCCACCGATTGTAATCACACTCGATATAATTAAACACCGTCCTCCGCACGATTTCCCGGCTGATAAAGCGTTCCCCGTGGATACATTCCACCTTCAGCGAATGAAAGAAGCTTTCCACGCAGGCATTGTCGTAACAACATCCTTTGGCACTCATGCTACCGTGCAGATTATGCCGCTTCAGCAGCGCCTGATAGTCCGCCGAACAGTATTGCCCCCCGCGATCTGTATGGACAATGACATTTCCCGGTCGCTTACGTCGCCAGAGTACCATCTGCAGCGCATCGCAGGCCAGCTGCGTTGTCATCCGCGGCGACATCGACCAACCGATGACCGCCCGCGACCACAGGTCAATCACCACCGCGAGGTACAGCCAGCCCTCGTCGGTGCGAAGATACGTGATGTCTCCTGCCCACTTCTGATTCGGGCCACTCGCGTAAAAATCCTGTTTGAGCAGATTTTCACACACCGGCAGGCCATGTTCTCTGTAGCTGACCGGGCTGAACTTACGGGCAGCCTTTGCACGAAGTCCCTGACGTCGCAGGCTGGCGGCAATGGTTTTGACGTTGTACTCCGGCAGTTCGTCAGCGAGACGAGGCGCACCATAACGCTGTTTTGCCTCAGTGAATGCCTTACGGACAGCAGCATCACAGACGAGCCGGAATTGCTGACGTGGTGTTATTTGCTGACGACGCAGACGCCACGCATACCAGCCGCTGTGGGCGACCCTCAGTACCCGGCACATGGCTTTAACGCTGAACTCAGCCTGATGATTTTCGATGAAGACATACTTCATTTCAGGCGCTTCGCGAAGTATGCCGCGGCCTTTTGGAGAATAGCCAGCTCCTCGTCCCGTTCGGCCAGCTGGCGCTTAAGGCGGGCAATTTCAACGGACATATCCTGCTCACGCTCGGAAGAGCAGCGGGCATGGTTAATCTTACTGCGCCATGCATAGAGCTGGGATTTGTACAGACTGAGTTCCCGGGCAGCGGCAGCAACACCGATACGTTCCGCAAGCTTCAGGGCTTCGTTGCGGAATTCAGGCGTGTGCTGTTTGCGGGGCTTCTTATTGGTTGATGCTGGTTTTGTCATGAGTCACCTCTGGTTGAGAGTTTACTCACTTAGTCGTGTGTCCACTATTCGCGGGTAGGATCATATCGTGTATGTGTATTAACAATATTCCTGGGGATCCCTCAGGGTTTAAGGGCGTCTGGATGAAAGAGACCATCGACTGAATATTGCCCGTTTGTCTTCAGTGAGACAGCGGGTATATCAATATGCTGGCGGTATAATAAGTACACGCTGCCGTATTATCTTTTTAAAAAAAGAATAAAGAACGTTAAATTAAAAAAAGTAACTATCACGTTAGTGTGTATTTTTTAGATTGGCCCTCAAACCTCTTCTCCGAATAAGCTAACCACCCTGAAAAGTCATATATCGCTGGAGCTCCTCTGTTTCCATAGATAAGTCTGTTCAAAAAAAGGCTTACTGTACAATAATTCTCCATATACAAACTACCCCCTATTAGATCACTATAATGTGGCGATTATTATCGGGAGTTCGCGGTGGAAAGAAGGCGGCCATTTTCATAATGGCTCATCCTAATTAAAAATTCAAACAACAAACTGAAAATACGGTCTTTTATTTTTCATATAAAAAACCGCATGATTTCATTGTGCAGACAAGAGTGTTAAAAACCGTCATGTAGGTAATTGTATGAAAACCATACAAGCCACTTCTTATCCATAAAAAACTGTAATGACATTTGTACTTATTTAGTGATAGTGGCTAATTTTAAAATGACCGGCGCCTGTCGAAGCGTCTAATCGAGTAGGGTTAGGTATAATCGTCGGGTCTCCGTCTCCATTAAACGAAGGGAGTTCGATGCCGACTGATGGATTTAATTTGGTCAGTCCGGGCACGCCGTGACTCTCGCTCATGTGCTTAAGTCCCACCCACGCACACCATTTCCCATCATTCTTGGTATGATCCATTACATTTACCGCAAAGTAATTCATGTATATCAACCTGTCTTTCCTCCCCTCTTCAGTTTGAAGATTAATATACAGGTCATCCATTGTCTTACTGCCGGCTCCGATTTGACTGGTTCTGGCGACAGAACCATCTATACATTCAATTTTAATTCCTTTCTCTATGAATTTATTAAGAACCCCTTCCTGCGTGAAGCTATTAACAGGGGCTATTTTTTCATTTCGAGTGTGTTTATTAAATTGTTCATCATAGTATTCTTGATATGTCATCTTTTTATTTCCAGGGTAAGGGTGATCTCTTGGTATTTCGACATATAGCGTTCTTACACCCGATTCGTAAAGGTTATCAACATTGTCATGCATAAATTTCATAGCAGACATATTGATATGTTCCTCACCAAATACGATGCCGTTATTTTCCTCATATATTTTGTTAAACAGTGTTCTAACATTGTTATCACCGGGATCTAAAATCGGTATTTCTGCGTCAGCTTTTTTATTTAAGTCTATTTTTTCTTTTGCCTCGTTTCTGAATTCTTCTATCGCGGTTCTTTTTTTTGAAACATTACTCCCTTTCACATTAAATTTATCGGCCTCTGAACCCCGGCTTGATTTAGCCGCTGACGGCCCAGGCTCAACACTTTGCTTTCGTTTCACCCCCCTGCCACTGCCACCACTTAATCTTGCGTGTAGCCACCCACCGCTGCCGTCAGAGGTAAGATGCACCCCTGAGCCGTAACCTGTCCTTGGATTGATAATCTCAACCGTGCCTTCATCTATGCTGAAATCGCCCTTTACCTGCAGAGGAACACCCTCATGCCGGATAAAATAGGCTCCCTGTGCATCCCGGAAGATACCGCGACCATTTTCGGCCAGGCCCGCCAGCCTTCCTTCAGGGACCGCAAACCGCTTTGCACTGACTGATGGTAATAAAGTTCTGCGCCCTGATGCGGATGAAGTAATGCCAGCCAGGGATGAAATCCCTCCCGCCTGCTTAAATGCCCTGCGTGCCAGCCCTATTCCGGCCCTGAAGGGAATAATGTCAAGAAGAAGGTCAGCGACGTCGATGCCAAACATCACCTGATTAAAGAGCGACTGGCTTCTCACTTCAGCGTTACTGACCGAACGAAAATCAGCGTGAGCCCACTGCGAGCCTACGGCGCTGTTGTACATCACATCCTGGGTATTCCCCTCCAGCGGAGCAAAGGACACCTGATGAACGGAGTCCGAGCCCCTGCCCTTCAGGATCCGCTGTTTTTCCTGCTCATCATTTGTGGTCATTCTGTCGCTGAAATACGTTTGCCACTTTTCCTGCTGAAGCAGCTCGCCGATGCCGTTTTCAGGATCGACCAGTTCGCGCCAGCTGATCCCGTCAGGAGCATCAGGCGTGTATAAAATGCCCGCTGCGCCATCGCGCGTGCCTGCAAGCATTACGCCACGGATATTCTGTCCTCCACGACCTGCATCAGTGCTGGCGCCCAGCACCAGCTGGTCGAGATACACCGGCTTGCCGTCCACCTCAGGGCGGCTTTCCGGATCCGGGTAATTCAGCACCGCATCTATATACTGTAATCCGCGCCGCCTGCCATATGGCTCCTCGCTGGATTGCCACACGAAAGTGGCCATCGCCTCTGGATTGTTCTCCGTTTCAAAAAGATGCAGGCGCATCACATCGGCGTTGGCGTTTTTCCACTCTTTACGCACCGCTGAGCTGGGGTCTGCGATTTCCGCTTTCATTAATGATGAATAGCCGCCGGCAACATCAAGCTCCTGAGCCAAGGCGTCGATCTGCGCTTTGCCCAGAGTGAGGGCCGCGCCCGTATCATCCTGGACGGGTTTCCCGCTACTGTTGATCAGCGGAGCGCTCATCCGCGTTTCCCGCCACGTGCCCGGAGTAACCTGCCAGGGCTCCTGGTTAAGCAGCATGGCCTGGGTAAGCGTCATTTTCTGCGTCTTTGACTCACTCACGCTTTGCCCGATACCCTGGCCGCCAATGTAAGTGCGGGTTACCGTCGTCATCGTCACCCACGTTTTGTCCGGGTCGATATCCCGTCCGGGCCACCGCACGCCGAGCGCATCACTGATGCGTGTGCGGGCGTAGTGCTCAAGTGATGGCAGCACCACCTTAAGCGCCGTTTTCAGCTTTTCTGTGCTTTCGTTTACCTTGCTGCGCAGCTCGTCATATTCCGCCCTGACCGTCGGATCGGCATTTTTTAACCAGTCGGGTTCCGCATCTGCGATAAGCTTACCGATAAGGTTCCGGTCTCTTGTTTCCAGAATACTTTCTGAAGAAAACCAGCCGGTAAAGTCAGCTGCGGCCTCTCCGGCCTCAGCAGCGGACTGACTGGACCTGATATCATCATCCTGCAGTGATAACAAACCACGGAAGCTGTGCTCAAAAGCAGGGGTTTTAATTGCGGTATGACTGAAAAAATTCACCGGCGCAGGCTCACCCGCCGGCAGTTCAGCGCCCGGGGCTCCCGCGGGGAAGTATTCGAGAAAGTGTGACATCAGCTGCTGGTTTTCGCTCACTTCATTCATTGATGCGGCATATTCTTCACCGCTGGCGTAGGCCATCATTCCCCGCCCCGGCAGCAGCATAAGTACCGGGCCTGCAGTTGACTCCGGTGATTCTGCAGGACTACTCGTGATGACCAGCGGGCCACGTAAATCAAATCCTACGCTGTTACTTTCGTCATGCACCGTCAGTGAAAAAGTGCCTGGCGGGTTTGAAGAGGGTGCGCTACCGTTGCTGTCAAGAAAACGGTCGAGCAGCTGTTTTGCCTCAGGCGGTAACGTGCCATCTGCCGTGCGGAGGGCGCCTTCATAACGACGCTGCGCAGCCATATAGCCGGACTGAATCTTTATGTTAACGCCGTTGTTTTGTTTCCAGAAATTATCCGTTTCACCTGAAAATCGGGTAAGGCTATCAGAACGCGACTCCGCAAGAGTGAGCATTAGCGACTGAGGATCAACCGGAAGCTTGTCTTCATCAGCAATAGCATCCTGGGATGGATAAATACCCGTAGTGCCGGCATCATAAACAGGCACACTGCCGCCTGAAAGGACGTCTTTATAGACGTCCATCAGCGTGCGTTTTGAGACAATGGAGCGCTCGGGTTGCCCGTTTTCATCTTTTTTGTCGGGGCTATCAACGTACTGAATAACGAAAATTTTTTCAGGGTCAACCGGCTGAGGCAGAGCCGGGAAATCAGAAGCAAGTTTATTAAGGAAAACCGAGCGGGAAATCGAATGTAAATCTGGCTGCTGGCTGAGGATATATTTCCAGTTATTCCGCTCCAGGTTTTTCATGTCTGAGAGTGTTTTTTGATTACTGTTATCATTTTCAGCAACGGCCGGCGTATTCCGCACCTTACGCGAATGGGCCTGCGCGTTGTCAGCAGGGGCGAGAGGAAGAGTGGAAATATTCATCTCACTTTTTTTATCCGGGACGCGCGACGGAGGGAGGGGAGGTAGCTTCATAATATGTATCCTGATAGTTTAGTCGGGAAGTGTTCTTAATTACGATTCAAAAAAACAACATGATAATCAAAATATAGAATCTTGTTGTTTTATAGGTTTTTTAATTATTTACCTGATGTAAGTCGATGCTCTTTCCGGGATCCTGGAGCTACAAATCAATAAGGTAAAATAAATGATGCTATAAAGAAACTGTCAGCATCCATTGATGCTTCAATTGTCAACTGTAGGCCCATGCTCTATTAAATAAGGCATATTATTTCCCTTTCTTTCTCCTTTATCTAGAATGCGTATGCCAAATTCATCATCACTCATCCCCCTCACTAAGTATTCATTTGGTGAGGCAGGATCATCAGACTTGTATATCTTGAATTCATCCGGCATTCTTTGAGGGTCAAATTTATAGAAATAACCAACTAGATCTGGCTTCTCATGTGGTCTTCTGTATGGGCCTGGAATAATATTATTTGCTACCGTTCTTCTTTCTTGACCATCATGTGAAAAATCTGTCATGAAAACACCCTCATTACCTTTAGGTATCTTTCGATGTTTATCCTTTGTAGAATAATTCAGTATAGGATCTGCGCCTCTCGTCGAGTCATATGTTCTTTGTCTTGTGTAATGATATAACTCATTAGGATATTGATCTCTTGACAAGAGCACCATTCGCTCAAGCGGAGGTCGAAGCCTGGTTGGTGCCTGAGGTGCCTGAGGTGCCTGAGGTGCCTGAGGTGCCTGAGGTGCCTGAGGTGCCTGAGGTGTTGTGGCTTTTTCATAAGCCGCGTTATGCTTTTTCATAAACGCAGGGCTCAAATTATCTTCACCCAGTTTTTCTACAATTTTAAATGCTCTTGCGTTTCCTAGGCTCTCATTTATGGCACCACTCTGAATTTCAATCGCAATAAGTTCTCTAAGATATATATTTAATTGCTGTGGAGTTAATTCATTTAGTTCAGTTTTTCTTTGTGCTCGCTCAAGTAGTCTTTCGTCGATTTCTATATCGGCCTCTGAACCCCGGCTTGATTTAGCCGCTGACGGCCCAGGCTCAACACTTTGCTTTCGTTTCACCCCCCTGCCACTGCCACCACTTAATCTTGCGTGTAGCCACCCACCGCTGCCGTCAGA
>Ga0256409_1001103_pt1 | contig 10207 bp, 8 predicted proteins | sample PhySR1_FD_185981 | JGI IMG/M metagenome (GOLD analysis project Ga0256409, IMG submission 185981) | Leaf surface microbial communities from sunflower plants in UC Gill Tract Community Farm, Albany, California, United States - DLSL S.R1 | ecosystem: Host-associated > Plants > Phyllosphere >...
GCACTTCAGTAAAACCTTTCACGCCGGGCTGAACAGTTTTATTCAGGAAGCGCGCCTGCTGGCGCGTTTTAACCACCCGAACCTGCTGCACGTGCTGCGCTTCTGGGTGCAGAACGACACCGCCTACATGTGTACCGCGTTTTACAGCGGCACCACGCTGTCGCAGCTGCACCAGCAGCGGCCGCAGATCATCGACGAGGCCTGGATCCGCCGCCTGCTGCCGCCGCTGTTTGGCGCGATTAACGCCATCCACCAGGAGGGCTACCTGCACCGTGATATCTCGCTGGATAACATCCAGATCCAGGATAACGGGGTGCCGGTGCTGCTCGACTTTGGCTCGGCGCGTAAGGCGATCGGCAACCTGTCTGACGAAACCGAAACCATGCTCAAGCCTGGCTTTGCACCGATTGAGCAGTACAGCGACGACAACGAGAGCGAGCAGGGCACCTGGACCGATATCTATGCGCTTGGCGCAGTGCTGCACACCCTGATTGTCGGCACGCCGCCGACCGTCAGCGTGGTGCGCAGCATTGAAGACAGCTACCAGCCGCTGACGGAGCGCCGCCCGGCGGGCTACTCGCTGCCGCTGCTTGACGCCATTGACCAGGCGCTGGCGCTGCACCCGGAAGATCGCCCGCAGACCGTCGATGCCTTTGCCGCACTGATGGAGCTGCCGGTCTCTGACATCAACGAGATCCACGAAGTGAAAGTCAGCGGACCGGGCACCATGCTGGTGCCGGTTGAGCCAGAAGCGCAAGCGCCCACCCCGGTTAACAGGCTGCAGCGCTTTATGCTGCCGGGCCTGGTGGCGGCCGGGGTGCTGGTGGGGATCGGCGTTGGGGTGCTGATGGGTTCATCCGGCGGCGATGATGCCCCGGTGGCCGCGCAGGCGCCGGCTGAGACGCCTGCGCAGCAGACCGCCAGCAATGCCGCGCCCGCTAACAGTGCTGCGGCAGCGCCAGAAGCGGCGGCGACGCCTGCTGCCGCACCGCCGCCGCCGGAGCCGATTGCCCAGGTCTATATCCGGCTGCAGCCGGGCGACAAAGTGCAGGTGAACGGTAAAGCCGAAGCGCTGGTGCCGTCGCCAAACGGCTTCGCCACCCTGCAGCTGCCGCCTGGCAACTACCAGTTTGACGTCACCAATCGCGGTGAAACCCGCAGTCAGAGCATCACTATTGAGCAGGAAGGTGCGTGGCTGCTGAACCCGCAGAGCTGACGCTATCGCCCGCCGCGTGCGGGCACCGCATTCAGGGAGCAAGATAATGTTTGATCGTATTACCGCCACCACCCCCGCCGGAGACGGCACCCTGCAGTTCTGGAAGCTGGAGGGAATGGAAGTGGTCTCGCGCAGCTTTGAGCTGACCGTGACGCTGCTCAGCACCGACGCGCGCCTTGACCGCCGGGCGATGCTCGGCCAGCCGATCACGCTGACCATTCCCACCACCGCGCTGGCCGCCGCGCCGCGCTACCTCAACGGCAAAATCACCTCGGTGAAGGTGCACAGCGCCGACCTGAACGGCACGCGCTACGCGGTGTACACCCTGGTGATGGAGTCCGACCTGTGGCCGCTGAAGCGCGACCGCAACCAGCGCATCTTCCAGAACCAGCGGCTGCCGGACATCATCAAAACCGTGCTCGGCGAGTACGGGGTCAACGTGGAGGACAGGCTGGCGGGGGACTACCGCACGTGGGAGTACTGCGTGCAGTACCAGGAGAGCAGCTACGACTTTATCTCGCGCCTGATGGAGCTGGAGGGGATCTACTTCTTCTTCCGCCACGACGCGGAGCAGCACACGCTGGTGATGTTCGACGCGCCGCAGCAGCACCAGCCGTTCGCCGGCTATGAGGCGATCCCCTACCACGCCACCGCCTCCGGCGGCTCGACGGATGAAGAGGGGATTGGCGCATGGTCGATAGCCGAGCGGGTCACGCCGGGCATCTACAGCCTGGACGACTACGACTTCCGCAAGCCGAACGCGTGGATGTTCCAGGCGCGGCAGAACCCGTCGTCGCCGCAGCCGGGCAAGATTGACTACTACGAGTGGCCGGGGCGGTTTGTTGAGCACAGCCACGGCGAGTTCTACGCGCGCATCCGCCAGGAGGAGTGGCAGGCGGAGCACCAGCGCATCGACGCCAAAGCGACCTCGACCGGCATCGTGCCGGGCTGCACCTTCACGCTGAGCAACCCGCCGTTCGCCAGTGACGCCGACGACTACCTGATCCTCAGCGCGCTGTACCACTTTGAAGAGAACAGCTACGCGTCCGGCGGGGGCGAGAGCAACCACACGGTGTGGCTGACGGTGATCCCGTCCAGTACGCAGTTCCGCTCGGCGCAGCGCACCGCGTGGCCGCGCACCCACGGTCCGCAGACGGCGAAGGTGGTGGGGCCGCAGGGCGAATCAATCTGGACAGACAAATATGGCCGGGTGAAGGTGAAGTTTCACTGGGACCGACACGCGAAGGGCGACGACACCAGCTCGTGCTGGGTGCGCGTGTCGAGCGCGTGGGCGGGCCAGGGTTTCGGCGGGGTGCAGATCCCGCGCGTGAATGACGAGGTGGTGATCGACTTTATCAACGGCGACCCGGACCGGCCGATGGTGACGGGCCGCGTCTATAATGAATCCAGCATGCCGCCGTGGGCGCTGCCCGCCGCCGCCACGCAGATGGGCTTTATGACGCGCAGTAAAGACGGCACCAAAGATAACGCCAGCTATCTGTTTTTTGAGGATAAGCTGGGCAGTGAATCTGTGGACCTACACTCAGAAAGAAATATGAATGTCTCTGTTGAAGGGGTTCATAATGAAGTCGTGCATCAGCAGACCATCTACTCGCATATGAATACCCGCAATGTGACAGTTATGCAGCACGATACCCAGACCTTCAATAACGGTCAGACGATATCGGTGACCGCAAGTGGGCGCAATGAATCCATAGTTGATAATGAAACCAAGAGTGTGACAGGTTATTCCGATAACAGTTATACTGACAACCTGATTATTAAAACGGATGCTACAGTGAGTACTAATGCAGCCAGCAAAATCATGTACGAGACACCTGAAGTGGTGTTCGGACAAGTGATTGATGCACAAGGAACTCCGAGTGCAGTGCCTGCTGTACCTTTTGATATCAAAAAAACAGTTGGTCCGGTGATGTCAGCACCAGGTACAACTGTCCCTGCCAGTGATTATCTCGCTTCAGCATCCGGTGCCGCCATCGGCGCAGCAACCAAGGTGACCTATAAAAAAGGTGTTGTGACTGATATTCAGGGCATTGATAAGCTTACCGTGCAGCAAAATCAGATTGTTGATGTTAAAGGGAATGTCGCGAGGACTATCCAAGGAGCTTATACAGATACTGTAATGGGAGAGATCGCGATTTCGTCTCCAAGTAAAATCACGATTAAAAGTGATACTAAAGTAGAAGTAATTACGCCGGGTGAGTATTTTGAGTACAAAAATGCATCTGCTAGTATCAAGCTTAATGACATGTCAATGAATATGACATCTCTTGGTATAACTCCAGTCTTAGGGGTTTCAGTGAGTGGAGTAAAAATTGAAAATAAAGGGGTTGCAGTTAGGAGGATTGGAGGGAAATTTAAGTTTGCCGTTGGCGGAACTGAAACGGAGATAGCAAAATTTAATCAGTTTATGCAGGCATTAATAACCTTTTTTTAAGGAGACTTATGAATTTCTTATCTTACATTTTACCAAAGCTGGCATGGTTTATCCCATTGTGCATATTGTTTTTTTTAGTATATATTGCTCTTCAAAACAGAAGGGATGCTATCGATGATAAAAATATTCAAAGTGAAGGTATAGAGATTGATGCCAAAATTCTAAAGGTTTCTTATGATAGTCAGCAAAGAATAAATAATCATCTCGTTGCCGTGTTAACACTTGATTACAAGGTCGGGAATATTAGCGTGATTGCATCGAGAGGAGTTATTTTTTCCATTTTGGACAAAGGTAAAGTAAAGGAAGGTGAGGTTGTTAGAATTAAAGTAAGTAAACAAGATCATAATAAATTCTTATTTGTTGATTATAAGAGTGTTTGAGAGGGGGTAGGTTCATGTGAGTTGGTACTACGTATAATCCGAGTGTGGTAGTGCTTTTTTAATAGAACGGGTTTGTTGATTTAATTATGGCTATGGCTCTCGTTTAAATAATATTTTTTTATCTTCATTTCGATATGTCCCAGATATATCAGTAAAAAATTAAAATTAAAATTAAAATTGAGGTCTCGAAGCATGGGGTTGACACCACAGCAGTCATCACTCATGTTGCCAGTCACTCTGGCGGTAATTCAGGGTTAATTAATATCCCCATAGATTTTCGCTATCAAAACCAACGTGGTGAAGAGCTGCACGGGCAGTCACTGGCGGTGAACGACGCCATGGACAGCGCAAAATATCAACCCGGGCAGCGCATCAATATTCGTTATGCCCGCACCGATGCACGAAAAACCCTTGGTGATATTCCCAATCCTCTAATGAAACGGAAAAACAGATCTTCCTAAGGACGTATTCCATGAAGATTATCAAACCGCTGTGCCTCAGCGTGCTTTTTGAAGTCAGCACATGGTGCTCCAGAAGAAGTTAGTTGTGCGAATTTAAAATGATAATTTTAAAAGTTGTAGGATAGGTTTGAATGGTTCTGCTGTGGGTTTTGAATGCATTATTAGTAATTTCCCTTATTCTTGATATGAATTTTTTTGTCAGAAGGGCAATAAAGAAGTCTCAATTGCACCGAGAAAACATCATAAATAAAGGCACAAGTGTCAACCTGACGATTTTATCCATGAAGCAAAGTGGTGTTTTCATAAACAACTGTCCTGTTTTATTACTCAAACTCAGAGTTGAAGACGTTGCAACTGGTGATAACTGGATCATAGATGAATTCAAAGAGACTGCGTTACTGATAGCGCTTAATGACTATCAGTCAGGTAATGTTTATCAGGGGAAACTTGACAGAAATAAAAGTGAAATTATTTTTGTTCGTGATCCTGGTGGAAAACCCATTCTCTTGGACAGGAAGTGAGATGGTCAAGATAGAAATTGCTTTTCCGATAAAGGGAGGTTAGTAACAATGGTGATTCCTGTTGAAACCATAATTAGTGTCTGACTATAATATTTTGAAGGCTGATACAAGCTATGGAAATAACCTTTTTTTTTGATGTGTTTTTTATACAGGTGATGAATCAGAAATGAAATCAGCCAAGGCACTTGTTGCTCTGAGCGATATGCACCTACTTAAAAAAGGATTAGATATAATTGTTAAACAAGGTAAAAAAGGAAGGCTTGCAGTAGTAAAAATAAGTTATTGATATTCAGGATTTGAAAAAAAACTTCCTGGAGGTACTGCTTTTTCTAATATTTTTTACCATTTCTTGATGGCTGCAGCCTCTTCCACGCCCAGCACACCACCACCGTGGATAAGCTGGAGACAAAGACCTTTAAGGATGGTGCGAAAACCACTATCACCAATGGTCGTGTGCTGGATATTACCAGCGGTAGCGATAAGATCACGGTCAAAGGCGATAAGACCACTACGGTTGATGGTAATGAAGAGCATTATGTCACCGATAAGATCACTGGAAAATATGATAGTGGTCAGGATTCGACAATTGCTTCAGGTGGCATGAAAGTAAATGTGAACGGCGGTAACTGGGAGCAGAATGTTAAAAGCGGTACGATTGCAATTTATAGTCCTGATCTCATTAAAATAACTAGTGATACTAAGGTTATGATAGAGTCTCCAACTTTCGAAACAAAAGATCACCACAAGCACACCTTCGCACAAAAGGCAGTTAGCTATATTAGTGAACATGTAAAAGGTGAGCTCTTGTCTGTAACAGCTAAAGGGCTTGCATTTAGTTACGCACAAACAAATATTAGTGTTACGCCCATATCTATTTCGCATAAGTCATTTGAACAGAAAAATTCAGCTATGGAACTTAAAACAATTGGTAGTTTCATTAGTTCGGGCGCTATTCATTGAAGTTCAAAAGCTTTAACGCTTTTATTATAAAGGTGAAGAAATGTTAGATATGTTATCTACGATTTTAAAAGTTGCTTTATTGATTATCGCATTTTTTGCTTTAGGAAGGTTTTTATATAGAGATATTATCCCATCAGTTAAAAGTGGTTTTGTCGAAAGTAAAGTTGTTAAAACGGGTATTGCTGTCAATGCTGATATTATTTCAGCGCAACAGACAACTGCATGGGGAGGTAATAAACCTATTTACCTTCTGACTTTCCATTACAGAACTAATGAGGGTGTTGAATATGAATCAGGTATCAAAAAAGCGTTGTCAAACGATGAGATAGAAAAATTTAAACCAGGAAATGGTACCACCATTAAATACGACCCTAAGAATCCTAAAAGCATTGCCTTATATGACAGACCGCTCATCTTGGGTGATTGAGAGTTATGTTTTCATAATATCTCTCTTGATAATTGAAGCATTGTTGGTGTGACGTTCTGAAAGTTAATGTTTTAATGTCTCGGCCTAAAAATAAGGTTGAGCCATGCGTAAGCAAAGTAGCGTGTAAGTCTTGCCTGTGTCGGTATGATTTATGTTTCTGCATAACTTATTATCCAGAACGTGAAGTCCGGGCTAGTGATTGATGCACATAGAACTCCGAGTGCAGTGCCTGCTAAAAGTGACAGTAAGAGAATAATGGATGCTCCAGAGCAGTTGGCCATAGCGAAAGGTGAAAATATAAGTTTTACTGGGCTTTCTGCATCGTTTAATGCTGCCAGCGTTTCAGTGAATGGAATTAGTACAAGTTGGACGCCATTAACAATATCTACATCTTTAACAAGTATAGTCACTGCACCGATGAACCAAACACGATCATTAATTAAATTTGAGCAGGCAGCGCAAAACCTAACTATAGGTTTTTTGCATTTATTTATGTAAGTATAGGTGAATGTAATGAGTTTTTTAACTGAACACGCTTCTGTAATCGCATGGGGCGCATTTTCATTAATTATTTTTATTGCCTTAAAGGGGCTGAAAGATCAGGGCGGAGATTTCAAATACATTAAGGATTGGTCCAGTAGGGAATCATGGAAAGGAGAGGTGAAAGAGGCTTCTTTAATAAGTTGGAATCAAACCAAAACCATGAATAATGTAGATTACTACTTTATATTCAAGTTTGAAATGACTGGTGGTGATATAGGTGATTATTATCAAGCAGCTGCTGTTGTTAAAGTCTCAGATGTGAGTAAGTTACATAAAGGGATGAAAATTCACGTTAAGGTTGATGGTATGCCACCTAAAAAAACAGCGGTATTGTATGAAGATTACCAAAGCTGATATTTGGAGAGGTTTTTTCATGTTTTCTGAATGGGTGTCTGAATAAAGATCAAAAAGAAGTTATTTTTGTGAAAGATGATAGTGTTAAACCTGTAACAGCTAAACTTAAATGATTCAGGTTTTTGATTGATTGTTCAAGTGTTTCAATAAGGCGTTAGTGATTTCTGTTGAAACTATAATTAGTGTCTTACTATAATATTTTGAAGGCTGATAATGGGTATGAAGGAAGCGATTGCATCGATGTCTGGCATTGAATTAACTTTCATGGTGACCGGAATTCTTGTTTCGATGGTCTTCATTGTTTTTACTATCTTTTCCTTTAAGGGGAAGTCTAAAGGAACTGTTGATGCTTTCAGGGTAATTAAGCATGAATCATGGGCAGGAGACCTTATCAGTACAAAAATGGAATCTTGGCAACAGACTGATATAAGCTATGGAAATGACCTTTTTTTTGATGTGTTTTTTTATACAAGTGACGGATCAAAAATTAAATCAGCCAAGGCACTTGTTGCTCTGAGCGATATGCACCTACTTAAAAAAGGATTAGATATAATTGTTAAACAAGGTGAAAAAGGAAGGCTTGCTGTAGTAAAAATAAATTATTGATATTCAGGTGTTGAATAAAAGACACTGGGAGTATTACTTTTTTTTATATTGTTTTGCGATGTTTTGATGGCTGATACATCCTAATTAATTAATTAATTAATTAATTAATTAATTATATTTTATCCTGATTGATGATTTTAATTCAATCTTATTAGATTAACTTGTTAATGGTTATATTATGATGGTAATTGTCTGCTTCATATATTCAGCAGTTGCATTGCTGTTTATTTACGTTTTGATTTCACTGTATCGCAGAGATCTCAGAAACAAAAAAATCAAAAACGAAGTCCTTAGGGATGGGGTTGATACCACAGCGGTCATCACTCAGGTTGCCAGTCGCTCTGGCGGTAATTCAGGGTTTATCAATATCTCTATAGACTTTCGTTATCAAAACCAACGTGGTGAAGAGCTGCACGGGCAGTCACTGGCGGTGATCGACGCCATGGACAGCGCGAAATATCAAGCCGGGCAGCGCATCAACATTCGTTATGCCCGCACCGATGCACGAAAAACCCTTGTTGATATTCCCAATCCCCTAATGAAACGGAAAAACAGATCTTCCTAAGGACGTATTCCATGAAGATTATCAAACCGCTGCGCCTCAGCGTGCTAAATCGCCCCTTTCGCCTGCAGGGAAAAAACCATCTTGGCGTTACGGTGCTGGCGCTGGCGGATATGGGGCCAAAACCCCAGCTGCGCCCGGAAGCGGAACTGTGGCAGCTGGCGGCCAGCGAGTTACAGACCAGCGGCGGAGTGCTGGATATGGCGATCCCCAAGGCCCGCGCCGAATTTCTGGCAACCGGCTTTGCCTATACCCACCATCAGCAGGATAAAACCCTGTGCGCTGCGCGTATAGATGTCGAGTCGCGCAGCAAAACGCTAGCGATCTCCGGCGACCGAATCTGGTCCGGTTCACACCCCACGCCGCCGCGCCCGTTTGAGCAGATGCGCCTTGACTGGAGCCGCGCCTTTGGCGGCGAAGGCTATGCCGATAATCCGCACGGTATCGGCGCGCTGGAGGAAACTCAGGATGGCATCAAGTATCGCCGCCTGCCGAATATTGAGCCGCTGCACCCGCGCATCACCTCGCCACGCCAGCAGCCGGAACCGGTCAGCTTTGGCCCGCTGGATATGCAGTGGCCGCGCCGCATGAAGCGTATGGGCAAGGCCTATGACGCCAGCTGGCTGCAGAACGAGTTTCCCGGCTTCGCGCGCGATATCGACTGGCGGGTATTTAACGCCGCCAGCCCCGACCAGTGGTGGGACGATCGCGACAGCCTGCCCGATGAGGCCGAGTGGCGCATCTGGAATATGCACCCGGAGAAAGCCCTGCAGCAGGGCAGGCTGCCGCCGTGGCAGGCACGCTGCTTTATCAACCGCCAGCGCGGCGATGAGCTGCTGTTTGAAGAGATCCCGCTGCGCGCCACCACCGTCTGGTTCTTCCCGCATCTGGAGCAGATGGTGCTGATGTGGCAGGGCAACCTGCGCATCAACGAAGATGACGCCGCCGACGTGCAGCAGCTGATGCCCGCGCTGGAAACCACCGGCGCCACCCGCTCGCTGAATCACTATCGCAAAGTGCTGGCGCAGCGGCTGGATAAAGAGAAGGGCGCGCTGTTTGCCTTCCGGGAAAAAGATCTGGTGCCGGAACATGCCATCGGACCCTGGCTGGACAGCGAAGTGCAGACCAGCGAAAGCCCGATGCAGAACAATATGAAAAATCGCGCCAGTCAGCTGCGCGAACAGCACCGCGCAAGGCTGGAGGCGGAAGGGGGCGATATCAGCACGCTGCTGGCTGAGGTGGAAGAGCCGGAGATGCCAAAGCTGGACGAGCTGCCCGAATTTATCGAGAAGATGGAGCGTAAAGCGGCAGAGATGCAGCAGCAGGCCGAAGCGCGCAAGCGGGAGATGGAAGCGAAATATCCCGATGCCGCCAGCCGCGATAACCTGCCGCGTGGCCCGGAGTCGATGCACCGCATGCAGGAGATGCTGCACCAGCATGGCGATAAGATGACGCAGAAGAAACTGCAGCAGAGCCGCGAGGCGATGCACCAGCTGTACCTGATGTCGGTGCAGAGCCAGCCGCCTGCGCGGCGCTTAACCGGCGATATCGCGCTGATTATCCGCCAGCGTGCAGAACGCACCATGGCACAGGGCGGTGACTTCAGCGGGCTGGATCTGACCGGGGCGGACTTCTCCGGGATGGATCTGCGCGGCGCCAATTTTCATCAAACCCTGCTGGAGTGCGCCGACCTCAGCGGCTGCCGGCTGGACGGTGCCA
>Ga0256409_1001109_pt1 | contig 10170 bp, 10 predicted proteins | sample PhySR1_FD_185981 | JGI IMG/M metagenome (GOLD analysis project Ga0256409, IMG submission 185981) | Leaf surface microbial communities from sunflower plants in UC Gill Tract Community Farm, Albany, California, United States - DLSL S.R1 | ecosystem: Host-associated > Plants > Phyllosphere >...
GATCCCACCACATGTATGCCATCGAGCACCAGACGTGGAATATTCAGACTCATCGCTTCTGGCGGCAGTCCGACAGCCACTACCCGACCACCGGCCCTGACCGCATCGACAGCAGAGTTAAACGCCGCTTTAGCAACCGCTGTTACCACAGCCGCATGCGCCCCACCGGTTTGCTCCTGAATAAAGCGAGCCGCATCTTCGCTGGCAGAGTTTACGACCAGGTCGGCGCCCATCTCTTTCGCCAGTGCCAGTTGCCCATCACTCACGTCAACTGCGATCACTTTGGCGTTAAAGACATTTTTTGCATACTGCAGGGCGAGATTTCCCAGCCCGCCAAGACCGTAAATCGCCAGCCACTGACCCGGTTTTACCTCGGACACTTTCACCGCTTTATAGGTGGTGACACCGGCGCAGGTGACACTACTGGCGGCGTATGGGTCAAGCCCATCGGGGACTTTGACCGAGTAGTCTGCAACGACGATACACTCTTCAGCCATGCCGCCATCGACGGTATAACCGGCATTGACGACCTCTCTGCAGAGCGTTTCGTTACCGGAGTTACAGTATTGGCAGTGACCACAGCCCTTAAAGAACCAGGCCACGCTGGCACGATCGCCTGGCTTGAGTGAGGTAACATCTGCCGCGACTTCCTCAACAATACCGATACCTTCATGGCCCAGCGTCACGCCGGTTTTATCACCGAAATCACCGTTCTTCACATGCAGATCGGTATGGCATACGCCACAGCATTCCATCCTGAGCCGTGCTTCGCCCGTTTTGAGAGGACGCAACGTCTTCTCAACCACTTCAACCTTGTGTTCACTGTTAGCAATTGCCGCTTTCATAAACGTTACTCCTTTTGATTGAAGACTTAAGGATAAGCCAAACCGTGGTGATGACAAGATGACAGGTAAGCTTTGGGTGCGAGGTTGCCGGGTTGTTTCTGCTTTTGCGAGTGGGGTGGTTTTTTGGGATGGAGACCGGGCACCTTAAACTAGTAGGGTTATTTTGCGTTCGCTTTTCAACCCAAATTTTAAGCTCACTAATATGTCAGGGTTTATTAATACCATCTGTTAAATTTAATATACACATAAGAAACTACGATAACCCATGCAAAACTAAGAAGTGCTGCATACTGCGGAACAAAGCAGATGAAGATATACACGCCAGCCACAATAACTGCAGCAGGAACTAAATAGAAAAAAGACTTAATGAGCCATAAAATAGCACGCTTCATTTATTCATAATCTCATATAGAGCATCAGCAATTTTCCCCTGATTGTTATCTCCTGAATTTACCTGATAAATGATCTGTGTCATTTGAGGTTCAATAAGAAAATAAAGCATCTCAAGATTTTCCCGGCATAAAGAGTGATAATATAAAGAATCCTGAAACTTCAGCCTGTTAGCAGCAGATGCGGCTATTTGTGCATTCGCATAAAGTGTGGCGCCATTTACAAACCAGGTAGAAAAAGAGTTAACAAGTCTGATGTGTTTCTTTTTGAAATCGGCACTCTCGAGGACTAAATTAGCGAGAGTCAGTGATAGAGCCAACTTACTGGCTTTCGTTGAAGCATGTTCTGCTGCTTTACCTAACAGTTGCTGAACACGTGACACCAGCTCATTACTTTTTTCATCCCCAAGCTTTTTTAATGTTTTACGAAAATAAATTTCAACCATATCAAGACTGACATCATTTCTTGCATATATCTCACCCAAAGCGAGAACTAACCTTTTGTCCTCTTTCCATGTGTCACGGCACGAACTGCGATAATATGAGTCAGGGACAACACATGATCCATAGTTTATAAGTCTTTGTCCGCCCAACTTTAATTTTTCAATCGTCGACATATGATCGGCATGGATGTCATTAAGTGATCTCGTTAACGCGATCGCTAATTGCTTGTTGGCCTGCATCTTTAATTGCAAATAGGTTTGTGACATCCTGTAGCTCCATGCTGTATCATTTAACTGATTTTTGATCATGTTCACTATCAAGGGCAAGAATGAATATGAAAAAAGCAAAAAAATTATTGATTTATGTCTTTGTGGTTATTATGTTTGTGCTAATTATTCCGGAGATCATCCTTCGGGTATCAACACCTCACCAGCTCGCAAGGATTAGCGATTTCACAAGTTTAGGGGGAATACTCAACCCCTTACTCTCGCTGATTTTGTTTTTAGCCCTTTTCTCCATCGCTTTGGCTGTAATCACGATATTAGCTGTTAAAAAGATTTATCAGCCAGGACCGCGCTCTTAAAAAACTGAAGTCTGGCATTAGCTCTTATAGCCAGCAATAGAGGGAGTGCACGATTATGAATGGACTGGCTAATCTGGAATAACAACATCAGATACGTTCTGAGCGACCAAAGGAAACAGTCCGCTTTATGTCATAAACCGCATGAATATCCACCGGGGGCTTTATAAACTACAGCGCATAATTAACCGGGAAGAAAAATTATGTGCCGAATGAGCATAAACGATTAATGTCTAGCGGGAAGTGGGTTCCGTCGTATAAGGTAAGCATAACGGAGCATGGAAAGGCACCTCTTATGCTTCAGTCTATTCTCGAAAGATGTTACGGGATTACCGTCTTCCATTCAGATTACCCACGTGGATACAGAACCCTAAAAATCCTCTTCAAATTAAGATGTTAATGACTCACAAGCTGGGGACGTTCGTCGGTCGCACAATCCCGGTTTTAGGCTGGGTAATTATGGCCGCTGATGTGGCAGAAATTGGCTGGAAAACCACGGTTAAATATAACCTTATTGCTCATAAGGACGACAGGATATGGTAAGTGAGGATATAGTGAAGGCTGTATTTGCGCTGGTTGAAGATTATAACGGAAGAAGTTTATTTACGTTAAGACGTTATAAGCTTGAGCGGGATACCGATCTGAACAATGACTTTCGAATGGATCCTCTTGACGCGTATGAATTGTTAGAGCGGTATGCTGACAGATTTGGTATTAATCCCGGCTCTATCACGTTTGCCGAATATTTCCCGGAAGATTTCAATGCGCCGCACGATCCGCTGACTATTCGTCTGTTAATTGAGTCTGCACAGGCAGGACGCTGGTTGGGTAAATAATTCACGCCTGCAAACGCAGGCGTCTATCTCTTAACTTTGTTGCGACCACTTTCAGAGGACAAGGGCAGAAAATGTGCCGTCGATTTGGGTTTTAGATTTAAGGACGCGACCGCGTCCTATCGGAGTTCTGTCAATAACTGTATGGAGCCAACAGGCTCTGAAGCTGCTATCAATTTCTCTAAGCCCCCTACTCACGCCGAGCGTAGAAGGATTTTAAACGATTAAGAGGAATGTCACCGCTGCAACAGTTGGTGCCGGACAATTATCACTCTGAACTAAGTCAGCACACAGAACAGGAGGCGTTGAAAAAGATTTTCTTTGAGGTCTCAAGGTTAACACTGTCCGACGGTGAAGCTGTGCGCATGATGAAAGGCCACACAGTTAAGGTTGGGGAGCTTTAATGAAGCGGAACAAGCGGCTATGTGTTCCATAGACGGAGCAACAATCATACTCCCTTAAAGCGCTTCAATGCGCTTGCGAAAAAAGAGGGATAAGTGTGCCTGATTAATAAAACGGCAGCCGGACTAATCTTAGCCGCACGATTGTTTACGATTTTAGCTCACCATGGCACTGATTATATATACAGTATATTTTGAACAGAATGAGTTAATCATCTGATGAATATAGATAATCTAAGTGAAAAGGTTGCACGCATCCAGTTCATTGCTGACGTATCGCAGATCGCACATTGCAAAGAAGATGAATTAAAAATGGCACTGTCGATGATCAGTGATATGGCAGTTACAATCGACACATCAGTTTTCAAAGCTGCCATATACCGCCAGGCTGAATGTTTAATTGCCCCTTCCCTATCAACCTTCACTAACCACCTTTCAGGTGGCTTTTTGCTTCTACATCAAAGTGCATATGCTTACATGAATCCGCATGATCCAAATTGGATCGCTAATCCTCTGTAAGGCCTGTACTGGCGCGTTTTGAGATGTTGTATGCTCATGCATGAAAAGTGATGCATAAAGCGGGCAGGCGTGGCGGGGATAGCATTGCGCGTGAGGGATGCAAACATGTATGCGGAGGTCGCGTCTATAGCACAGGGGTGGGAGAAAATTAACGAATTTAGAGGGATAGAATGCAACGAGTATACCCTTTAAAATTCGTCTGAGTGCAATTTATGGCGTTGAAGCACTTGGATGAAAAATCAAGGCACTGTTTCAGATAAGCAGTACTTTATCTCTTAATTTTGAAGCATAGGCTGACTAATTTTACTTGAAAAAAAGCATGTTATTTTATAACTTCACCAACGATATAATTGTAAAAAGATATGCTTTTATAATTTCGTGCTGACACTTTTCCCAAAAGGACAAACTTTGATGGATGTACAAAATTTTAGAGATTTATGTGACGAGGTTTTAAATACCCAGTATAGTTCGTGTATTAGTATAAATGAGTGCTATGAAAGAATAAAAGAATATTGCGCGGAAAAAGGCTGGGATATTCGAAAGGATTGCGTGCCATTAAGAAAAGATTTGATTTTTGAACACATCAATAGTGGTAAAGAAATTAGGCCCTACTTTGATTTTTTTAGTATCATATGGGATGCGTCTAATTCCGAGGTTAAATCTAAATCCAATGCTACGAATGAAGATTGGCTTAGTGTTTTGAAATTATGTTCGCAGGCTAGAGAATCATCACACTACTTTGATTCATCTTATGATCATCTCGGCTTAGGCAATAAATTGGTCGACTTCTCATATGCATGGAAAAAATTAATTTCCAGAGGAGTGAAATTTTCTCGGGTAAAAGATGACTACTATATAAATGAGGAGTCATTTAGTCATATAGAGGGGATTATAGATGACTATATTTTCAGGATTGGAGGGGTGAGATGCTTGGAATTTACATTTAAAATGTTGTCAGGGATATACGATACCAATCAAGAACGTTATCTCTTATATAGAAAAACGACTCAAGGAATTGATGTAATTGAACCAGAATATCCATGGGGTTATATCATAGCATTATCCGTCAAGAATGTTGACAAGATAGGGAGCGATTCATCAGTAACTGCAATTGAAACCTACAAATCTTTTATTGAGTTTCTCAAAGATGTAGTTACCACGTTTGAAATACAGCCTTATGTTGTTTGGGAATCAATTTATGTCGATCCTGAAAGGATCATCCACTTTCTCCAAGAAAATGTACTCTATGATAACTTAATATCTTTCTTTCAATTTAAGAGTGTGTATGCTTTAGAAATATTGAATTATTTATCGCAACGTCATGATGACATGAAAGCAACAAGTTACGGTGTAAGTCTTAATAAAATATTTAGCGTTGCTAAGCAATTAATAATATTAAGCGACAATCTAAAATTAAAAGAGATAAACCTGCAAGAATTGAAAGAAAGCGCGCGTGTAAGCATGCGGAACTTGTTAATTTGCATTAATAATATTTTTAAGCAGGATAGTAATCAAAAACTATCTTTCCCTCCTTCAAGCGAACAGATCGATCACGTCTTGAAACCTGTCGTTGAGCTAAATGGCAGAGAAATTATCTTACCGTCGTGCATAACATCTTTAGCAATACTTAATGCGACGATTAAACAAATTAGTTTCCCGAACAATAAATTCAATAACGCGGTAGATAGTAAAATTGGAAAATATCTTGAGCGATTTTTGATTGAGCGATTCGAAAAGAGTGGTATAAAAGTCTACAGTGGGGATTTTATATCTTTAAATAGAAAAATAAGTGGTGATTGCGATCTTTTTATCGTATCACCAAAAGCTAACTACATTTTTGAACTTAAAAAGAAATCACTAACAAGAAAGGCTATGTCTGGTGAGGATTTCAGTTTAATCAGAGATCTTGGTGATAGCGTTATGAGATCACAATCTCAATGCGCAAAGATAGAGTACGTACTCTTAACTGATAACCAATTAACTTTGAAAAACGATAGAGACGAGTATCTGATTAAGTACAATGGAATGCCGGTTCAGAAAATTTCCCTAAGCCTTAATGACTTTGGTGCACTTCAGGATAAAACAGTTTTTAACACCATTTTAAGATTGTCCACACAAACAGTTTTCAGCTCCACAGACTCTGCAATTGATTCGTCATTGGTTAAATGGAGGAAATACCTCAAGATATTCATGGATTATAATGATTTGTTAGAGCCATTGAGAAAAGACAATATTCCAGCATTTACAGATAATTCATTCATGAGCTTGCCGCAATTAATGACCATTCTTGATGGCTGTAGCGATATTGAGTCATTCGATAAAGAGTATGGGCTTTCTAGAACAATAACATATTCTACACGGGATTTTTATAAGGAATATTCAGTGAAAAGAAATCTTTTAAAATGAATGTTAGGCCGCCAGAGGCGACCTTTTTAATATCAAAAAGAATAATCTTTAAAGGCAACGACTTGTTCGCCCAGCCAGTTATTAATTTCCTTCATTCGCTCCGGCAATGGTGTCAGTTCGTTACGCACAAATACCTGAGACGCTTTTACCGCATCCCCGAATCCGCCGGAGTTAACCGGGATAATTCCCATCATCTGCGGCGGTACGCGGTGTGCGCTGAGCAGGTCGTCGCGGCTGGCTTTCTTGATGTTAAAGAAATCGTCTTTCGTCGCGACTTCGCTTAGCAGCAGAATCTTGATCCCGTCCGGCTTTCGGTTCGGCGCGTACATGAACAGGTTCCGGAAGTTACCCAACCCTTTCGTGTCGCTCATCACCTGGCGCATCCGGTCAACGTCGCTGCTGCTTTGCGCCGCGTCGGTCATATACAGGATATAACCGGCGTGTGCGCCGTTCGGGTAATACTTGCGGCGGAACAGTGTCGCTGCCTCATTCAGCCATGCAGAATGAAGCGCGCTGAGGTATTCCTGCAGACCGTACAGCTCCTAATTAATATCAGGCTCCAGCAGGTGAAACATACTTCCGGCCGAAAACTCATGTTGCTCTTTCCAGTCATTCACAAACCAATAAGCGCCCTCTTTCATGCCCGTGCGGGTAAATTTGGCCGTGGTTTCAAGGCGCAGCGGCTTGCCCAGACCATTGAGGCGCAGCTCGGTAAAAGCATTGCCGAATACCAGATAATCCAGTGCTAACTTGCTTAACTCCTGCTGGCTCATCATCGGGTGCGGGATAAAGTTCGATGCCATAATGTTGCGCTTTACATAAATCGGCAAGCTGTGATGAACGGCCACGCGCAGGCTTTTTGCCAGCCCGTTAAGGCTAAGCGGCGGCTCAAACCAGCGCCCGTTACCGATACACTCGGCGTAATCCAGAATGTCGCGTTTATCCATGACCAGCATCGGATCGCCAAAAGTAAATGCCTCGGCACGCTGCTGAGGTGCGGTTGCCTTATCAGTATTGAATTGAGCTGCAGCTGAGCGTGCGCGTGATCGTGAAGCAGGCTGAAAACAGGATGCATGTGACTCACGTCAGCGAAAACCCGCTGCCGGACAATGGCGCACGGCCGGTGCAGCTCTATGTGCGCGGTGAGAAGGTCAGCGAGTGGTAGACATGAGCGAGCTGCAGCTGGTAAATGACCAGCTGGAAGGGCTTATCAGCAGCCTGTCGGCCCCGGCACGTAAAGAGATGGCACGCAGCATTGGCCGCAAGCTGCGTTCGAGTCAGCAGCAGAGTATCCAACGCCAGCAGGCACCTGACGGCACGTCGTTTAAACCCCGAAAAACGCAGCCGGTGCGCAGCAAAAAGGGGCGGATAAAGCGCGAGAAGTTCGCAAAGCTGCGCACGGCTAAATACATGAAGACGTAGGCCAACCCGAATGAGGCTGTGATCGAGTTTGCGGCTAACGTACAGCGTATGGCCCGCGTGCATCATTATGGTCTGCGCGACCAATCGTCACGCAAAGGCATAGAGGTAAGCTATGAAGGTCGCCTGTTGTTAGGGGTAACTAATAAAGATTTAGATGTTAATAAAAAAATCATGATAGAGTTTTTATCACAAAGTTAAGTGAAACATTTCACGAGGATAGTATGCTCAAAAACAAATCTATTGCTAAGGTCATGTTTGGCTTTGGTTGTTTATGCATTCTTGCGGGAGTTTTTAACACTCTTAAAGGAAATGTATCAAGTGGCACTGTAGTAATAATAACTGGTCTTGCATTGATAATTTTAAGTCAATTTGAAATTGAGTCTTTAAAATTACTGGGATTGGAAGCTAAATTAAAAGGAACAATAACTGAGGCTGAAGAGGTTCTTTCAAAATTAAAGAGCATCTCAGTTCCGATATCCCAACTTGCAGTATCTGTTGCTGTCAGGGCTGGACGTTGGGACAGTGACACTCCAGCTGGTGAGATGTATCAGTATGTCAAGGAACTCGAAGGTAAGTTGTCAAATATGGGGGTAAGTAAGGATGATATTATAAAAGTAAAAAAAACTGGGTCACTTTTACAGCTTTAGATTTGTCACGAGATTTGATTAACAAAATCATAAACCCACTGCATGAAAAAATTCAAGTTGAACGAGCCAAAAACGATAGCTTAATAGATAAAGAGCGGCAAACTTCGCCTGAAAAAATGCCAGTGATCAATCAGCACCTAAATAAACTGCAAAACGAAATGGACCGATTGCGAGCCTTGGCAACTAATTACACAGTACATTCTTTTCCTGAAGGAATTGATGACTTTTTTAAAAATACAGAAATTATGTCAGATGATGAAAAGAGAAGGTTTTTATCTGATGAGAAAGAAACCCTTGAAGATATAAAATTACTTCTGAAAGAAGGGAAAATACGGCGTCCTCATATGCTTTCCACTGGGACGTAGTTACTTTTCGCTAAGCCACCTCAAAAAACTCATAAATTGTTTAATCGGGCGTAAGAAGACAACCTTACGCCATGAATGAACAACTCTTCGAAATTCAGCGCCTGTTACGCAACCTGATCCGCATCGAAACCGTGTCGGCCTTCAATCTTGATGGCGTTCTATGCCGTGTCGCTACAGGAAAAACACAACCAACTAGCTGCACTGGCTGAATGCCCGTGCGGGTAAACGCGTTCTTGAAATGCCTCCCAATGGGTGATCAGGTTCTCATTCTATGCCAGGGCGGCGAACTCGATCCCGGCTTTGTACTGCCCGGAATTTTCTCGGATGACAGCCCAGCTCCGTCAGCCTCGGCCGATGCGCTGCACTGATCATTTCCTGACGGCGTGGTGATCGAGTACGAGCAGGAAACCGGCGTGCTGATCGCAAACGGCATACAAACGGCAACCATCAAAGCGGCGGTAAAAATTCTCTTTGACTCGCCAGAAGTGGGATGCACAGCGCTACTCAAAACTGCGCAGCTGGAAGTCACCCAGGGCGGAACCATGAAAGGCGGCGTTGAGCATACCAGCGGCAATCTTTCCTCAAACGGCAAGGTGCTGCATTCGCATATCCAACCGGGCGACAGCGGTGGGAAAACGGGAGCGCCAGTATGATAACCGTAAAATATATTGGGATGGACAGGGAAACCGGTGGCACTTTGACTGGCCTCCATCACATCAGGCAATCTGTGCGTGACATTCTACTGATCCTGTCGGCACCAGGGTGATGCGTCGCCAGTATGGTTCTCTTTTATCCACACTGATTGACCAGCCGCAAAACGAGGCGCTGCGCCTGCAGATTATGTCGACCTGCTATATGGCACTTATGAGGCAAAGCTCGCCCCCTATACCGCGCAGAAGTGCCTTGGTCGCGACATTCCCCTGTCTGTGTTCTATGCCGCTATGCACGTTGAGAGCATATAGCGCGTCAACCTTATCAAGACTTCCGCTGACGTGGTGCTCGACAAATGCAGGCCGCTTACTGCACGGGCGATACCCTGACAGTGGAGGCATCATTGACGGCATGGATTAACTACGTATAGACAGTAAAGGTACTGATACTGCCGCATCGAATATTGTGTGGACGGAAAACCATGAATTAAAATCCATTCTGCGCCCGAATTTTTCAGTTAAAACTTTTCAATGGAAAAATTTTTAATTCTGCCATTGAATCATTTCATCCAGCCTCTTCAGAATGTCGGGGAAGTAGCTTTCATTAAGGCCAAAGCTGCCTTTGACCTGAACGCTGTCGGCATGAGGCTCCGGTCGAAGGATAAAATC
>Ga0256409_1001113_pt1 | contig 10141 bp, 8 predicted proteins | sample PhySR1_FD_185981 | JGI IMG/M metagenome (GOLD analysis project Ga0256409, IMG submission 185981) | Leaf surface microbial communities from sunflower plants in UC Gill Tract Community Farm, Albany, California, United States - DLSL S.R1 | ecosystem: Host-associated > Plants > Phyllosphere >...
GACATCGTGTTCACGGTCAGGGAGCGGGTAGGTGCTCGTTTTACCGGCTTGGTCGGGCTGCACCATACCGGCAGTGAAACACCGGAGTTGGGTATCTGGATCCGTGAAGATAAACATGGGTTGGGGTTTGGCGGTGAAGCGGTGCAGGCGGTTGTTCAGTGGGCTAGCCAGTGGGTGGTGGCAAAGTACTTTATCTACCCTGTTGCGATGCAGAATCGAGCGAGTCGAGGTATTGCCGAAGCTTTGGGGGGAATGGTAATCGAGAGGCGGATGGCGGAGAAATATGATTCGGTTGTGTACCGGATACCGGCGGTTTAACTCTGGGTATCAGGTTGGCCGATTGCTGTCCTTCACGAACGGCAGAAATCGGCCATAAGCAGACCATTCTGCGAGTCGCTTTTGTGTTCGCCACAAGCATCGTCAGCTTGGCCAGCGACCTTGCCTGGCTCCTTTAGCGTTGCTTTCTCTAAACGACAATTCTCCCACGCTCACAACGCTACCCCTGAGATTTGATCAAACAAGCTACACGTTCTGCTTTACATTTATTTATATGCAGAGATGTCGGTCAGTTCTATAGCTGGTGCGACCGCGCATCGTGTAGCTGGTAGAGATGCTGCTCCGGCTTGCAGCAGGTGATGTAATGAAAGCCTGTAAGTGACTGATTTTATTGGTGAATATCCTTTCTGGAATTAAGTTATTGCACTTCATGCTGGCAAATGGCAACTTCTCATCTGGATCAGGCCCTCACCGAATGGAAACGACATGCCAAACACCTATAATATTTACAAGATTAAACACCACAAGGTAAAAGAACTAAAGGACAAGCTTAAGTCCGTAGGGTTGGTCGAACAGAAGACTCTTACCACTTTAAATTACTCGAAAACATTTTACTTCTCAGAAAAAATCAAAGGCAATGATGTTTGGTGGTGGGAAACATATAGAGAGTTCTTCAACGACAAAGTAAAAGAGCCAAAAAATACTTTCAACTTTGGCGTTCTACTATGCCAGAATTTAGAGGACGAAGAGCAAGTTTATACAGTAAGCTTGGGAAAGTCTCACTTTTATCTATCCAAGTTTATTCACCTCGACTTTGGGATTGATCTTGCGATACGTGTTGCAGATGAAAACTCAATACTGCTGAAAAAAAGCCGCTACTTTACGGGCACAAAGCGACAAGACGTATCCTCCTATCAACGCTTCCAGACAGATAACTATGAAGCAGGCGAGTCGGTCGACCACTTAAAGCTCAAGGCAGCTAACAAGGAAATTTGGGGTGAGCGCAACATAATATTTGCCGATTCCATTCAGATGGACATGGACAAACAACCTTTAGAATTATCCGCAATTTTTCGACAAATTGATGAAAGTTTTCGTGGCGAAAAAATCATCCATTTGCCTAAGCTTGAGTCAGTAGGCACCGAAGCCGCAAGCGAGCTTGACAAATTATTGCTCGGACACCTAAAAAATGCCGACGGTCAAGTTCTCATCGAAGAATTTCAGGTACACGGGATAGCCATATGCTTTAGCTTCCATGATTACGATTATGAAATTAAGGCAAAAGTAAAAAATGGCAACCATCGCAGGGTTCTCGGCAATACCATTGAGATTCAATCTATCTCGGACTTCCTGATCGATCACCCTGATATCACCGACATCAACAACGTTACTGTTCAATTCAAAAGCGAAGATATGGGCAGATTCACACGAACCCTGAAGGAAGTTCTTGATTGTCCAATAGAATACGAAGAGCAACAATATTTTTTAAAGAATGGTGAATGGTTTGTTTTTAACCAGACATTCATGAACTACCTGAAGCGTTCACTAGGCAGTATTGAAATCAAGTTGGAAGAGCCGCTGATTGAATCTGCATTTATTGCCTGGCAAACAGAGAGAAGGAAAAATGCAAAACCAGAAGATGACAAAATTGACTATCGAGAGGCGTATTTCAATAAAAAAATATGCGACGAGCGGGGCTTTAAACTTTTAGATCGCGTCTTGACTGATATTAAGTCGATCGAGAAAAAAAGGCGAAATTATCAGGTGGAAGTTGCAGATATCTATAGCGACGGAGAAATTATATCGGTAAAAATTTCAAATAAAAAACCAGAGTTAATCTACAATATTGAGCAATCCCGAGACGCGATCACACTAATAAAAAACAAGACAATCAAGTTTGACAACGAACTTCACAGTGCCGCCCTTTGGTTCGTATTTGAAAACGATATAGAAAAAATCACTGATGTGAACTCCATCCAATTCCTTTTGGCCGTAGAATCTTGGCATAAACTAGTTAAAAGCTACGGACTTATCCCTAAAATATATATATCTAAACATGAAAGAGACGTTAAAAGAATTATACAGAAAAAACCGTAAATCTCTCAACGCACAGACTGATCGAGAGAGCCAGCCTTATGGAGCTGATAGTTAATAACGGCTGGATCCAGGTAATATGCCTCAATTCGGAGTCGCTCGACTTCAGTAGTGTCTTACGTTGAGCCTGTGCGGCGTTACAGGCCAGGATAGACACCTAAATCAATAGTGCTATTAGCGCCAAACCCTCTTCCACCAATGGCAACTATGGGCCGATAGCAGTCGATCATGACCGACCGCTTCTGGCCGAGAGCAGGCCATTCTACCTGCCCACTAAACTAAGGATGATTCACTCCCCCGTCTTACTCTCCACGATGATTTGATCATTTGGAACATCCAACTGGCGCTGAAGCCCGCCATCCTTGAAGGCAATAACGGTCGTATTACCAAAGCCCTTGAATTGCACGGTCACACCGGCGTAAGCCTTGTAGCCTTCTGGGACCTTGGCTTCTTTGGCTACCAGCGCATCAGGCATTAGAGCGCTATAAGGTGCTTTCATATACACAGCGGCGTGCTCAATGCGAACCTGTGCCATACGCATCGCGCCGTCCATGAGTAGACCTGATACACCCCCTATCGCTAACGGCATCAGCATGACAACGGTGATGCTCACCAAATAAGCATTTTTTTGTTTTCCGGCCTTTCCAGAAATCTGTAATTCGTCTTTCTCGGGAGTGACGATCACAGAATTAAGCAACCGCTCATGCCGGCGGTACTGGGTTCCAGCTGACTTCGCTACAGAATAAAAGATGTAGAGCGCTATCGAGAGCAGCGGCAAATTCCAGTAGGCCGCTATGTCACGTTGTCCAAATACCCATATCAGCACCATAGCCACAAGAGCGAAAGGAATGGCCGCCCAATGAAACAGCGCCATTTCATATGCCAGTTCTTTCTTCGAATTGGTTTTTGCCTGTATACGCTTTAATACGAAGTTGAAAGTGGGTCGTATCACAATAGAGAAAACAATACCAAGCGAGACTAGGCAGCCGACAAACATGGCGTATACAACACCAAAACAACTCGCGGCCAGCATGAACAATAGTCCGTCCGCCAAGGTCAGTCCTTGTGGGAAGTGACCAACCCGTAATGCATAAATGATAACGCAGGCACTGCCTAAGGCGATGCTGAACTTAAGTGCCGCGCCGGTTAGCTTCAAAAGGCTTTCAGCGGTGGATTCAAGCGAGGAAATAACTGTTTTCATAAGCTCACATCTGTGCGGTGGGAATACTAGCTTTTTACATCTGTCCCGTAGGGTATCGACGCGATCACTCATAGCTTTAGCAAGTATCTAGTGAGCATTAAATTGTCCCTGTTCTCGCAGAAATAGCTGACTGGCTGCTCTTGGCCGTTATCCGCCCTCTCTGACGGCTGTAATCGGCCAGAAGCGGAAGCTCGACTTCCTCCTTACGGCCCGAAGCTGACGCGTTTCTGAAGGGGATTCGGTCACAGCCTTCATGGTTACGTATATAGGCTGGGGCGACGCATGACTGCAGGCGCGCTAAAGATAAAAATTCTATTGATTCAAGCCTGCCCAACTCATCGTTAAACTGTTGCGAAATTGCTTTCCACTTGACCTGTCATGCAACGGAATGACTAGCACGCTTCCTGCCTACAGGGCAGAAGTCGAACCTATCCAGCCTGTCCGCACTTGCAGGCAACGACCAAAACAGTCGCCTACTAAAGCCCGCACTCGCACGATTCTGTTGAAAAAGTAGCTCCCCTGCCTGCGCTGCGACAAAACTTTGCAATTTTGCAGGGACGCACGCTGCATGATGGGACGCTTTTGGAGTGGGCAGGAACGCCGTTTAACTCGGCCAGGCAAATCCAGTATTGTCTATATAAAGCTCTGGATCGCACCTACCCTTGCTGGAGCGTTACGTTAAAACTAGCTTAGGGTTGCCGACTTCTTCTCGGATTAATGAAAAGGCTCCGCCACTCTCTGTTACTCGGCCTAGTCTTAAAGCTCGAACCCGCTCAATTAAGAAATCACGATCCTCTCTCGTTATATTGGAGAAGAGTATCTGGATAGGTATTAGCTCGCCACTTAACAAGCGAGAAAGATAAGCTCTTTCTCGCCCTTCGTCGATATTTCCTCTAAAAATAAAGGATCCCTGTTTAAATAGGGAAACCAGCATAGATATTTCACCCTGCCTTTCGTATTCAGACCAGAGCGCTGCATGGCTGGCATTGAATAGGGTAATGAGCCTCTGGCTGAAAACCACATGATATGCAAAGAAAAGGTTGCTCATTTCCTTTTCGGACAGAGCGATTTTCTTCACGGCAGTTGCTGCTGAATAGCTAATTGTTGCGCGAATGAAGTTATAAATATCACCAGTTTTTTTTGCTGCTTCAGCAATTGACATGAAAGTCTCTCGCGCGTCGTTGTCGAGACCGAACATGGCCTGCATGCGCATTGATATATTGTTCGAGGCAACGAAGCAACGCTTATTTTTGCTCTTTGCTTTCAAATCTTTAAGTTTTTTCTCTTTATTCCCTTTGTCGCTGTTGCAGATGATGATAGTTTGCGCGTGAAAATAAATCGAGCCCTCATCTCTGTACGCCAGAGCTCTTTTTGCCGCACTTACTGCTTGGAGCTTATCTTTCTGTTCGTCATAGTTTAAGGCTATGTCCGAGTTAATCCTTGCTTCAAATTCAACGGTTAGCACTTTGGCCGTCAGGAGGTCGGTCATAACCTCAATGGATCGTTGGTATTCGCGCACCATACGTAGGCTTTTACCATATGCATAAAGAATTTCCTTCACAAAGTGATTGTCACGTTGAGAGTTTAATTTTTGGTATAAAGCATGACATAGGGATATCACATGACGGTATTGATGGGCTGAAATTAATCGCCGCACGTAATAGCTCAATAATTTTAGACTGTCTTGGATTTTTCGAGGGGTATTGGTTTCAATCGCATCATTGTAGACTCTGCGAAGTAGACAGTTTGCATTCCGTATAGCATATGTCGAGTAATTAGAGTTATCTAAATTGAAGTTGCTGTTTAGCTTAGGCTTCCCCATTGACCAGTCGGAGCCGAAGTATAGATTGAGTGCGTTAGTGGTAAGCCCTTCGTATTCCTCTTTGGACATGTGCAGCCTTAGATAATCCTGGACCAAACTTTTTGCTACGATTACTTTAGGTAGTACGGTTGGTTCGTTGCGGAAAATAAAGAAGCGGAGGCCCTCAGATAGCCCAGCTTTTACTAAAGGCCCACCGATTCTGGGATAAATCGCCTTGTCTTTATAAAAATATTTTAGGTTTGAAATATCTTCGCCGAATGGAAAAATTGTAAGGCACTTAAGCAGGTCAATGCTGTAGTCGTCCTGGCGCCCCTCAAACTGATTCATCTGATGTATCAAGACTTCCGGAATATCCTCAATCGAAACATCATTTAACGCCGCTTCAGATGTTTCCGTAGCCATGTCCGCGAGCTTCATGTACTCAAGTTTATCTAAAAGCCTATCAATGGCCTGCGATGAACCCTTAGTGACGAGATAAATTTCGTCGCTGGCAAGATCGGTCGCATTTACTCGGTAGCTGAGTGGGTGCGAGAGTACATAGCGCCCACAGTCTACTTCATCCATGGATTTTAATATTATTGGCTCTAGTCCAGCATTCGCTATGTCGTGAGAGGTTTTGAGTACAACTGAAATAGTTGAACGTCGATTGATTAGTGTTTCGCTAAAATTCCTGATCTCACTAAATATGCTCAGGCCGCTGGAATATTTTCCGGACTGTATATGATCGAAAATTATGGTGACTTCCTGCTCCTGAGCTAGTACGTAATGTAGCTCGGACTCAGATAACGAAAGCTCTGCTTGCAATGCCTCTATGAAGGATGGAAAGTCGCTTAATTTATGACAGTCGATCCTGTAGCACCGCTCTGGAATCAGATTCAGATGTTGGGCGCAAGAAAGAAACGCCTCCCCATCGATATCCCATGGCGAGACTAGCCAGGTAAGCTTGTCGTTCTTGGCTATGCGACCAAAGTTATCAAAGTCCGTTCTAGGGAAAGCAAGTTCCATATGAGGCTTGGGGACAGGTAGCTTGTGGCGCTTGCTCCTCCACCGACTGGTACCAAATTTGTTCGGCGGAGTAGCAGGAGCTATAGCGTATTGCCTGCTGCTCAGACTCTGAAAGTTTTTTTTTTGGAGCTAAAGGCAAGCTCTCTGAGCTTGATCGGACTTTCCGCTACATCACCCCCATCAGGCAGTTCGACGAAGTCAATATTTACCCGCCAGCCCCCAGCACTAATCAGATCAGCTTTTCGCGGCCAGACGCTCAAATATCCCCTCTCGGCGTCAATCTTCGCGATAGAGAAACCATGTCGGCGTGTGATTGTCCCGTTAGAATCCCGTTCGGAGCCGAAGAGCGAGGCTGCTTGGTATTCTCGCGTCACTTGTTGGCCACCAAATCCGTAACTCCTTGTGCTCAATTCATGCATGTGACCGAACAAGTGAGCATCAAAACGGCCTAGTGGACTAACCTCATTCTTGAAGTCTTTGAGAGCATCTTGATTGAGCCAGTCTTTTGGATGATGGGTAACCAGTAAATTGAAATTGTTCGCGTACGACCACTTCTCAATATCTCCACCAACAGCAGCGCTGACTTGGAGATCGGAAAATTCCAGCTTTCCTTTGAAATCGCCTTGTTCTAGATGAGACCAAGCACTACTTAACCCAACTATACCAACTCGTAGTCCGTTTACTTCCATGACGCCAGCGCAGTCGCCGGGAAATATGCCTCTGCTAGTCGTAGCAAGGGGTATCTCACTATTCTCTAGGTCAATGATGAAATCTTCATAGTTGGAAAAGGCGGCATTGAGTTCTTTTCTATATTCGCTGCCATCATCTTTTATTAGAGAGTCCCTGACACTAGACCTTTTTCTAAAGTTTTCGACGGCCATTAGAAGGGAGCAGTCTGCGGCGGGGCGAGTCAGGTCGTGATTGCCGGGAACGACAACCAATTTAGGGCAAATTTCATATTCAGAAAATACCGCCCAGAACTCTCTCAGATCGCTTAGAACAGCTGCAAACTCTTCGTCTTTCGCCATTTGGGTCAAGTCGCCGGAAAACACAACTAGATCAATGGCGCCGTGTTCAACAAGATGACGTCTTAAATCTTTTAGAATTTGCGTTCTTATCTGCGGCCAGAGATGGGATGCATCCTTCATTCCTGCGTGTAGATCACTAATGTGAAGCCAACTGAAAGTGGAAACAGTATCCATAAAACTCACCCCTAAAAACTCATTCCCTTGTTACTAGCCTTCGCTCAGTCGGTGACTGCCTTAGGTCTCGGGTATATAAGCGAAAAATTCAATCGCATTGAGGCTTGGCATAGTAACGCTCATAATGCCGGATTGCCATCGTTGTGCCGAGCGTACTGTGGGGAGTCGGTGCGGCGATACGGGATGTTGTATCCGCGGCAAGCTTAGGAAAGGCGTAGTGAAAAATTGAATGTTGCGTTTTGTCTCCCAGAAGCGTATGCGCAAGGGTGATGACTAATACACGTGACACTCCTAGATTCAGCCAGGCTTAGCACCCCTCCATGCGCTTTTGTCTACTTAACCCTTGCTGCGGGACCTTGATGGAAGCTTGGGGTAAGTGCCAGTTGTTAAATACCTTGTCGTGGGCGATAGCTGTCTGTAGTGGTCAACTAATCCCGGACACGGTTTTGAGTTTTTCTTCCGTTTTCGCTGGGGCCAATCCATCGTTAAATTGATGAGGTCGGATCCAGTTGTAGTGATGCATCAGGTACTGGCTAATGTCTCTCTGAGCCTGGTGGCCGGTCATGTAGCCAGTGGTTGGTATCCACTCTGTTTTCAAGCTGCGAAAAACCCGCTCCATCGGCGCATTATCCCAGCAGTTTCCTCGGCGGCTCATACTCTGACGCATGCGATAACGCCACAGCCGCTGGCGAAAGTTGCGGCTGCCATATTGCGATCCCTGGTCTGAGTGAAATAGCAGGCCTTGCGGCTTGCCACGCTGCTCGTAAGCCACGTCCAACGCCTTGATCACCAAGTCTGCATCCGGCTTTTCTGATAACGCCCAGCCCACCACTCGGCGAGCGTAAAGATCCATGACAACCGCAAGGTAGTGCCATTTCCCCTGTGCCCAGATGTAGGTGATGTCGCCGCACCAGACCTGGTTGGGCGCTTCGACATCAAATTCTCGGTTCAATATATTTGGGATATCCGGCCGCTCGACTGTCGCCTTTTTATAGGCGTGTGATCCTGGCTGCTTGCTGACCAACTCCAGCTCACGCATCAGCCTGCGTACCTTAAACCGTCCAATTTGCTCACCTTCTTCTTGCATCATCAACGTGATGCTTCGACTGCCGGGAGCACTTCGGCCCTGGGTGAACAACTCGCTCACTCGGCTACGCAGCCTGAGCCGCTCAACATCTGGTGTTCGCCGCCTTAGACGATGCGCGTAGTACCCCGAACGAGCGACCTCAAACGCCTCGCACAAGCAGTCAACAGGCTCATGGACGCTTAGCTGATTGATCAGCGCGTACGCTCGAGATCTTCCGACATCAAGAGCGCGGTAGCCTTTTTTAATATTGATTTATCGCGCTCGAGGCGAGCAATCCGAGCTTCCAACTCCTGGATTTTTTGCTGCTCTGGTGTCAGGGCCTTGCTCTGGGGCGTGACGCCGGTGCGCTCTTGCTGAAGCTGGTCGACCCAGCGGCGCAGCGCCGACTCACCAACACTCAGTGAACGACTGGCTTCGATGAAGCTGTAGTTTTGCTTGAGCACGAGGTCGGCAGCCTCGCGTTTGAATTCTGCGGAAAAGGTACGGCGTTGTTTGGTCATCTGACACCTCGATCTGGCGAGTATTCTCGCCTAAATGGGTGTCCGGTTTCATTAGACCACTACAGTCCTCAACGAGAGGCTGCTGCTACTGGCCGATTAGCCATCCTTGTCCTTCCACACGTGGAGGACTTGTCATGAACATCATCGCTACCTGCAGACGTCAGCCCTGGAACAAAGGAAAACTGGTCGGGCAGAAAACCCCACTCCGACTGAGAGATATCTGGGCCATCCGAGTAAGGCTTCAAATTGCGGAAAGACCCCGAGATCTGGCTCTCTTCGATCTGGCCATCGACAGCAAGCTTCGCTCCTACGACTTAAACAAGCTCCGCGTGTGCGATGTTGCTTATGGCGAGCACTTATCATCACGAGCCATGGTGATGTAGCAGAAAACGCAGCTGCCTGTGCAGTTTGAGATCACTGATCAAACACGACCTGCTCTCCGGGGCCTGGATACATCGGGCCCAGCTACGCAGCGAGGACTACCTTTTTCCTAGCCGGCTGCATACTTCAGACCATCTATATACTCGTCAATACGCTCGTATCGTCAAAGGCGGGGTGAAAGCCGTGGGCCTTGATCCAGCCATGTATGGCACACACACAATGAGACGTACGAAGGCATCACTGATCTATCGCAGGACGAAGAACATGCGGGCGGTTCAGTTGCTGCTCGGCCATACGAAGCTGGAGAGCACTGTTCGATACCTGGGGATTGAGGTCGATGACGCCCTGGAGATGATCGAACAGACTGAGGTTTGACTATGCATAGCGACGGTCGAAGTCAGACCGTAGCTAACCGGCCCGCTCTTCGACAAAGACGTCGATTACGCGAACCGGATTGGTATCACTGGCGTAGTCGTCAAGGTTTCGGAAAGCAGGGTGCTTTGTCCGAGATAGTCACCTTGGATGAAACGTTTCATAGGCAATCCTGCGTTATCACTTTGGGCAATCGTAGCA
>Ga0256409_1001130_pt1 | contig 10005 bp, 9 predicted proteins | sample PhySR1_FD_185981 | JGI IMG/M metagenome (GOLD analysis project Ga0256409, IMG submission 185981) | Leaf surface microbial communities from sunflower plants in UC Gill Tract Community Farm, Albany, California, United States - DLSL S.R1 | ecosystem: Host-associated > Plants > Phyllosphere >...
AAAAGTAGTGGCAAAAAGAAGTATTCGGCGAGTAGCGCAGCTTGGTAGCGCAACTGGTTTGGGACCAGTGGGTCGGAGGTTCGAATCCTCTCTCGCCGACCAATTTAAGAAATCTGCTTGAAAAAGCAGGTTTTTTTTCGTCTGTAGCCAATGAGGATGAGAACCTCCGAAGGAGGTTTGAGCCGAGCGCAGCGAGACAACGTTGCTTTAGCAACGGCCCGCAGGGCGGCTCGCAGAGCCGCAATCCTCTCTCGCCGACCAATTTAAGAAACCTGCTTGAAAAAGCAGGTTTTTTTTCGTCTGTAGAAAACTCCCCCTCAAAACTTGCGCTTATAAACCTTTCATGCTTTTCACCCTGAACTGCTTTTAATGTGCGATCTGCTTCAAAAACTCCCATATCTGACAAGGTTAAGATTGGCCGCTTATTCAACAAAAAGGAGTCAGAAATGGCAATCCCAGCTTATATGTGGGTTAAGGATGATGGCGGAGCCGATATCAAAGGTTCTGTGGATGTCACTGGCAGAGAAGGTAGTATTGAAGTTGTCAGTTTTATGCATGGCTTAAATATTCCCACCGATGACTTTACCGGTAAATTAACGGGTGTGCGCGTGCACAGCGCGATGGAAATCGAGAAAGAGTTTGATTCGTCCAGCCCCTATCTTTACAAAGCGGTTTCAACCGGGCAAACGCTGAAGTCAGTAGAGATAAGGTGGTATCGGATCAATCCTGCCGGGCAGGAAGAAGTTTACTTCATCATGTAGCTGGAAAACGTAAAAATCGTCGGTATTAATCCGATCATGCATAATATTAAAACGCATGAAAAGATGAATCACCTCGAATCCGTTTTAATTCGCTATGAAAAGATAACCTGGAAATATTGCGAAGGCAATATTCTCCACTCTGATACATGGAAAGAGAGAGCCTAAAGGGATATGGCGTAGTAATACGCCATTTATAATAAAAGGAGACAGAGATGGCTTGGGTATATGAAGTAAATAAAAAGAGTTTTTACTTAAATGATGATTTCAAGTTTAGTGCAAGATATGCTGGTGCGCCGGGCTATAAAAATGATACGCAATACGAGTGTCTGGCTAACAAAGGGCCATTACCCAGAGGAAAATACCGTATTGTGGGCCAACCCTTTAAGCATCCCACTGCAGGTCGGTTCACGCTGCGTCTGGAACCTTATGCCAGTAACAATATGTGTGGAAGGGCTGGGTTTTTGATCCACGGGGATAGCCGTAAACATCTTGGTGAAGCATCAAACGGATGCATAGTAGCTAACCCTGAAGATAGAAAGGCAATATGGGACAGTATGGATAAGGAATTAATCGTAAAATGAAAAATATCTTACTGATACTAATCACCTTGTCAGCTTCTGCATTTGCCGATGTTATCAAAGATGACCCGTGTAAATCACCCAAATCTTCAACCGGAATTCAAATGATGCGAATTATGGAGGATCAATTGGGTATGGGGATTTTAATAGATACGGTAGACCAAAGTGCAACAACAACAGAATTGATCGCTAATACTAAAGTGAGTGACCGGCTGGCAAGTCAATTCGCAAGGGAGTCATATAGGAAAAGTCCTGACGACTGGCTATCTGTTAAGGATTATAAAAAAATATACAGTGAAGATGATGCTCGCAATCTCATCATTAAATTCCATTATTACAACAAGGATAAAAAGGAAAATATTTTCCTGGTATCCGCGCTGGCTAATAAATATGAATGTGGGGTGCGGTTTAACGGCTATATTGTCGTTAAGCGGGAATTCTAAAGCTGGCTCGGCGGAGAGATCAACGCTGTGGTCCATCCCTGACAGAAGAAGGTGGCTGCCATTGATACCTTTCGTCTCCGTTAGGTGACGTCTATCGTATTGTTTTAAAATGAATTTACTCATACTTGCATTACTTGTCTCCGATTAGAGACGCCTTCAGGCGGGAGATGTTGGTTTTTAACGACAGCATTCCTGAGCGGTTTTAGCTTTTCTGAACTTTAAATCAAGATAAATCATAGAGATATATTTTTAAGAATCATAGTTATGCCATTCTGGCACGGCATATGCAATAATTTCCCCGTAGATGCTCATTCCACCTCTTATGTTTGCTAACGCTTCATAAACCTGGGAATGACGCAGAGCCACATTACGGTACCTGTTGTCCAGCCAGCCAATATCGCTTACGCCTTATTGGATTTATCGGGCAAAACGTTGAGTCGGGTACCAATCGGTTGTCTTAACCGACCTGATATTTAGACCTGCCAGATGGCAGGTCTTTTTTTTTGCATCGGATTGGCTACAGGAAGTGTAGGGGCCGGGCATGCCCGGCCGCAGTTACGGCGTGTTCTTCAGCGTCAGCAGCAGGCCGTCGCGACGCATGCTGGCCGCTTCTTCCGGCTTGTGCTGGCGGTCCAGCGTATCGGCCAGCCAGGCATAGTCAAACGCGTCCGGGCGCTGCGCGAGCGCAGAACGGAAGGCTTCACTGGCCTGTTCCCACTCCCCGTGCTGCATCAGCAGTTGCCCCAGCGTGCTGTACAGCAGCGGCGTGGCGCCGTGCTGCTTAATCTGCTGACGCAGTGCTTTTTCCAGCTGCTCCGGGTTACCGGTTTTCAGGCGCGGCATCAGCAGCACCAGGCGCTCGTCATACTGGCGCTTCAGGCCATCCAGCACGATTTGCTGCGCGGTGTCATGGTCGTCACAGACGATCAGGTGATCGGCCATGGCGACCTGCAATGCAGTTTCATGACGCGTTTTACGGCTCTGATTCTGCCACCAGCGCTTCAGGCCATCGCTGCCCTGATCGGCCATTGCCTGGCTCATCAGACCCAGCCATGCCTGCTGCTGTAGCGCAACACGATGAGTTTCATCACCCACCTGCACTTTCTCCATCGCTGGCAGAATATCTAACAGCGCGCTCCATGCCTGAGTACGTACGTAAGCCTGCTCGGCCAGGCGCAGCACTTCAGGATGACGCGGAGCAATCTCCAGCAGGCGGTCAACGCCGTGACGGGCGGCGTGATCTTCATTGCGTGCCAGCTGGATGCGCACGCGGGTAATCTCAACCGGCAGCGGGTCGCCGTCGTTGAGCTCGGTGGCACGTTCCAGATGCTGATTGGCGCGGATTTCGTCACCGCGCTGCTGGGCGGCCTCAGCGGCCAGCAGATAGTTGACCATCGGCTGCTCAGCGTGATCGGCATGGCGCGACAGCAGTTTTTCCACCTGCTGGTAGTCACCTTCCGCCAGCTTCACCAGCGCAGCATTGGTCTGCTTGCGGGCGCTGCGGCGTTTACGACCGGTGAACCAGCCACGGGTGCGGGCACCGGTGCGGAAAATGCGGCGCAGCAGCCATTCGATAGCGAGGATCGCCAGCAGCGCCAGCACCAGCATAATCACCAGGCCAGTCACGCTGGTTTCAATATTCCAGTTATCGGTCTGGATCAGCACATAGCCCTGATGGCCCGCTATCATTGGGCCAATCACCACGCCAGCGATTAACAGCAGGAAAAGAAGGAGAACTTTTAACATGGTTATTCTCCCTGCTGCGTGGGTTTAGCGGCATTAACAGAAGGTTGTGCCAACAGGTTACGTACGCGGGTCTGCATCAATTTATCCAGCAGTGGCTGGCTTTCCAGCGCGTCCGGCACGTCCATCGACACGCTCTGCTGGCTCAGTTCATCGAGCTGGCTGAGAAACGCCTTGGTGCTGGCATCGTTAGTATCGAACCAGGCACGCACCCAGGCGGAAACGGTATCGATCGACTGCTTATAGATTTCGTCCTGATGGCGCGGTACGGCCTGGGCGGCAATCAACAGGCGCGAACGGATATTTTCACGCAGATAAACGTCCTGATTCGGTGCCAGCAGCGGCTCAGCGGTGGCATCGCGGCGGCGGATGGTGATGAAATCATCCATAAAGTTATGCCAGCTTTTCACCAGGTTCTGGCGCCATTCACGCAGGGATGAAGAGAGTTCGCCGCTGTCGGCATCCATTGGCTCATCATCGCTGTTGTTGTCGGCAAGGCGCAGATTATCCACGCCGTTAGACAGCTGGTTCAGCTTAAGGATGATGCCGTCATAGTCGACCTGGCTGAGGGTGGAAAGCGTGCTGATATCCTGCGCCAGGGCGCGACGTGCGTCGATCAGGCTGGGATCGTTCATATCGGCCAGGCTGGCGTCGGCGCTCTTCAGCAGCGCGGCGGCGGTGGTGACATCCTGATCGCTCCACAGCTTACGCCCGGCCATTTTCACCAGATAATCAGACTGGGCCAGCAGCCAGGTCTGTGCGTCGCTGCCGGAAATCGTCGCAACCTTCTCTTTCAGTTCGTCGAGCTGCTGGCTCATCGCCGTTTGCTGCTGACGCGCTGTATCCAGTGCGCTGGTCTGCGTTGCCAGCTGCTGAACCAGTGACTGCCGGTCGCTGACCGACTGCTGCTGCAGTTCAGAGAGCTGTGCGGCCAGTGCCTGGCTGGCAGCAGCCTGCTGTTGAGCCTGATGCTTCCCATACATATAGAGGCCACCGCCCACTGCCAGCGCAATCGCGATAGCGACAATGCTGAGCACGGTGGCGCTATTTTTCGCTTTACGCGCTGGCGTAGATTCAGGTGTTGAGGTTTCAACCGCTGGGGTGGTCTCTTCAACCATGGCGGAGGAATCTTTGTGTTCCGTCATAATGGCTCATCCCATATTAAGTGCGCGTAGTAACGCGTCATTATCGGCACCCCCGGCGACACAGATGTTCGCCCAGCCCAGTTCCCTGGCCAGGGTAGCCAAACGTTCACTGACGACAACAAGCCGACAGTGCAGAAGCCATTCATCCCGATCGACCTCGGGGAATAGCGAGTAAAGCTGTTGCAGCATCTCACCGCTGGTGACCACCAGGGTATCTATTCCCTGATTGCGCCAGCGCCGGCCCTGCTCCGCGCCGTGGTAATACTTTGCACACCGTTGATAGCACTCAATAAACTCTACCTGAGCGCCACGGTTAAGCAAAGTTTCCGCCAGTAATTCACGCCCGCCGTTGCCGCGCAGAATCAACGCCCGCTTGCCAGCGACCGCCTGCAGCGCCGGGAGTTGAATAAGAATTTCACTGGTTTCCTGCTCGTGCGGCCAGACTACGTCGTAACCGCTGACGGCATGCAGCGCCAGCGCGGTGCTGCGGCCTATAGCATAATAGTTCAGGCTGGCGGGCCATGTTGCTCCGGCGCGCATTAACGCAGGCTGAGCATAGTGAATGGCGTGCTGTGAGAGAATAAACACCAGATCCCCGTCCTGCAATGCGCTCAGGCGTGCGGGTAGAAGGTCCAGCTGAGTTCCGGGGGTAAATTCAATCAGCGGAAAGGCCCAGGCAACCTGGCCGCGTGCGCACAAACGGCTGACCAGCTCATCTGCGGCAGGTGACGGACGGGTTACCAGGATACTCATGTTGGTGGATTTCCCTGATAAACCTCGGCGAGAATTTCGCGCGCGCCGTTATCCAGCAGCTCTTCCGCCAGCGAAATTCCCATTTTCTCGGCATCCGCACGCGGGCCACGGCGTTCACCGCTGACCATTTGACTGCCGTCCGGTGAACCCACCAGACCGCGCAGCCACAGCTGCTCACCTTCCAGCAGCGCGAAGCTGCCGATAGGCACCTGACAGCCACCTTCCAGCCGGGTGTTCATCGCACGTTCAGCCAGCACGCGGCAGGCCGTGTCTGCATCATTCAGCGCTGCCAGTAGCCCGATGGTGTAAGCGTCATCCAGGCGGCACTCAATGCCCACCGCGCCCTGGCCAACGGCAGGAAGCGACTCCTCAGCGGGCATGATCTGGCGAATGCGATCGCCAAGGCCCAGGCGCTTTAATCCGGCCACGGCCAAAATAATCGCGTCATACTCTCCGGCATCCAGCTTGCTTAAGCGAGTGCCTACGTTACCCCGCAGCGAGCGGATCACCAGATCCGGACGACGTGCGCTGATCTGGCACTGACGGCGCAGGCTGGAAGTGCCGACAATGGCCCCCTGCGGCAGCGCGTCAACCGAATCATAATGATGGGAGACAAACGCATCGTGCGGATCTTCTCGTTCACAGATCGTCACCAGCCCCAAACCCTCAGGAAAAGCGACCGGGACATCTTTCATCGAGTGCACGGCAATATCGGCGCGGCCTTCCAGCATCGCCTGTTCCAGCTCTTTGACGAACAGACCCTTGCCGCCCACCTTCGCCAGTGGCGTGTCAAGGATCACATCACCCTTGGTGACCATCGGCACCAGTTCGACGCGCAGCCCCGGATGGCTGGCGGTTAAACGCTGCTGTACGTACTCCGCCTGCCATAAGGCCAGCGGACTTTGCCTGGTGGCAATTCTTAAAATTTTGTCTAACATGCTTGATACCGTTTTGATCGTTCACTGATTATCCTATCATTGAACCGGGAAGGCTGTCAGTTAAACGGCGGCACACGGACGTATTGCAGTGGGTTGAACGCAAAATGTGCTAAACTGTTAAGTAGCGCAACTTTCTTTACGGTCAATCTGCCAGGTGTTAGATTGATCACGTTTCCAGCAAAAATCTGCACGACTATTTTTAAAGCAAACGGCAGATTTCGGAAACCGAACTTTTATATACCCTTTTCAGTCCATAAGGGTGTAAGCACTGGGACAATCAGGCGAGACGTCTTGTACCTCTACATTGAGACACTGAAACAGAGACTGGATGCCATTAACCAGCTGCGCGTTGACCGCGCACTGGCCGCTATGGGACCTGCATTCCAACAGGTTTACAGTCTGCTGCCGACCTTATTACATTGTCATCATCCGCTGATGCCGGGTTACCTTGAAGGTAACGTTCCACATGGCATCAGCTTCTACTCGCCTGATGAAAGCCAGATTAGCTATCTTAATGATTTGGAAGATAAATCCGGATCTCTTGCCGCCATTCCCGCCGCGGGTGAAATGCCGATTACCGGTGTTTACTCCATGGGCAGCACCTCCTCTATCGGCCAAAACTACACTTCTGACCTCGATATCTGGGTCTGCCATCAGTCGTGGCTGGACAATGACGAGCGCCTCAGCCTGCAAAAAAAATGCACCCTGCTGCAGAAGTGGTGCGCCTCGATGGGGGTGGAAGCCAGCTTCTTCCTGATTGATGAAAACCGTTTCCGTCATAATGAGAGCGGTAACCTGGGTGGAGAAGACTGTGGTTCAACCCAGCACATTCTGCTGCTTGATGAGTTCTATCGCACCGCCGTGCGCATGGCGGGCAAACGAATTCTGTGGAATATGGTGCCGCGTGAAGAGGAAGAGCATTACGACGACTATGTGATGTCGTTGTATCAGCAGGGTGTGCTGACGCCCAACGAGTGGCTCGACCTCGGTGGCCTCGGCACGCTGTCGGCGGAAGAGTATTTCGGCGCCAGCCTGTGGCAGCTGTATAAAAGTATCGACTCGCCGTACAAAGCCGTGTTGAAAACCCTGCTGCTGGAAGCCTATTCATGGGAATATCCGGCCACCCGCCTGCTGGCAATGGATATCAAACAGCGCCTGCACGATGGAGAAATCGTCTGCTACGGGCTGGATCCTTACTGCATGATGCTGGAGCGGGTAACGCACTATCTGACCAGCATTGACGACCACGCACGCCTTGATCTGGTGCGCCGCTGTTTCTATCTGAAAGTGTGTGAGAAGCTCTCACTCGCGACAGAGGATGCCGGCTGGCGCCGCGAGATCCTCAGCCAGCAGGTAAAAGAGTGGGGCTGGGACAGCTCACGTCTGACGATGCTCGACAGCCGAGCCGACTGGAAAATCGGCCAGGTACGCGAAGCGCACAACGAGCTGTTAGACGCGATGATGCAGAGCTATCGCAACCTGATCCGTTTTGCGCGGCGCAACAATTTAAGCGTGAGTGCCAGCCCGCAGGATATTGGCGTACTGACGCGTAAACTGTATGCCGCGTTCGAAGCGCTGCCGGGGAAAGTCACGTTACTGAATCCGCAGATCTCCCCGGATCTCTCTGAGCAGCACCTGACCTTTATTCACGTGCCTAACGGCCGCGCCAATCGTGCAGGCTGGTATCTGTACAACCAGTCGCCGGATATGAGCTCGATCATCAGCCATCAGCCGCTGGAATATAATCGCTATCTCAATAAGCTGGTGGCGTGGGCATGGTTCAACGGATTGCTGACCAGCAAAACAAGGCTGCATATTAAAGGCAATGAGATTTGCGACCTGGCGCGTCTGCAGGAGCTGGTGGCCGATGTGTCACACCATTTCCCGCTGCGCCTGCCTTCTCCGACGCCCAAAGCGCTCTACAGCCCCTGCGAAATTCGCCATCTGGCCATTATCGTCAATCTCGAATATGACCCGACGGCCGCGTTCCGCAATCAGGTGGTTCACTTTGATTTCCGCAAGCTGGACGTGTTCAGCTTTGGCCAGCAGCAGCAGTGCCTGATTGGCAGCATCGATCTGCTGTACCGCAACTCGTGGAATGAAGTGCGTACCCTGCATTTCAACGGCGAGCAGTCGATGATCGAAGCGCTGAAAACTATCCTCGGCAAAATGCATCAGGACGCCTCACCGCCGGATAATGTTGAGGTGTTCTGCTACAGCCAGCATCTGCGCGGACTGATCCGTACCCGCGTGCAGCAGCTGGTGTCCGAGTGTGTTGAGCTGCGTCTCTCCAGTACCCGCCATGAGCCGGGCCGTTTTAAAGCGCTGCGCGTGGCGGGCCAGACGTGGGGGCTGTTCTTTGAGCGCCTCAGCGTGTCAGTACAGAAGCTGGAAAATGCCGTGGAGTTCTACGGTGCTATCTCCAATAACAAGCTGCACGGCCTGTCGCTGAAGGTGGAAACTGACCAGGCGCGCTTACCGGCAGTGGTGAACGGCTACGCCAGCGAAGGGATTATCCAGTTCTTCTTTGAAGACACGCGCGACGATCGCGGCTTCAATATTTATATCCTCGACGAAACTAACCGCGTTGAGGTTTATCACCATTGCGAAGGCAGTAAAGAGGAGCTGGTGCGCGACGTCAGCCGCTTCTACTCCTCTTCACACGATCGCTTCACCTACGGTTCCAGCTTTATCAACTTCAATCTGCCGCAGTTCTACCAGATTGTGCCGCTTGACGATCGCTTCCAGGTGATCCCGTTTCGCAGTCAGACTCTGACCCAGCTGTGCGCCACGCTACCGGAAAGCGGCTCCAGCGAAGATTACGCCCAGCGCTATCAGATGCATTAATAGCGTCACGGCGGCTTCTGCTGCGCGATTCGCTTTTCCTGTTGCTTTTCGAACTTCACCTGCGATGATAGACAGCATTAGGTATCTTTCACGAGCAGAAAAGAATGAAGAAAACGATTTGCCAGCTGGCACTTTTACTGACTGTCGTCAGCCTGGCGGGATGCGGGCTAAAAGGGCCGCTCTATTTCCCAAAGGATGAGCAGCCGAAGTCACAGGTGACCCAACCGGTCCAAACCACGCCATCAACGACGCCATCCACCGATACCGGGCAAACGCCTGCAAGCGGCGGGACGAGTGTGCAACCGGCTCAGTAACCCATGACGCACCCGGCGGAGCAGAAAATGCAGTTCTCAAAAATGCACGGCCTTGGCAACGACTTTATGGTTGTGGATGCCGTCACGCAAAACGTCTATTTCTCTCCAGAGCTGATCCGCCGCCTGGCCGATCGTCATCTGGGGATCGGCTTTGATCAGTTGCTGATCGTCGAACCGCCTTACGATCCCGATCTCGATTTTCACTACCGTATCTTCAACGCCGACGGCAGTGAAGTAGCGCAGTGCGGCAATGGCGCCCGCTGTTTTGCCCGCTTTGTGCGCCTGAAAGGGCTGACCAATAAAAGCGATATTCGCGTCAGTACGCAAAATGGCCGCATGGTGCTGAGCGTCAACCAGGATGAACTGGTGTGCGTGAATATGGGCGAGCCGAATTTTGAGCCGCAGCAGGTGCCGTTCCGCGCCAACAAAGCCGAATCTATCTATCTGATGCGCGCCGCTGAGCAAACGGTGATGTGCGGCGTA
>Ga0256409_1001131_pt1 | contig 10001 bp, 7 predicted proteins | sample PhySR1_FD_185981 | JGI IMG/M metagenome (GOLD analysis project Ga0256409, IMG submission 185981) | Leaf surface microbial communities from sunflower plants in UC Gill Tract Community Farm, Albany, California, United States - DLSL S.R1 | ecosystem: Host-associated > Plants > Phyllosphere >...
TTCGAGTGAGGGTGTGATTCGTCAGTATTTGATTGAACAGATGAACGTGGTGGATACCATTATTGGTTTACCTGCCAATATTTTCTATGGCACGTCTATTCCAACCTGTATTTTGGTGTTGAAGAAAAACCGTGAGCAGAGCGGCAATATTCTGTTCATTGATGCCAGCAACGAGTTTGAAAAGCAGAAGAATCAAAACAAGTTATTGCCTGAGCATTTGGATAAGATTGTTGCGGCATTTGAAAAGCGTGAAAATATTGAAAAATATGCGCATGTGGCGACCTTGCAGGAAGTGAAAGATAACGATTACAACCTGAATATTCCGCGTTATGTGGATACTTTTGAAGCGGAAGCCGAGATTGATTTAGATGTGATTGCCCAACAGCTTCAAGCTTTGGAACACGACAGCCAAAAGACCGATGCAATCATTGCAGATTTCTGCAAAGCGCTAGGCATTGTTTCACCGTTTTCGGAGGTGAAGTAATGGCTACGCCAAAGTTAAGATTTAAAGAGTTTGATGGGGATTGGGCTAACTTTAATCTTGGGGATATCTCTGACATTAAAACAGGCCCTTTCGGTTCTACATTACATCAAAAAGATTATGTGGAGATAGGAACACCGATTATTACTGTTGAGCATCTTGGAGAGGTAGGCTTAACTTCTCAGAATTTACCTCTAGTTTCAGATGAAGATAAAGTGCGCTTAAAGTCTTACATGCTTGATGAGGGAGATTTGGCTTTTAGTCGTGTGGGTTCTGTTGATCGATGTGCAATTATTACTGATAAAGAAAAAGGTTGGTTATTCTCTGGGCGAATATTGAGAGTACGTCCAAATAAAAAATTAGTACATTCTAAAAATCTGATGTATGCATTAAAAACAGAGGATGCTAAGTATAGGATTAGAAGTGTTGCTGTTGGACAAACAATGCCATCACTTAATACAGAAATTTTGAAGAATTTTTCTATTAATCTTAGTAATTCTGTCGAAGAACAAACCAAAATCGCCTCTTTTCTTTCCGTAGTGGATGAAAAGATCAGCCAACTCACGCAAAAACATGAACTGCTGAGCCAATATAAACAAGGCATGATGCAAAAGCTGTTTAGCCAGCAGATTCGTTTTAAAGCGGATGATGGGAGTGAGTTTGGGGAGTGGGAAGAAAAGACATTAATAGATTCTGTAGATACTAATATTAAGTGGAGTTTCACAGGTGGTCCATTTGGGTCAAATTTAAAGTCTGAGGATTACACTGAATTAGGTATTAGAATTATTCAACTTCAGAACATAGGTGATGGTGCATTTTTAAATGACTATAAAATCTATACGTCACCTGAAAAAGCTAATGAATTATTAAGCTGTAACATTTATCCAGATGAAATTTTAATTTCCAAAATGGGTGATCCTGTTGCTCGTTGTTGTATTGTTCCTAAACATCATGATCGTTATGTAATGTGTTCAGATGGAATCCGCTTAGTTGTTGATAAAAAAAACTATTCATCAATTTTTATGTTTTATCAAATTAATTATCAAGATTTTAGACAAAGTGCATCTGATGTAAGTACAGGATCAACAAGAAAAAGAATTGGTTTGAGTGATTTAAAACAGCTTCCAATCAAAGCCCCTTGCCTAGAAGAACAAACCAAAATCGCCAATTTCTTATCGAGTATCGACCAAAAAATTGAAGTCGTGGCACAGCAAATTGAACAAGCCAAACAGTGGAAAAAAGGTTTGTTACAGCAGATGTTTGTTTAAAGATTTTTGTCAAACTCAATTATGGGTTTGGCTTTTTTATTTTTTTGTGGGGAAACATGGCGGAATTAGACGATAAAGAATTACAAAGATATGAAAACTTATTGCTTAAAGTACAACAATATCAGATTCCTGAAAGGGAGGTAACATTCTTTGACTCTGCTTTTAGAAAACATCATGAAAATCCAACTACAGAGCTTTTAGCTTTTTTTCTCAATATGAATGCCCCTCATAGTTTGCATGATACTTTTTATAAAGGCTTCATTAAGTCTATACAAGACTCAAATACCGAATATAGAAATTTTGAGTTTGGTCATATGCAAGACTTAGGGTATGAAGAAATAACAGAGAATTTCAAAAGAATAGATTTATGGGTTGAAACTGAAAAAGCATTAATCATAGTTGAAGTTAAAATAGGGCATATACAGAATAATCCTGTTGATGACTATAAAGAGTGGGCTGAACAACAAATAGAACATAAGCAAAAAGAAATTATAAAGATGGTTTTGAATATAGATGGTCAATGTCACTTTCCAGATTGGTTCGGGCTGCCATTCCAGAATCTGACAAATCATATACGACCACTTTTAGCTCAAAGAGCTATTCAAGATGGCTTAAGTAAATGGAACGTGTTTGCAAGGGATTTCTTGCTGCATCTTGATAATTTTTATGAACAAAATGAGGTTAATATGGATGTTATAGATTTTGTTGTTAGAAATCACACTTCGATTGAAGAGCTATTTAAGATTAGAGAAATTGCATATGAAGAAATTAAAAAATATATTTTAAAATCTCTTCGTAAAGAATTTGATAATCAGGAATTTAAGGCTATTAATGAGCTGCGGAATAAAAAAGAATATAGAGGATGGCGTTTTTCTACTGATGATTCAGCTACAAATACAGAAATCGGCCTTTTTTTAAATTTTCAAGACAATCCTATTGCAGAAATATGGCTTTTCTTAGATTTGGAAAATAAAGATAGTTCTATAAAGGGAAAAGTAGATGCAAAGCTTAAAAAATCAAATCATCCAAGTATAAATAAAATAAATTGGAAGCTTTCGAATCAAGATTTCAATACTGAATCAGAATATCGAAATATTGGATGGTATTTTAATGAGTTTGATATAAAAGAAATTTCAGAAGTTATAATTTATGTCCAAAGAATCATTAATGAGTTTGATTAAACAAATATTGAAGTAAAGAATTTAAGAGTTTAGCGGGGACGGGGAATGACAGTACAAAGCGAATACCAACTTGAAAACGAACTGATTGGCCAGCTACAGCAATTGGGTTATACCTCAGTGACGCTCAAGGACGAAAGCCAACTACTGTCTAACCTGAAAACCCAGATTGAACGTGCCAATGGACTAGCGCCACTATCTGATACAGAGTGGAAGCAGGTGATTAGTTTCCTTAACACTGGCACGGTGTTTGAACGTGCCAAAAATCTCAGGGATCAATTTCCAGTCAAGTTCGATGATGGCTCAAGCAAACACATCTTCTTTTTATCAGATGATCCAAGTAAAAACCTGTATCAAGTCACCAATCAAATCACAATGGACCACCGTGACCATAATGGGCGCACCAGCCGCTTCGATGTGACACTATTGGTGAATGGATTACCTTTGGTACAAATCGAGCTGAAAAAGCGAGGTATGGAGATTGCTGAAGCCTTTAACCAAACTCAGCGCTATACCCGTGAAGCCTATTGGGCTGGGCAAGGGCTATTTGGCTTTATCCAACTGTTTATTATAAGTAACGGCGCCAATACTCGCTATTATTCAAACGGTACGACTGGGATTGAGTTTGCCTTTCCTTGGGCAGATGTCAGCAATAAACACATCAATGAAATTGTCGACTTTGCAGATGCTTTTTTAAATCATACGCATCTGACGCAAATGCTGACTCAATACATGGTGATGTTGGAAACCAGTAAAAGCTTGATGGTGCTGCGTCCTTACCAAATTTACGCAGTACAAAAGATTTTTGCGCATGTGCAAAACTCACAGCAAAACGGTTACATCTGGCACACTACAGGTTCGGGTAAAACCCTGACTTCGTTTAAAGCCAGTCAACTCATCATGAAAATGCCCGATATAGAAAAGGTCTTGTTTGTGGTGGATCGTAATGACCTCGATACCCAAACTTCACGAGAGTTTAATGCCTTTAAAGCTGAGAGTGTGGACAGTACCGACAGTACGCTTACTTTAGTGAAGCAGCTTGATCAACGACATGACAAGCTGATTGTAACCACCATCCAAAAACTCAATCGGTCCATCAGCACCGACCGTTATGCGGAATCCATCAATTATTTGAAAGACAAGAAAGTGGTGTTTATCTTTGATGAATGCCATCGTAGTCAATTTGGTGACACGCATCAGAACATTAAAAAGTTTTTTAGCAATGCGCAGATGTTTGGATTTACCGGCACACCGATTTTTGAGGAAAATAGCCAATCCAAAGCAGGTCTAAAACTCACAACAGATTACCTGTTCAATCAGTGCTTACATCAATATGTGATTGTGGATGCAATTCGAGATCGAAACGTATTACAGTTCCAAATTGATTACCGTGGCAAATTTACCGCCAAGGGGATGCAGAATAATCTCGACTATGAGGATGATGTCGAGGGGATTGATACCCAAGAGCTATACGACAATCTACAAAGACTGGAAATGATTGCACGTTATATTGTCGATACGCATGACACCAAAACCAAGAATCGTGAATTCACGGCGATGTTTTGTGTCAGTTCAGTCGATACCTTAACGCAGTATTATGAGTTATTTGAAAAAGTCCAAGCTGAAAAACAACAACAGGATGAAGCTCAGGGCAGACTATTTAAACCTCTCACCATTGCGACCATTTTCTCCTACGGTGCGAATGAAGCTGTTGAGAACAACGACCAAAATGGATTGATTCAGGAAGAGTCGACAGATGCTCCGAACCAAATCAATCAGTCTAGTCGTGACAAGTTGGATCGCTACATTGCCAACTATAATGCTCAGTTCGGCACGAATTATAACTCTGGTGATGGATTCTATGCCTATTACCGTGATATTGCGGATCGGGTAAAGAAAAAGCAGATTGATATTTTACTGGTGGTAAATATGTTCCTTACAGGTTTTGACTCAAAGCCGTTAAATACCTTGTATGTCGATAAGAACCTTAAATATCATGGTCTAATTCAGGCTTTTTCACGGACTAACCGTGTCTACAACGATAAAAAACCATTCGGGAATATTATTAGCTTCCGTAATTTAAAACGTGCCACCGATGAAGCATTGGCATTATTTTCAAATAAAGAAGCACGGAAGACTGTACTTGTCCAAAGTTTTGATGAAATCAAACAAGATTATGAGCAAGCGGTTGAAAAGCTACTCCGTATTACGCCTGATTATCAAACAGTAGATGATTTAGTCACAGAAGATCAACAACTAGAGTTCATCAAGGCATTCCGTGAAGTAATGCGCTATAACGCCCAGCTACAAACTTTCATTGAATATGATCAAGACCAAACACAACTCGATAAACAGCACTTTGCGAATTTTGCCTCTAAGTATGCTGACCTATGTCGTGCCGTTAGAAAGACCACCAAGAAAGAAAAAGTCTCTGTGTTGGATGATGTCGATTTCCAATTGGATTTACTGCACAGTGACCGCATTAATGTGGGGTATATCCTGACACTGCTACAGATGGCAGTGAATGCTGAAACAGATGAGCAGCGTAAGAAATACGAAGCTCAAGTCCATGATCTGATTGGTAGTGATATTAGCTTGCATGACAAACAAGATTTGATTCAAAAATTCATCGAAGAAAATATGCCAAAAATGATCAACGGGCAAAGCGTACAAGTGGCTTTTGCTCAGTTCTGGGATGCAGAAAAAGAACAAGCCTATCAACATTTCTGTGAGCAAGAAAATCTCAAGCCCGAAGCAATGAAACAGATTTTAGATAATTATGAATTCAATAAACGCTTACCAAGAAAAGAAGAACTCAAAGACCTGCCAAACTTTAAAGTGAAGCTCTTTGAGCGGGATGGCGTATTAACCAATTTATTCGTGAAAACACGACAGTTGATTGAGCGATTTTATGTGGGGTTTCAATAGAGGTAATAATTGGGTCAAAGCAATTATAAAAATTCAGATTTATTAATGAGTAAAGTGGTAGTTCATCTGTCACCATCACAGCTACTTTACTAAATATGGCTATGTATTACGTTATTGATAGCTGGAATGTTAAAGTCTAAAACGTGTTATTATTTTATATAAGATTATGAAATATATAGAAATATAGGTTTATTTTTTGTTTGTTTTTTAATCAAAATTATGAAAAAACTATAACAGTAAGAGAAAATAATTTAATAAAAATGGTGTGCTTTTTTAATTTGGTGTGTTGTAACTAAATTTTCATATATATTTAACTAGACATTAATTATTCAATTCAAAAACTTTTCTTTAATCTGGCTTGGAGAATGGAATTGCTTGTTACCCGTTATAAGCCTTGGATCATGATCATACTACTGGTTTTGCTCGTCAGTTTTGCTATATATCGCTGGTGGCAAGGACCATTGTTACCTAGTTATGAAGTCGTATCTAGTCCATTGATTCAGACAGTTGTTGCTTCAGGACGGGTAGAGAAAGTATCTCGGACTCAGATTGGTAGTGAAATTACAGGGGTTGTTCTTGAGCGCTTGGTTCAAGAGGGAGATCGGGTCTCTCGAGGGGATGTTCTTTTAGTACTGAAATCTGATGAAATTTCAGCGCAGGTGCGGCAGGCAGAAGCTGAATTAAAGGAACTCGCAACCACTAGACGTCCGCAAGCAGAATTCGATTTAGCGAATGCCAAAGTGCAATTAGAACAGGCTCAAAGAGAGGCGGTACGCAGACGAAATACCGAATTAGGAATATTATCAGCAGAGGAAAGGGAGAAATCGATAGAGGCAGAAAAACTCGCCCGTAATAATTTGGAATCAGCTCGATTAAAAGTTGCTTCACTTGCCCCAGATAAAGTTGAAGAGACAAAATTACGTGAACAACTCGCTGCATTACAAGCGCAACTCGCCAAGACCAAAATTCGCGCAGAAGTTTCAGGTATTATTTTAACCCGTAATGTTGAGCCAGGGGATTTGGTACAACCGAGTCAGACTCTGTTCACTATTGCACTGGATGGTGCGACTGAAATACGAGTGCCATTTGATGAGCGAAATTTACCACTGCTGGCTTTACAACAAAAAGCAGCAGTGATTACGGATGCCTATCCAGATCAACCTTTTCCTGCCCATATTAATTTTATTGCCCCAAGTATTGATGCTCAACGTGGCACAGTAGACGTTCGATTAACAGTTGATCCAGTCCCTGATTTTTTGCGTCAAGACATGACGGTATCGGTAAATGTTGAAACCAACAAGCGCGAGCAAACCCTGGTCATTCCAAATGATGCTTTAAGCAGTATAAGTGGAAACAAGGCTATGGTTATTTTAGTAAGAGATAGAAAAATTCAACGTCATCCCATCACACTGGGTTTACGTGGTTTGGTCATGTCGGAAGTTGTAGCTGGATTGAAAGAAGGTGATCACGTCCTTACCGATGCAGAATCAGTACTTAAAGATGGAATTCGTGTCCGAATAGAGCAAACTAAACGTGTTTTGCAGAGTCAAACGGATCCGACAAATAGCAAAAACGAATTACCGGTGAAATTCGATTGAAAAACTTTTTTGGGCGACTTTGGACAGAGTGGACTATCGCAATCAGTTTTCTGCGAGAGGGTCGCACACAGTCGATGATGATTACCATTGGCATCGCGGTGGGGGTGGCAGTCATTGTGTTCATTAGCGCCTTAATTCAGGGCTTACAATCGAATATTGTAGAAAGGACTTTAGGGACGCAGGCGCATATTCGTTTGCTTTCACCAGATGAGGTGAATCACATTGTGCCACCAGCAGCAGGAACACTTCAGTTGTTACAAGAAGATCAGCGTGCGCAACGCTTACGCTCTATTAATAATTGGCAGCAGATTACTGAGACTTTAGATCAGTTGCCCGTGTTGACGGCGGTTTCTCCTGTGGTCTCTGGTCCTGCATTTGTACAGCGTGGAGAGGCGATTCAATCGGTTGCTTTGGTTGGTATCAATCTTGAACGTTATCGACAAATTATTCCGTTAAAGAAATATATGGTGAGTGGTGAACTACGAGTCAGTGCGGATAATGTATTAATTGGGCGTCAATTGGCCAAAGATTTGGGTGTGCAAGTCGGGAGCAAATTAAGGTTAGATACTGGGCAACAGAAAAATGCAGTGGTGAATATCTCTGGAATATTTGAACTGGGCGTGCGTGAATTGGATGCGCGCTATGTCTATCTGGATTTGAAACAGGCGCAATCTTTACTTAATTTGCCAGGTGGCGTGACCGTGATTGATCTGACGATTCAGGATATTTTTCAGGCGGATCAAATTGCCTCACAAGTTGGACGCCTGACAGGATTAAAAGCAGAAAGCTGGATTGAAACCAATGCTCAATTAATGAATGCGATTACCGCTCAAAGTCTTTCGACCAACATGATTATTGTTTTTGTAGGGATTTCAGTCGCTTTTGGCATTGCCAGTGTGATGTCGGTGAGTGTGGTGCAACGGACTCGGGAAATCGGTATTTTACGTGCGACGGGGGCGACACAAGCACAAATTTTAAGAGTTTTCTTGTTTCAGGGAGCAATTTTTGGTCTGCTTGGTTCGATGCTTGGTAGTGTAGTCAGTTATGGTTTGATCTGGGGATTTAATCAGTTTGGTCCCGGCTTGTTTTATATTTCGATTTCAATCAAGCTTATCTTGTCGGCATTATTCTTGGCGACAATGACAGGTATTTTGGCTGCTGCAATACCATCCCGTCGGGCTGCTGCACTTGATCCTGTGGAGGCAATTCGTCATGTTTGATCCATCTCAGGAAGTACTGCGTTTAGAAGCATTGCGAAAGTCTTACAATGTTGGGCAGCCTAATGAAGTGGAGGTATTACATGGAATTGACCTGTGTATTCAACGGAATGACTTTGCTGCATTAATTGGTCCTTCTGGTTCAGGCAAAAGTACTTTACTGAATATTCTCGGCTTATTAGATCAGCCTAGTCGTGGTGAGTTGTACTTGTTGGGGCAGGCTACAAGCCGTATGGATGATACGGCTCGGACAGCATTACGAGGCAATAGTATAGGTTTTGTGTTTCAGTTCCATCATCTTATACAGGCTTTTACTGCCTTACATAATGTACTCATGCCATTAATGCTGAAGCAAGGTAAGCCAGATCAATCTGCGTTGCAATATGCCCATGAATTATTGGCCGCTGTAGGGTTAGATAAGTTCGCTGACCGTAAACCCAATGAGCTTTCTGGAGGGCAGCAGCAACGCGTAGCGATTGCACGTGCACTGATTACTCAGCCTGCACTATTGTTGGCCGATGAACCGACAGGTAATCTGGATACTCAAACTGCTGCGGAAATGTTTGAATTATTTCGTAAAGTACATCGCGAACATGACTGTGCAGTCTTATTGGTGACTCATGATCCTAGATTATCGGCGACCTGTGATCGAACCATTAATTTGGTGGATGGGAGAATTCAGAGTGATTCCAAACACGAGATGGAATGAGCCGGAATGTAGATCACTCTTCTGGTAAAAGCAGTTCAAAACATTGAGTAGACATCAAAATTCTAGCACGATATAAGAACAAACTTGTAAATCGATAAATTATAACCCTGTGTAATTTGAATAAAATATTTTTCAGATTTAGTTCACTAAATCTAATCTAGAGAAAAAATGAGTACAGGATTTTTCAATATTAAGAGTATTAAAAAAAACAAAGGTTTACTGCTTCTGATCATTTCTTTTTGGCTGTACTAAGCGGATTAATTCGCACAATACAGCTCGTACAGCTTTTGCATCAAACTTAAGACCTTGGGATCACTCAGACGATAGAAAATCTGTTTACCCTCACGTCGTGTGCTGACCATGTCAGCCTTACGTAGGACAGTCAGTTGTTGTGAAAGTGTAGGTTGATGAATGTCAGTGGATTCTTCAATTTCCTGAACATTCATTTCCCCATCCACCAGGACACATAAGATTTTCAGGCGATCAGGATTGGCCAAAACTTTCAGGCATTGGCTGACGAAATCGACTTGAGAAAAATCAATTTTGGCATTTTCAGCAATCATATCCATAAATGTCCTCACAACTTTTGATGTAGCCCGTGCAGTTTACATAATTTACCATA
>Ga0256409_1001132_pt1 | contig 10000 bp, 8 predicted proteins | sample PhySR1_FD_185981 | JGI IMG/M metagenome (GOLD analysis project Ga0256409, IMG submission 185981) | Leaf surface microbial communities from sunflower plants in UC Gill Tract Community Farm, Albany, California, United States - DLSL S.R1 | ecosystem: Host-associated > Plants > Phyllosphere >...
ATGGTACTACGCTTGATAAATTCAAAAATTTTCCATTTATTTTACTTAAATCAAACTATCGTCTTCATGAAATTGTAAATGTATGCTTTCAAGAGGCTGGATTTAAACCAAGAAAAATATTAGAGGTTGATTCAATAGAACTTATGCTTTCTTTATTTGATTATGATCTTGGCGTTTTTTTTCTGACTGAAATAAGAGTGCCAACTTTACAAGAGAGATATCCAGATAATGTTTTTTTACCTGTCCTTTTAAGAGATGGTTATGTTTTTAGCCCATTGAATATCATCTATCATAAAAAAAGTTTTTTATCAAAGTATGCACATGACTTTATCTTCCGGACAACAGCATTGTTTGGGGCTTCCCAATCTATTTCACAATAAATCGTTGGCCTGCTTTCTGATTGAGCAATACTCATAATTTCAGGAATACCTTTGCCATAGTTATCGGTCCCCCCTCAGTATCCCCAAATATAACTTGATGCAGATTGAAGTTGATTGACTTCAGGACACAAAAAAGCTTGCTTGATCTTGACCCGCTATCTCTGGACAGTTTTGTATATTTAGTTATCCATGTCCGCTGCCGCTGGATTTGATGAGTAGCTTAAGGCCATTGCCATCATTGAGCACTTAGTCCGCCTCCCTGGGTTTGGCAGATTCGATTTCCTTAACGGAGAGAGGTTTGGCTTGTCTTGCCATTGCCTGGTTTCCGTAGTTTTAGGCACTTCACAAACAATAAAGCGTTATGAGATGCCTAAAAGGTTCGGATTTAATTGGTTTTCTTCAGACTGACCCAAGACAAATTGCAGGTACAAAAAAGCCTGCAGGGCTTGCGCCGTGCGGGCTCTTAGGACTTCATCGGATGACGCTTGTAATCTTCGATGGGCTGGCGGAATCTGAATAAATCACCTATCTGCATGAAATTTAATATAAATATCCAATATAAAAATAATTGGTATACCTAAGCGTATACCAATTGCTTTTGTTAAAAGGTTTTTTATGTTGGGGAGGGCGATGGCTTTGCATCTATGGTCAGATACGCTTTTAGACCTGAAGAGCGTTTTACACCACGCGGATCGGAAGAGAATGGAACACGGAGCTTTGGGGTGTCGTTCACTTTAATTGTCCAGACAGACCCGCCAATGAAATTGAACTCAATGGTTTTGTGATTGACAGACAGCGCCTCGAAAGAGCCTGATGAATACGCATTGCCAACCTGCAAACTTTCAACAATCCCTTGACTCAGGCTGATGAGAGTAACAGTAAGAAACTCCTCAAATATCACATCATCCGTTGTAAAAAGAATATACCTGTCATTGTCAACTTTAACTGAGGCTTCGAGTACCTGTCCTTTTATAGTGATACCCGTCGGTTTGTTATCGATCACTACTTCAGAAACGGCCTGCTGAAAATCAATCGCTTTACTTTTCTCAACAAGCTTTACCGAGAGAGTTTGTTCCATGACTATCCCCAAAAAAGTCCCATTTCAAAGGCGGCAAGTGCACCTCCAACAAATCCACCAATTAAAACACAAACGGGTGCTCCGGGGCCGCATACCAAACCTGCCAAAGCTCCTCCCGCTGGCCTCCTGCACCGTTAATCGCTATTTGTTTACCGGTTTCAGCAACCTTGTTTTCAGAAGTATAAATTTCATATACCGAGATGGCTAAAGAGAGGACGATAAGCCTTTTTCCTGCTCATGAGAGTTGCAACATCTTCAGGTTAACGCTGGGATTAGATTTACCCGCAGATTCTACAATGCTTGCATATACCTGATTTTTTTGCACTTCAGAAAGGCTGGCAAAGTTTGTTTTAGGCCCAAAAAGTGAGGTCGCTTTCTTTGCGACTAACTCATTAAGCGCCTTACCCGATGACTTCATCCTTTCTGCCATTGCACGCCTAACTGGCGTACTGCGAGTCCTGATCATTTCCATGATGAGATTTCGCGTTTCCTGAGCTTCTTTCGCAGCCTGTTCCCATGTTATCAATCCAGCATTAACGCGGGATCGTAAATTGTCAGCCATCTCTTTGATACGCCTCGAATACTCGAGGCGCAAGCGGGGATCTATGGATAGTCGAGCGGCAGCAGCAGCAACATCCCCCTGCAAAGCATTAATCGCTGCGTCAAACTGTTCACGATATTTAGTGTCCAGTGCATTTAAAAAAGAGGTGTCCATTTATTGCTCTTTTTTAGGCATTCAAACGTCATCAAAACAGTTGCACGGCCAGAAAGCGAGATTCTACGAAAAAAGATTTTATAAATAATCCTTCACACTGTTCACCTTTATTTTTTATCTAATTATATCATGTGTTTAACGGGTGATGGACGGGTGAAGGGTGACGCATATCCTTCACCAAGGGTGAAAGATGGACATAATAAAACCGGCTTTCGCCGGTTCAGGTTGTCATGCTGGATTCGAATCGTCGCACTTAGGCAGTAAGTCGGCGCTGCTTTCGTCCGTCAGCCCCGGGTTGGTCTGCATCCCGAGCTATAATCGCCGCATCGGAAGATAACTCTTATCTTGCTGCGTCGAAATGCGAGCACGTCGTGAGGTACTGGAGTTGGTTTAGTCCGCTATGAGCGAAAAACGGACCTTTGATTCAAGTGTTTCCTCTCAGTTTAGTCAGCGTGGATATCCACCCGATACTCGCAGGGCCATCTAAGCCACAAATGCTATCGAATCGCTGAATAGTGTTATTCTTACAGCTATCAAAAGCGCAAAGTTTTCCCAATAGACGACTCAGTACGGAAGGTTATTTATATGGTGATAAAGGATTCATCGAAAAAATGGAGTATGCCGATCCAGAACTAGCGGCTGGCGATGAGCCGTTTTATTATCGAGTTCGGTGGCCGCCTGAGCGGTCACCTTTAATACGCTGACAGTTACACAGAATTACTCACAAGCTAGAATTTTTTAATTATTTTTTATATTTTGGTAACATTAATGGATACTCTACCCGCCAGTTGTAAGCTGGGAATTCATCCATATACCACTCGATTGCGACTCTGGCGAACATCCGGAATTCATCATCATTCCAAAGATCAATTATTAGATCTCTACTAAGTCGTCTAATTTGTTTAGAACCCTGATATACCCAACCTAAATAAGAGTCTAATTTAGGCTGATTTTTTCCTTTATAATGGCCGTGAGGGATTGAAGGGTGAAAGTCTACGTCATACTGATGAAAGACCCAATTATTTAAGCCTTTTCTCTTCGATAAAAAGTGAAAATTCCCTTTTTCATCTCTACTTATACCTGGCTGAATGTCGACTTTATAAGCAGGATCATCTGTAGTGGATACGGATGAAGTGCATTCATTATCGTCATGTTCGGGGGGCCAAAAGTCTTCGTTGGTCCATTCTTCCACCAAAAGAATTCGATTAGCCCTCTCATAAATTGGATCGGTTGATTCACACATGTTTTTTAGTGCCAGCATTCTATCCTTGTAATGATCCCAACTGAGTCTTTCTCCGTGAAAGTATATTTGTGACAATTTGAAGTATAATACTGATGCTTCTCTATCTAGATAGTTCATTAATTGCCTCCATATTTTGTTAAATTTTTCAATAGGAACAGCCATATTCTTACGGTAAGTACTTTACCGTTTTCTATTACCAGTAGCCATCTCTAATTATCTCATCATATCGTTCAATAAGTGTTAACTGCTTCTTGTTATCTTTGTATGTATCCAACCATCTATCAACAGCTTCATCAAAAATAAAAAGGAAATCAGTAAAATTTAAGTAAGCAATATTGTCATGCACTTGAGTTGGATAGCCTTTCTTGCAAATAGCGATACTAAGCCGGCGTATTTTACCTTGCATCACTTTATGTGAATTCAGATTTGTCATGTGCAGCATAGAACTTCTAAGACCATAAAGTTCATCTGAAGTAACCTCAAGGCTACTGAGTGCTGAGTAAGTATCAAGCCAGTTTTGAAACCCCCGCTGTACGTTACCGAATTCAATGTATGCTATAGTATCAATAAAAGACATTAAAAGTTTAAAGCTTACCAAGTAATGCTTATTATTAAAGAGTAATTTAATAAGCTTCATTTGATCATCATTTAAAAGTTGCTTCACATGAAACTGATCATCTTTTATATACTGGTCAAGATAGTCCGGGAGGCTTTTAATACCTTCAATATGTTGATGGGGCATGTGTTTATGTCTTAATTTCTCGCTAACTGAAAGTTGGATATCATATTGTATCTTTCCATCAATTACAGGAGTCACAATTACCAAGGGGTTTTGTGAAGCATTATGATTGGCTAAAGCTATTTCGAAAGGTGCAAGAGAGTTATTCACTCTCATATTCGAATTATACCTTGTTAGAGAAAGCTTTCCATCTGAATCCAATACTGATGGATGAATGGGGTGGAAAGAACGGCAAGAAGCCAAATCAATTTCTAAGTTTTTTAGCAGAAATTCAAGTTTGTAATCATCATCATTATCTAATTGATGTGGCACGATGCCTGTGTGAGTAATATGAATACCATCTTTTGAAAATATAAATATATTGTAAACAGTCTCTTTCATAGTCTATCAATCCAATGTTTTGATATTTAGATAAAAAACTTTTAGTTTAAAGTCACAATGGTCTGCTCCATACAAAAGCATATCACGCCGCTAGAACGTCCGCTTATGGCACAATGCAGACTATCTTCGAGCTAAGGTCCGCTATGAGCGAGGAGCGGACCTTTAAGTTGCACTCATCGGGAATATTGAATAAATAATAATCCCCAGATGAAAGGCTTCATCTTTGACTATGTAACGATAAAGTGTTGCAATTTATTTTCAGAGCTTTGATATGTATCAAATTTACCTACTGATAACTTAGTGAACTCACCATCCCCTATTTTTGAGATTAACTCTTGCTCTAATGTTGAGATAGATTCCTTTACTCTGCGTACATCTTTTTCAAGATATTTAGCAATAGGATATTCGTCACCGACGTTGAAATCTTTCAGTTTTTCAATAAGCAATTTTTCGAAAGCATCATATTTGGAAACTGTAGTTTCAATATTGCCATTTGCTTTATTTTCGAGTATATACACAGAAGCTATCAAATGTTCCACAATTTGAAGCGCAACAGATAGCGTCGTATCTTTAGGAGTTTTAATGTCATGTGCGGCATCATTGCCCATGAATCTAATGCCATGTAGCCGCTCTGCATCATTTTTTGAAATATATCCAGAGCTTGCTAATTTGTTAATTCTCACTTCAAGGCTTCGACCTGAAATTGTTAAATCATTGCATACCGCTTCGACAACTGCCCTTAATCCTAACCCAGCGAGAACTTTCGAATTTTCCCGCAAGGCAGTGAGTACTTCTGAATAGATAGTTCTTACGATATCTGGTAATTCCCATAAGTTTTGTATTTCCTTGTGGCCTTCAACGGCCTTAGGATACACAGTCACATCCTCGGGAACCTCCCAGTGATTATCATACGTTGGGTACGCAGCTTCTAAATCGTAAAACACATTACGGAAGGATTTGGTGTCACACCCTAAGCACTGCAATATTTGATAAGAAATATCACAACTGTATTCTTCTCGATACGACTCAGTATGCTCTGATAAAACAAGGTGATTAGTTTTTTTGCAACAATCACGACAGTAGCTTTTTATATTCTTATTACTCATTTTTCACCTTTTAATTTTAAAGGCCCAGGGATTGCTTAGAGGAAAAATCCGTTTTTATTACATGATATTAAGTCTAATGTGCATGATACTATATCGTCTTTCCCACCGCTAACATTAATGAGGTCAAGATTAATTTTACTTAAATGAAAAAACGTGGTGCTGCATAACAAGCGCGTAGGCATACTATTTAAGGCTGGTTATAGTTATAAGGTTAAATATTTAGGAACGTCAGCTCATGGCACAAAGCCGACATGCTGGCTGAGTTGGATGTCCGCTTTGAGCGAATAGCGGACGTTAATAATTTTTCTGACCGTCCCTGGTGCTTCTAATATAATGTTGCCTTGTGTTAATCAACAGAATGTTAATCTGTTTCCTTATTAAATAATTCGATTGCGTCAGTCAGTGCGTAGTCAATAAAAAATTTGACGTGAAAGACCTGAAAGGCGCTACTGGCTGCGTTTTTGTTTTCGGTGAAATCTACAGCTGTAGCTTTTAGTCTGATCAACCAGCTGTATTCTTCGGTCAGTTTGTTTCGGGTATAATCATCAGAATAACGATCCCGCAGGCTAAACGCCAATTTCCTCATGATGATTGGGTCAAGTTTCCTATAGCTTTCAATGAAAATACTAGGGTCGACCAAGTGTAGAAAAGGCAGGTCATGAAGATTGAGTTCTCTTTTATTAGACCGACTCAGTTCAGATAGAAACGTGAGGTTTCCCCTTTTCAATTCATCGCTGAACTGCGCCGCAAATTCCGGAAGTGATGCATCAAACCTTTTCTTCTTCGCCACCTTAATATGCTCAAGAATGTTTTTAAAATCATCACTATCCCTGTCAAGAAAACCCATACCACACCATGCCGTTAACTCATTATAATGCCATTGCGCATATTCCTTATGTATATCTGCAGGACCCAAACTGTTGTAATGACTATTTATGTGAAGTTTTGTCTCATCTATGATGTCATGAACAGCGTCCGTGGTTAAACCTTCTTTCGCCATTTCCAGCAAAATACTCGCGGTCATCAGGAGTTCACCTAAACAATTGATTTTACCTGAAAAAAGATTATCCCTTGCAATGGGGTACTGTTCATTAAGCAAATTTTCACTTAGTTCTCGATAATTCCATAAATACTCCCATGCTTTGGCATCGGTGCTTCTAAAAAATCGCGTAATATCCAACTGAGTGAGAAGAGCATCAGTTACCTTTCCATCACAGATTAGCTCCCTCCAGAGCTCTCCATCCAGTAGCTTCTCGGTTAATATAGGAGTCGAATACTTCTTGACGATCATGTCATACTTAGTTGCGATATTTTTTTCACCTAAGAACATCCCATAATTAACCTTGCCGATTGAATTAAACTCCTCGTAACTAAGGTTCCCCCCCCGGTACTCCATAGAGAAAATTAACAATTGCTGGCAAAACACCCTCATGAAATCGTCGTTTTTGACATATTTTTCTCCCATAAGAAAAGTGATGCGTTGTACATCCAGAAAGAACTGTCTCAAATGCCTTAGGTTATTATAATTCGCAGACATATAGAGATCTTCTATTGACTGCATATCAGCTTTAAATATATTAGCAACGTGTGAGCTGCTAATTACGCTTAGGAAAACCTTACAAGCACTGTGTAAATCTGACGTCACTTCAAATGTTTTGCCTACAAGCTTTTCTTTTGTTCTCAGGTAATCACCGCTAGATTTTTCGTTGTTATTATTTACCCGCAGTTTGCTGTTAATTATTTCATCTTCATTTGCAACCAAGATCGCTTTGTATCCGTTTACTTCTACAAAGTGGTTTATATATCCAAATAGGAGTGGTAAATCTATGCCAGATCTCTCGATATCATCAAAGACCAGCACAAAGCCATCAGGTTTTCTACTAAACTCGCTAAGATTAATGGTGGGAACACTGGTGTTAACATCTAAGTCAGATTTGTTATCGCCATTGAGATCAATCTTGATAGAAGCCTTGAGCGTATTTTTTAGTACGTTTGCGCCAAAAATCAGGGCTTTGTTTGACAGGACAGGGTGCAGTTGACGATAGAACTCATCTTCAATCTGCTCAATGGAGTTGATGCCATACAAGCTCACTTTTAGGAATTTGAATTCCGAATGTGCCTGCTTATATTCTTCAAGAACCCTATCAATAAACCAGGTTTTACCTGATCCCCAAGCACCTTTAAGCATAATGGCGTATTGAGGTTCAGTCGTAAGGCTAAGGTAATAATTTATATATTCTTTGGTATACATATTATTCATTTAGAGTCCATTTTAATGAAATTAATAAATAGTTGCTCGGAAGAGTCAATAGCCAGCTATGGAAAGCACAACCAGTAGTGTATGTCATTGTAAGGTTACAATTAGCAATTTTTAGTGGAATACTCCATGATTTTCTATAGTTTTGATTGTTTAACTTATGGATACTGCCTTTCATTCATTAATTAACTCAAGATAACACTAGAAACGTCCGCTTCTGGCACAAAGCGGACAGGCGGGCTTAGCTGAAGGTCCGCTATGAGCGAACAACGGACATTACTCACAGCATTTTGTGTGAATCAAAGGGGAGCAGGTCAAGTCCTCTATGAGCGAACAACGGACATTGCTCACAGCATTTTGTATGAATCAATGGGGAGCAGGTCAGTGTATGTCCTTGAGGAATACCAAGGCGACGGGTTGGGAAAATGGCTTATGGAATGTATTCATAGCCACCCGGTGTTTGAAAAGCTTCGCAGAAACTTGTTATTCACAACAACTGCGCCTTGGCTTTATGAAAAATTTGGCTATGAGCCGGTGAATATGAAAAACTACGCGTGGGCTATAACTCGGCCTGATATATACCAATAGATTAAAGCAAATATAACAAGTATTTCTCAATGCCCGGCCATAGTTCCTTTGAGAGTATAACGTCCACTTCTGGCATACAGGGGGCAAGCACATAAAGCTTAAGGTCTGCTGATGTATGATTGACGTACATCGTCACAACCCTTACCGTTGTGGTAATAGCCTGTGCCAGCAGCAGCCCATCACCCAAGTGAAGGTCTCGCCCAACGGGCTTGAGGCTGTTGGTATGTTACCGACTGAGCTTGCGCGCCAACTTGGCGTCCCAGCCATTAGGCTCACTCAGATTATCAATGGCAAACGCGTGATTACCAGCGATTCAACACTACAGCTTGCTCATTGGTTCAGCGATTCCCAGCAGTTCTGGATTAACTTGCAGGCGCTTTAAGATTTGGCGCTTGTCGAAGCTAAATCGGGAATGGCTATTAAATCGCTTCCTACTGGCCCAATTATTTACGATTATAAGCTTAACAAGCATATCAAGCCTGAGTAGGGAAGCTTAATGACGGAAAGGAACAAATCCTTTGCTTATATTAATGAGTGTAATCGGAGGGGAAGTAGCGCATGACTGATGCACCCTCAGATATCATATTCCACCATCCACCGGCGCTCTTTAACCTCGTGGTGGATATTGTGCCGTTGCTCAACCGCTCGAAGCAGGATGTTCAGGTGTTCTTCCAGGGCGCACGAGTATCTGACATCATAACTTCTGGCATTGCCTTTCATTTAAGTGCTGCACAAAAGGATGTCAATAAATACCAGATGGTTCACCCGGTGCTTGAAAGCATCATCGCGAAGGGGGAACAAGTTCTCCGTGAATGGTGCGAAATGCTGCGCGTGGTGGACTTTTCGAACTTCGATTCGTGCTGGCTCGCTGACCAGCTCAAGACCATCGTCCATCTGCTTAAGCAACAAGACGACGTTTCGGAGTTCTTCACAAAGAAAGTCCGAGCTGCGCAGATATACAAAGCCCCATACTTCTGCCCACCCTATAGCCAAGAACAAGGTGCGTTATGACGGCGAGTTGGATGGACATCAATAAGCCGCCGAGCCCAGCAACCGCTGTTACGGCAGCTCAAGTGGCGAACGGCCCCATAATGCCGCCGCAGCAAAGGCTGCTGACCTACTCACCAGACGAGTGGGAGGGATTCGTCGAGGAATGGGCTTATTACTGCCTCACGATGAAGTATGAACACGTCCTGCGTTTCTCTGGTGCTGGCGATATGGGTATTGATGTCGCCGGGTTCGTTGGCGATGAACGCCTTCAGGGTGTGTGGGACAACTTCCAATGCAAGCACTACGGTAATGCCATCAGGCCTAGTGATGTTTGGGTTGAGTTCGGCAAGATCATCTGGTACTCGTACAAAGGTGAATACACCATCCCTCGTCGCTACTACTTTGTTTCGCCACGAGGTGCTGGTACGTCGCTTAGCCGCCTATTGTCTAATTGCACGAAGTTGCGTGAGGAATTGTTAGCTAACTGGGATAAGCATGTGAAAGATGCAATCACTAGCACACA